>Ga0208645_1003006_pt1 | contig 12868 bp, 7 predicted proteins | sample VirMetDEL_Sep_01_FD_184519 | JGI IMG/M metagenome (GOLD analysis project Ga0208645, IMG submission 184519) | Aqueous microbial communities from the Delaware River and Bay under freshwater to marine salinity gradient to study organic matter... | ecosystem: Environmental > Aquatic > Marine >...
TGCATCTAACGGTAACTGAACACCTTCTAATCTATTTACAGCTAACTTACTTTTAGCTTGTTCTAACGCTACTTTTGCAGCTCTTTCTGCATCACGTTGTTTTTTCTTAGCGTCAATTGCCTGTGCGATTTGGAAACCAGCGCCTAAAACTTGTAGTCCAGCTCCTATAGGACCTAACGCACCTATTAGCTTTGAACCAAATCCTGCTGTTTCACTCATGCTTTTGTTTTTATATAGTTATTGCAAAGATAGTGAATTTTAAGGAAAGCTCTTAAATAGTTTTGAGCCCACACTATACAGTTCTGTAAATGTAGTAGAATCGTTTTCTAAGACATATTGCAGGTAGTATCCTGTGGTTCCATAAGACTCAGCTATATTATTTTTTACGTGCATCACAAACTGACTAGCTAAAGGTATTGATCCTCCAGTAACCGTTGTGTCTACTGTTATTGTTACTCCAGATATTGCTGTTATATTACCAACAAGTGAGACATTACCTCCAGACTCTTTGTAAAGTTTGTCACCTACAGAAACTGTAGATCCGATATTAAATCCAAAAGTTAAAACAACAGCACTTGCTGTAGACGAATCTAAACTTGCTATTTCACCTATACCTAATGCAGATCTAAGCTCAAACACATTGTCATCAGCTGTTCTTCTTATATGAGCATAATGCTCTCCTTCTTTTTTTACAAACCAGTTAGAGTCTATAAACCCACTTCCCAGATCGGTTGTTATTGTACAATCCCAAGGGTTATTACCTTCAAGTGATATTGTCTTAAAAGTTTTAACTGTATTTGGTGCATCATTGATAACACCTGTTAGAGTTGAATTATACTGTGCGCCATAAAAATTATTTCTAGTAGCGTTTGTATTGTGTCTGTAAAGGTTACCATTCTTAAATGAATAAAAATAATTGTTCATACCTACCATCATCTCAGGTTTGTATGAATAAAAAGATGGCCACCCTTTTGCCGATTGACTGTATGTTAGTGTATAAGATGCCATAATTAACAAGATTGTGGATAGCCTGTTGCGACTGTTCCTGTGTTATTGTCTATAAATATATAATTTCTGTTTCCAGGTCCTGATGTAGAGTTTCCTAACACGTAGTATCCCGCAGGCAATGCGTTATATCCTGTGCTATCTGAGAAACATCTATCTCCAGCTATTGGATAAGTTCCAGATCCGTCATGGTAATAGGTTTGGTTTAGAGTGTTTACGCTTCCATCAACAGGACAGGTCGCATTAAACACACCCACAATAGACGAGCTGTATGAAGTTAAGCTACTTCCTGCTCCACCGCCGCCTCCTTCTCCACCACTACAAGATGGGCAAGTTGCGTGAGCTAATAAGTCTCCAGAAGATTGCTCTCTAACTATACTTAAGTCACTATAATGACCGTCGGATGCTTTTGTAAATAACAGTGAATCTGTATATACTGCATTAGCATACAATAAACTTGAACCATCAACATAGTAAGTTGTTAGCGAGTTTGAATCACAAGTACAACAAGCGTCACTACTACTCGAACTTGAATAACATAAGTCATCTGATACACTTACAGCATAATCCCAAACTAAATACAGGTATTGGTGATCAGATGAATTAGTATATGTAAACGAAGCCTGATAAGTATTCGAAGGTGAATTAGTAATTGGACTTGCTTCCTGTAATAAAGGCATTAATGTAGCTATTTGAGCTTCTGTATACTGAGTGTTTGAAACTAAATACTTAAACTTAGCCTGAGCAAAATAAGCTGTGTCTCCTGTTTTTCGAACATGCTTCATTGTTATAGTAGCTCCCTCAGCAGGTATAATACCTTGTGATTCGTTTCCTGTAACAGATTTGTATAAAGAAACAGGTCCGTCATCAAACGTAAATGCGTCTGTAGTTATTGGACTTGTGTGACCTGAAGCTGCCCAAGAATACTCGTGGTGTAACGTTTGGTTTTCAAACTTATCTGTGTTTCTTATAATTCTTACAACCGTAAGGTCTTGTGTTGCTACACATCCTACATTAACAGAATATGTTGCGTTTGTAGGTGTAATAACCAAGGTAGCTTCATTAACATTATAATTATCTTTAGTAAACGTAAGTGTTCCTGAACCAGTAACCGTACTGTTTATTTCTTGTGTACCATCGTATGTTAGTGATATGTTTATGCTTCCTGAAGTTACTGCATAGGTTATGGTTGAGGTACCAATAACATCATCAAGACTTACAGTGTAAGTTAACGCATTGCTTGAAGATTTTTGAGTTATTTCAACACCACATTCTATTATATCTGTTTGTATATCTAAATCACTATCTGTAAACGAAAGTACATACTCGTTCATATACGGGTCATACCCTCCTAAAATAATATTGTTTTTCTTTTCTATAAACCTATCTCTAAACCAAGAACGCATTCCTAGTTGTGAAATAATATTTAATTTATCAGTATTATAAGACTGTCCGTTTATATTTATAACACATCCTCTTTTAGCGTCTGTAAAGTATACGTCACTACCATAAGTAGAAAAACTGCCTGGATTGTTACTTATACCAAACTCTTCTATTCTAGACACTTGCGTTCCTAAAACCTCTGGTGTACTAACAAGAGCTCCTCCAACTCCAGCGTCTGACAATAAATTTTTACCTTCAAGCACGTTAGATATCTTATCTTCTTGCAAAACAAGTATGTCTGTTTGTCTAGCGTGTAACTTTTCAATTGGACCAAATGATTTTTCTAAAGATTTAAAATTAACAAGTCCTAAATTAAATTCATTTAGCTTATTGACGTTTGTTTCTACATTGTAAACACCACTGTAAGTTAAATCTGCGTACCTGTGAGCTTCCTTATAATCCTGCTCAGATACAGATGTAACTCTTGCTCCCATTTTAAAACTAGGATCAGACAAACCATCGTTTATTTTTATACTTTCTACACCATTTCCAAACGAGAAACAGTCGTATAAAGCCACATCCACAACTGCATCGTTAGACGCATCTTGATTTGTAACATTACCTGAATGGTATCTATTTGTTATTGGATAACTCTTTGTGCTCTCGTAATATATTTCGTTTGTGTTCTCTTTTGGTTCTGTTTCTAATATAATTAAAGAATCTGCTCTTTCTACTTCAATATCTACATTCAACCAATAATTACGCCCATTACACTTACTACCTGCTTGTCTAAAACCTAACCAAGCTCTACCGTCATTAACTGTATCTGAGTGTCTAAAATATCTAATTTTTGTAACTCCTTCTGTAAAAGCAGGGTCTATTATGTCAACTGGACCACCTTGATACCCGGGTAAAGTTAATTGATTAAAATAATAGTTAAACGCTTGTACATCATTCTCATCACCTATCGTGTTAATAAACTGAGCTGAAGGTGTAGTGTCGTCTGAACTTTCAATTTCTGGGTTGTTTGTTGGGTTATTGAAGTTTATGTTTTCACCTACAATAAAATCATACATATTATCGTAGTCTCTAGTAGCTGTATAAGACCTATCTAATGTAAAATACCTAGACCCACAGCTTGATCCTGAACCTAATCTTTCATTTTTTATTTTAAATGTAACAATACTTCCTGCAGGAATTGTATATTCTATATATGTAGCACCAGAGCCAGTGTTTTTAATAGTAGTTCCATAAAAAAGGTCAACATTTTTTGTTTCTATATTACCGTTTTCTATAATCTGATTTTCTACATCTTCTTGTATACTATAACCTCTAGGTTTTAATTTCATAAAAACTCCTCCTACTTTAGGAACTTCACTTCCATCTGTGTCATCTATAAAATATTTTGCTTTTGTTTCTAAATCAAGTATTTTTGTTTTTACAACTTCCGAAAGAGGTCCTGAAGAAGAAGATTTTACAATCAAAGTATCTCCATTCTTAGCTTTTGTTTGATGATCACCTTCTAATTTTAACCACCAAGCGCTTTCTTCTGGGTCCCAGAAATACTGTTTAGAATAAATAGTTTCATAACTACCTTTACTTGGCTTTAAAACAAACCTGTATCTACTAGCCCAAGAAGGTGCTAAGTTTTTTATTGTTGCTCTTATATTGTTTTTAAATGTAGATTTATTAGCAGGAACGTATACCGTGTTGTCACTACAAACTAAAGCGGTTGATGCTCTATTGTACTGGTCTAAATAAACTATACCAAGTTCATAGTCTCTATTACTGTGTAAACTCTGTCTGTTTCCAGATTCTATTACAGAAACTGTTGTTGTAGAATGTTTAAAGTACTCATAAGCGTAAGTTCCAGCGTTTGCATTGTCTTCGTATCTTATAGCAGGTATCTGTAAACTTAATGTGTTTCCTGAATGTGATATTTCAAAATCACCAGTTACAGAAGTTATACCACCTCCATTTGCCGTCCAACCTGATTTTGCTTGTATATTAGAGTAAAAATTATCTGTTAAACTATATCCATTTGCAGCATTAGCAAAACTTAATGAAGATTGAACAGAATTTATAAACTCAGTAGACGTAGCTAAATCTCCAACAGAACTAAAATTTCTTGGGAATATAAACTGGAAGCTTTGATCGTATTTATTTTCAGGTGCGGAACTATAGGTGCCACTTCCTCCAAAAGAACTGTGTATAATATTGAAATCTATAAATAAAGAACCTCCTTCTTTTAGGTTAATGTTTGACAGGTCCATGTCTAGTTTTGCATCTGTTACTGAAGTAAAAGTATCTACAGTATATGCAGCTCCAGTAGACTCAGATTCTGAAACTGAATTAAAACCTATCTCTTGAGAAATAAGTTCAACGTCGTAGTCTATTGTTGCGTCTATGTTGTAACCGTCTATATAGTTTCCATAAAAAATTCTATTACCCATTGAGGTTTGAGACTTTGCTTTTTTAGGAACATTATCATAAAGCCTTAGTAATTCGCTCTCAGGAAGAGTGGTGTATATTTTTTGGTTGTTAAATTCAACCGATACCTCACTATTGTTAGGCCACCCCTTTTCTATTTTAGTAAATTTTTCAACAACATTAATAATGTTAGAAGTAGATAACTTAAAACATAAGTCGATACCTACAACATTTGAGCTTCCTGTATTAAAACTTACAGAAACAAAGTTCGCTGTGTTTTGCATACCTTCCATATCATAGTTTCCATAGTTTAATTTAAACTGACCTGGAGAAAATGCTATATCTGAAAACTCAGACAAGGCAGAATATTCACCGTTTTTATATTTATATCTATAAGCAAACCTTATAAACTTGTCTTTTATATAGTTCTTATCGTTTGATGAAGTAGTTGTTAAAACTAAACTAGGAGAACTAACAGGAGGTTTTACGATAACCGATATGTCATCTTCTGTAAACTGATCTACATTAGATATTGGCGCAGCATAGTTTGCTTTCACATCTATTCTTCTGGGTTGATTGTAATTGTCTGTAAAAAACAAAAGATTGTCTATAAGATCAATACCATTAATTAAATACTTTGAATTAAAATTTAAAACAGTTTCACTAACAACGTGGTATATGACCGCTTGTGTTCTTGTATTAAAAGATGCTATTATATCTACATTATCAGAAGTTACAAACCAGTATATAGTTTCGTTAGTACCGTCCTCATAAGCACCTATACATGTAGCATTTGTAAGAGCACTACCCTCATAGGTTAAAGAAACCATTAGTTCGTTACCCTTTGAGTTTTCTACAGTACCTGATTGTCCGTCTTCTGAAGAAGAATTTCTTACGTTTAACGCATCGATATAGTCACCGTTTGGTACTAATCTTTCGTCTAGACTTTTGTTCATTCTAGACCCTATAAAATTCTTATTTATATTCATTCTACTTCAACCATTTGTTTTGGCCTCTCATAGCCATAATGAGTCGACCAGGGTGAATATTACTCAATCTTATTTTAGCGTTTCTTAATAGAGAGCTTTTATCTTTCTGAGAACGTCTAACAACATATTCTTGAACACCTACTTTTGAATTTAAAATAGCATACTTAATATAAGCATATATATAGTCTTCGAATAGTTTGTTTAGTTTTACATCAGAATCAGTTCCATTTTCCATACCATCAGAAACATATTCTAAAACAACCACTTTATCCGCAAGAGCAGATGAAAAATTAATTACACCTTGTTGTTTGTTTATTTTAAAGGTATTGTTTTGGTTTGCTGTATCTGTATTTAAACCATATCTAGCTGATACCTGATAGTCATAAACAATGTTTCCATCTATGTTATATGCATTAGTATCTTTGGTATCTAAAAATTCAGATTTTAACGTACCGTTTACTCTTGATTCATCAAGTAAAGAAGTTCCTATAAGAACGTTCCCATCAGCATCAAATAAAACTTTGTATTGATTATCTTGAAGGTAACTCTTAGCGAAGTTTGTTTTATTGTTTTCATTTAGTGGGTAAAGAACACCATTCTTAGATAAAGATATTCTAACCCAGTTTACAAAATCAGGAGGAAGAACTATGCTTGCACTGTCGTTTACAGTAAGTTCTATTATCTTTGTTTCTTTTAAGGCATCGTAATTAAGTTCTTGTATACCACGCTTTGCATAGAAAAGAACATTATATCTTTCTACATTATTGACTAACTTGTCGTTACCTACATACATAAGCATAAAGTTGTTTACAATGTCAGACAATGTTATATACTGGTATGATCCCCAGTTGTTATCTTCTGGTAAACTACCGTTATTTTCGTAATATTGATATCCTGTTATAAATGCCATTATCCTTGTTTTTGTGTTTCTTTAACCTCATCATTCTCTCCCGCCTTGTATATATCTGTTTCTCTTATAGAAATACCTGCATACTTTAATATCTTGTTAACCAGAGTAGGTTCATCACTACCGGGTAATTCAAAATCTTGGTAGTCACTAGCCGACTGGTTAAAAACAGGTTCTCCTGCTGATAAGGTAGTGTAAGTCCATTTAGGGTCTAAGGGTTTTCTAATATATTGTATTGTAATACCTGTTGTTATACTACTAGGGTATACCGTTATATTAGACCCGTCCATAACATATGCTGGAAAGGTTGCCGAAGGCGCTGTTAAATGAGACGATGTTAGATTTAATATTTTGTTTTGTGAAACCCTTTCTACTTCTTTTGTTCCGTACTTAACTACATTAATTAAGTAATAGTCAGTAGGTAAAGGAAAGGAAGGTCCACTTGAATCACTAGGAGTGTTTGTTGAAGAAAATATATCAATAGCCTCTTCTATGTTTTTTACAATATCAGCATATCCACTACCTGAAATTCTAGCATTTTGCTTTGCATTCCATTCGTTATACCTATAAAAATAGTCTTCAAAAATATCTAACTGAGCTTGCTTTGCATAAAGGTTAAAATCAGATGGTGTGATATATCCGAAATTTTGTTTGTTTGCTACAGCCAGCACAGTATTTCTTACACTGTTTATCATCTGGTAATCTTTTACGCAAAGATAGTGAAAAAAAATAAACCCCTCTGGGTTGAGGGGCTTGGGGAAATTTAATCTTGAAGCTTAGTTTCAAGGAGCTGCATCAGCTCTATACCGTCATCTGTTTTAAAGAATTGAGCTAAAGACATAGTAGCTGTCTCTCCAAATGGAATACTCATTAGTTTGTTCTTATTAGAAGGCAGGTTGAAATAAATATCTTTTCCTTTGTTTTTTAGTCTTAGTATTCCTTCAGCTAAAGATTTAGAAGCTAAAGACTGTAACTTTAATAAAGGATCGTTTAATGTATTTAGAAAATCTTCTGGACTATTCTTAGCATACAGTCTCACATCACGTTTCAACTCAGCTGTTGACAGTTTATCTACATTTAAGTTTAATGATATTCTACCGATAGTTTCTAGCATTTCTAAATCTAAATCCTTTGCTGCTATTAAAGCGTCTATCTGGGAATCCATTTTTTCAACTTCTACACTAGCGTCCTTTTCAGTATCTATCTCTTCAAACACTATATCAAGTGATGGGTGTAACGATAAAAATTCCTGAAGTACCGGATTGTTTTTAGGAACATATAACATACCATCTTCAAACACAATAGGCTCGATAATAGCGTTACTATCTTGCTCGTCTTCGAATGGTGATTGTTGATTGGTTGAATATCTTAAAGCTCTGTTAGATTGACCGTCAAAGTGTAAGAGTGGTTTTCTACGTGAGTTTCTTGAGTTTAATATAAAGCTTATAGGTGCTTTTCTACCTTTTAATCTATAAGTTCTGTCTTTTACGACTGATTGTTTTTTCATTTTAATTTAATTTTAAGTTTATAAAAATAAGGAGGGGACCACCTAAGCGATCCCATCCTTAAAGTAATCTTATTTGAATAAGAAGAAATTGTTTGCACCAAGAGTACAAAGAGCTCTTTCTGATAAGAAGTGAACCTCCATAGCATCTAAGTCGCTATTAGAAGCACCTCCTGCAGATCCAACTATCCAAGACTTCATTTTTCTATCTTCAGTCTGAGAAGCTTTGTATCTTACGTGTAAGAAAGGACGTTTTGCGTTCTTACCTAACACTTGGTCATAAACAGTTGTAGAACCAGCTGGTACAAGTACACCATCTACAGCTCCACCTGTAATACCTCCACGCATTGTTGCATCGTTTAAGTATTTCCAGTCAGACTTGTAGAAGTCATACCCTCTTCTAAATCCAGAGAATCCAAGGTTAAGTGCCATGTCAGTGTCATTGTCAAACAATCCGAATGAAGCAGCGTTAGCAGCACCACCAGAAGTGTCAAATCCATTTAACTCAGCAAGTACGTTGTCAATCTCGAAAGATAGTCCACGGTTTACAAATATTACGTTTTCTTCAATGGCTCCTTGTTTGTCTAATCTACCAACGATTGCATCGATATCATCTAAAGACTGAATTGCTCCAGTAGATGTGTTACCTCCGTTTTCGATAGCGTGGAATAAACCTTCAGAACCTTTATTACCTAAATCACCTGAAGCTAGAATAGCACCAGAGCTAGCCTCAGCAGGAACTGCTTCAACCATTGCTGTTTCTAGGTAGTCTTCGAATCTTAATCTAGTTTCGTGCTCAGATTTTAAGTACCATAAATACCCTGAAGCACCGTTTTCTGTAGTAACTTCGATCCATCCGATTTGTGCCATATCAGAACCTGATACAGAATACTTATCCTTGATGATGATTGGGTTGTTTGACTTAATGTCTGTTGGAGCTTCTAGAGATCCTTGAATTCCATTTGATCCTTTTTTAAATTCAGAACCATATACAAACACGTCTAAGTTAGTAGCTGAGTTGTCTCCTGAAGATAAACCTGAAACAGCTGGAAGACCATCTGCATCGTAGATACTTACGTCGATTGTGTTAGTTGCAGTAGCTGTAATAATACCTTTGAAAGATGCAGTTGCATTAGTTCCTCCGTCAGATACCATAACAGTCTGTCCTTTTCTTAATACGTGGTTAGTAATGTTAATTGTTACAACATCTTGTCCTGCAACTTCTGCATTATCAAGCTTTACTGCCTCGTATTTAATATGTAATCTACCTTGCTCAGACCATTTGATTAAGTCAGAGTTACAAGGCATTTCTGCTCCTACCATTCTTAAGAATGAGCTTACAGAGCGGTTTCCATATCTTTCGAATTCTTTTTCAGCAACATCTGGTAGATATTGAGTTAAGAAGTCGAAGCTGGAAATATACGATCCAGGTAGTGTTACCTGGCTAGGTGCTGGAGTTAAACTCACTGTTCCACCTAATGTAATGTTTTGTGCCATTTTCTAATAATTTTTTAATAATTTTTAACTTCGTTTTTTAATTTTTAATCCTCTGCCACTATCAGGGTTTACAGCTCTGAACTTTAATCCACTTGTATTAGACATCTGTTGAGGTGTATTTCTAACGTCCATATTTATATTTTTAGACTGTTTTGAAACATTGTCAACTGCGTCTGCCTTGCCCTTTTCATAAAAGAATTGAGCAACCTTATCTGGATTAAGCGCAGCACTTAAAGCCTTGTGGTATCCGTTTGCGTCAGTTATCATACCGTCCTTATCAAGATATTTGCTGATAAAGTTGTTGATGTCCGACTGAGAGTCTTTAACAGACTTTACATCTCCAGGATTAAAAACGACTTTTTGATCATCGAAATTGAACTCAAAACCTTTGAACTCTTCGTTAAACAATTCATCTGTTTTTTTAAGGAAATATTCAGAACGTTTTTGATTCTGCTCTTGAACACTTTGTGACTCAGATACATATTTCTTGTAAGCATTGTAGTCTTCTAATTCCTTTTCGTTGACAGGTGACGCTGACGACTCGACAGGTACCTTGTATGTCTCCTTTAATTCATTAAAATACTTCTTTGCTTTTGCAAGCTCTCTTTTTTTTGCGATTGCTTTTTTCTTTCCTACAGACTCATCCTCTTCATCTTCATCAAACTTAAACTTGTCGTCCATTAAATAAGTAATGTCATCGTCGTCTAAGTCAGACTCTGTAGCAGAATAATACTCACGCAAAACCTGGTCTGCATCCATGTCTTCATAATTCTTTTGAATTTTCATAAAGTCCTGAATACCTCTACCAGTTTCTTTTTTATATTTTAAGAATGCTAATACATCTTCTGGTAACTCTTCATTACTCTCGGTTTGAGAAAGCAATTCATCAACAGAATTTATATCCTTTTCGTATCTATTTTTAATATATGAAAGAACGTCTTCTTCTTGTAACTCACGAGTTTCGCTCGCTTGTTCCTCTACAGGCTGCCCTGCAGCAACTTCTGTAGTTGGAGTTTCCTCCACCTGCTCTTCAACAGGTTTATCGTTTTGTTCAATTAATTGTTCTTCAACCTCTTGAACAGATTTTTCACCTGGTCCTGGGACCGCTTTTACTTTTAATTCCATATTTAATTTAATTTATAGCGCAAAATTACGCATTATTTATATTTAATTTTTAACGTGGTTCAAACTCTGCTAAGTCAAAACCATCTAGAGTATCCTCGTTTGATTCAAAGCTAACAGGCGGTAAATCTTTTTTACGTTGTTCTATTAACTTGGACTGTTGAGAGTTTTGTAAACTAATTCTGTCAGCCTTTGCTTTCTCTCTGTTGTCTTCTCTTTTTTGTAATGTTTCGGAATCTATACCTTTAAGTTGCATGTTTAGTTGAAACTCAAGTTGCATCAATTGTGTTTTTAATTGTGCCTCACCTCTAAGTTTTTCTAATTCGAAACCAGCTTCAGCTTGAGCAATCTGCATTTTAGATTGAGTTTCCATCTGCATTTTCTGAGCAGAAACTTGAGCGGCCATCTGCTGTGATTGCATTTGTGCCTGTTGTTGTTGCTGAATCTTTTGCATTTCAAACTGTTGTTTTTCTTTTTCTTTCTTTTTACGTTTTACTTTTAGCAGCTGGTTTGCTAGCTTAACGTTTCTAACTTCTCTTATATCAATAGCGTCATCAAGATCAATAGCCTCACGTGATAGAGCAACCTGAATGTTTTGTTCTAGTTGTTGTTTCTCTTCATCGTCTGGTGCTACTTCTATAAATATACCAAAGTCATATATATGTAAATCTTTTATTTCATCAAGTAGGTTAACATTGTACTTACCAATCTGCATTGCGAACTCATCCTTATATTCAGAATATTCTAATGCATCAGAAACCCTACAAGACAAACCTGTAGCTAAGTCTCTAGTAATATCTATAAACCCATCTAGTATATGTCTTGTAGCTGTGTTACTGTTAAGAGCTGCTATTTTTTGAAGTCCAACAAGTGAATTAGGATCTGGAGTAGAGCCGTCTCTAGCTTCATTTAATCCTGTTACATCTCTAAGCATTTGTAGATAGTGATTGTAACTACCTATTAAACTAGAGATTTTTGCTTGACCTGAGTTTTTAGAAAGCTCCTGGATAGGAACTCTAGCATTATTAAACTCACCATCTTGTGTGTAACTTCTACCTACAACAGAACCAGTTTGGAAATACAACTTTAGTGCATCCTCTGGATTATATGTTGCTCCGTTACCAAGATCAACTTCATTTAAACCGTCTGCATCTATAAACACCCCATCTGGTACAACCCTCTGTATTACTTGTTGTAACTTTAAATGAGTCATCTGTATAAGATCTGCAAAAGGAACCATTCTTCTTAATAAAGACTCTATATTTCCTTTATACATTCTAGGTGCACACGCTATATAGTTAGACATTACGTTTTGAGATGCTGACTTTGGTCTAACCATATTCTCAGCCATTTGCCATTTAAGAACAATGTTAGTACCCATAACCATAACGCCCTCATACCATACGTCTATATTTTTTTCTATTCTTTCAAACCCTCTTTCTTCCATCATCTCTTGTGGAGGATTAAATGTATCTTCTTTTTGTATAACCTTCTCACCCTTCTTTTTGTAAACAAACTTTTTGGTTGTTTTATAGTTAAAGTATAGAAGTGTTACACTGTCGTTGTTAAATACTGAGTTGTTGTAATACTGAGATCCTCTAAAATAGTTATACCAATCCTGACTGTATTTAGATATTTCTTCTAGTTGCTCGTTTGTAACTGTTGGATCTATTTTTACGACTTCACCAATAGGTACGTTTTTAACTTCACCCCAATAGAAACAATCTTTAAAGTTTGGATCTTCTGTATAACTATATACAATATTTGCTGGATCTACATACTTAGCAACTATACCTTCACCTAAAACAAACTCGTGTTTTACAACACCAATACCTAAAGTTGTTAGGTCATATAAAGTTCTTTTACGAGTGTCTTCGTATAGGTTTTCAGAAAGTATTGTATTTATAGCAGCTTCTTCAGCTAACTCTATTGATGACTTATAGTCAAGTTGCATATGCAATTGTAGTTCATCATCATTCTCTGGTAAATTTTCTGGATCAGTATTAAAAGCGTCAACACCAAAATCATTCT
>Ga0208645_1003007_pt1 | contig 12868 bp, 7 predicted proteins | sample VirMetDEL_Sep_01_FD_184519 | JGI IMG/M metagenome (GOLD analysis project Ga0208645, IMG submission 184519) | Aqueous microbial communities from the Delaware River and Bay under freshwater to marine salinity gradient to study organic matter... | ecosystem: Environmental > Aquatic > Marine >...
AGCTGCCATTCGTAAATCTTGCCATCGTCCTCGTTGCACGCCAGCAAGTATTCGCCCCACGTTTCCAAATCCCAGCTGGTCGCTGGCTGAATGCGAACTGTGTCAGGCCGAGCAATGCCGTATGCGTATGCGCCAAACTCCGCGCCGCCGTAGCCTGTGAAAGATATTGCGTCCTCACGCCCAGCAGTTAATCCAACCGGGGTAATGTCATATTGAACGCCAGTGGCGGCCCAAGCATAAAGTTTGTTGTATGTGCCAGCGGCAATCCAGCGGTCGCTGTTATTTGTGGTCCAAGTGGTCATGCCGCGTATGCTTGCGTTTGCAGCATTGTTGTTGCGCGTGCGCCATCCGCCTACCGGACGCATAACGCCGTCATGCCAGCGAATAAGGCTTGCATCACGCCAACGGCCCATGCTCTGCAAGTCAGTGCCGTTGCGATAGACGCCAGCTGGAATGTTTAGATCAATTAAAGCCATTGTCGCCTCTCGGAAAACGCATTGCGGCCAATATAGCACATTGTACCAAATATGCAAAAGGCCAGCATATAGCTGGCCAGTTGCGTTATATCGTGCGAGCTATTCAGCTTCGTCTTCCGCTGGTGCTTCCAAAGAGTCAGCCAGCATCTTAACAAACGCCTCACGACCCACTGAAAGCTGATCCAAGTTAAACTGAGCATTGCCCAGCTTTCGATCTAGGTCTTGCACATGGTTAAGCATAGCCTTCTGTGCGTCAGTGAAGTCTTCGATGTTGTATTCGATGTCGTTGACAGTGATGAGGTTCTTTTCGTTTTTACTCATAACGGTCTCCTTTCAGGTTAAGTTTAAGAGTTGGCTGCGATTGCAGCATTGGCGGCGGTCATGTCTTCTGTAGTCCAGAAGTCTTTAGCCACCATGAGTGTCAGATGCTCTACATTACGGGCTACAGTGTCAGCCCAATCAGCATCGTCCATGCCCTCTGGTTGCCCAGCGTTTAGCAAGTCAACAGAGTGACCCATTGATGTGTAGTGTTGTGCGATTTCTTCCGCAGTTGGTGTATCAGTCATGTCTTTCTCCTTTTCTGACTGGTTACGGGTTCTTGAGTGCAGCAACATCTGCTTCAAGGGTTTCAATGCGATCCATTGCCTCTTGCAGTGCCTTGACTGCTTTCATGTAGAGGATGGAATAGTTGACCTGCTTGGTAACAGTGCCAAGATCATTGTTATCCGCATCACGGTCTGGACTTTCAAACACAAGACCACTCATGCCAGCCGCTTCAACCTCTTGGGCAACGACACCAAGCATATTTGGTGCGTCAAGGTTATCAGACTTCATGCTGTATTTGCGAACAGTTAAAGCTTTTATATCATCCCATTGCGATCCACTATCAACAATGTTTTCTTTTAGTTTAACGTCAGAGGTAGAGCCGTAGCTGTTATTCGTGTTTACTACGTTGCCGTTCCCATAAACAATAAATCTATTCCCGGATTCAGTGTACCCCGCAAAGTGAACGGCGGTTGTGTTGATGTTCCCTGAACTGGTGAAAGTAGACCAAACATTGTAAGTACTCTGATTAGCCGCAGACTGCTCAAAGCGACCACCACTCTGACTTGCAGAAGTCTGAACAACGGTAAGTTTAGCACCTAACTCCGCAGAATTATTAATAACAAAGTTACCACTTCCGTCAATAAGCGCCCTAGGATTACCATCCCCATCCGACAGCACGATGTTGTTGCTTGAGGTGCGGATGTCCAAGCCGTATGCGTTGCCGTTGTAACAGCCAAGGATGGTATTTTTTGAGCCTGTGGTTATATTATAGCCTGCGTAACGACCTACCGCTGTATTATTTCTACCCGTAGTATGAGAATGCAAAGCACCCGAACCAAACGCCGAATTAAACAAACCTGTTGTGGTTAGCTTTAAAGAATTTGGCCCAACCGCAGTATTCTCATAACCTGTTGTATTCGTAAGCAAAGCACGATAGCCCACGGCTGTGTTTACATTGCCCGTAGTATTAGCATACCCCGCCTCAAACCCAACAGCGGTGTTGTAGCTGGCGGTGGTGTTGTTGTGAAGTGCTTGGTTGCCCAAAGCAGTGTTGTATGACCCCGTAGTGTTGAGGTGCATTGCGCCACCAGTGAAGCCATAGTTTGCGCCACCCAAAGCAGTGTTGAATGCGCCAGAGGTGTTATTTGCTAGAACAGCAAAGCCAATAGCAGTGTTGTTAGAAGCAGTGTTGTCCTCTAATGCTTGACGACCAAGAGCGGTGAGGCCGTTTGCTGTCGTGCTTGAATATCCTGCTTTATAACCAACAAGCACATTCTCTGCCCCAGTAGTATTACTATACCCCGCCTGATACCCAACCGCTGTGTTGCCGCCGGCGGTGGTGTTGGACAATAAAGCATGCAAACCAACAGCTACGTTCTTGCCGCCGCTGGTATTGTTATCCATAGCCTCACGACCAATGGCTACGTTCTCCACACCTGTCGTGTTGCTAGATAATGCCTCTCTACCAAGCGCAGTGTTTGATGTGCCTGTAGTGTTGGCAACCATAGTATACCTGCCGACTGCTACGTTAGAACTACCAGACGTATTGGATGTAAGTGCAGCCGCACCTATCGCTGTATTGTTGTCACCCGTCAGAGAACCATCATCAAGTGTACTTCCACCCAACGCCACGTTGTCTGACCCAACAGGATAATTCCCGTCCAGCTTGATCGTGCCGCCATCGACTGACAGGTTGCCAGCTACAGTTAAACCGTCCGTGACTGCCGTACCCGTGATGTCTACACCTGTGGCGGTGGTGGCGAGTTTGGGTGCGTTGTTGTGATATATAGTTGCTGCACCGCCTTCAATACCCACAAATATGTCATGCCCTGCGTTACTTTCAATCCCAACATTTGTCCCTCTGAGTCGCAAGTTACCAGTACCAGAATCGTGAATGTAACTATGCGACCCAGTATGATAAATCTGCAAGTCACTGCCAGCACCAAAGATGGCCTTGTCGTTATCACCGAAGTTAATGTCTGCGGAGGTAGAGATGCCATCTGTAGTTAGCACACCCGTGATGTCTACGCCTGTGCTGGTGGTGGCGAGTTTGGATGAGTTATTGTGGTAAAGTGTTACTGCACTGTCTGCTACAGCTGATATAAATGTTTCATTACTTGCCGCATTTCTAATATTAATATTTTGTGCATCTAGATAAAAACCACCAGCACCAGCCTCTTTAATAAAAGAGTTAGCACCATCAGAATATATACTAAGGTCAGACCCCGCGCCGAAGATGGCTTTGTCGTTGTCACCGAAGGTGGCGTTGCCAGTGGTATTAATGCCAGCAAATGTAGGAGTATTACCTGTGCCAAGGCCAAGGTTCGTGCGGGATGCAGCAGCGTCAGCAACGTCAGACAGGTTGTTGTTAACCAGCAAAGCACCCGAAAGAGAGGCATAAGCAGCAAGCCATTGGCTGCCGTCATACACCTTCATCACATCGTCAGTCGTATTAAAATATAATGCTCCAGAAACTAAAGGGTTCCCGTCATTGTCTACCGTAGGATCGGAAGCCTTGGCTCCAAGATAACGATCATCGAAGTTATCTAGCGCAGCAAGAGCAGCGTCCTTAGCCGCCTCAGATGCAGTGGCCGAGTTTGCACTCGCCGTTGCCGATGCAGCAGCTTCCCCAGCCTTAGTCGTTGCCGTTCCAGCGTCAGTCGATGCAGATGAAGCAGAGCTTGCAGCATTAGTTTCACTGGTGGCAGCGTTTGTTTCAGCAGTTTCAGCCGCAGTTTGCGCAGCTTCAGCAGCAGTCTGTGCTGTTTCAGCATTAGTCTCCGCAGTTTCAGCAGCGGCCTGCGCAGCAACACTAGCCACCCTAGATGTTTCACTAGCAGTGGCGCTGTTAGCACTATTGGTTGCGCTAGTAGCGGCAGCATTCTTACTGGCTAAAGCAGACGCAGCATTCGCACTCGCATTCTGAATGTCAGTAATGTTTGTTGCGTTAGTATTGATCGATGCAATGTTTGTTGCGTTTGTATTTACATTAGCAATGTCTGTCGCAACAGTGTTCACGTTTGTAATAGATGTTGCCACGGTCCCAATGTCAGCACCGTCAGCAGCAACAGTATTAATATTAGACGCATTTCCAGCAACCGAAGTCACATTGCCGCTAATACCAGAAACAGTTGTAACATCAGACGATATACCTGCGACTGTGCCAATGTCAGCGCCATCAGCCGCGACTGTAGTAACGTCCGAGCTGATCCCTGCAACAGTCGTTACATTGCCTGAGATGCCGGATACCGTGGTAACATTTGCCCGGATCGTATTGACGTTTGTAATAGCGTCAGTCGCAACCGTACCGTCCTGGATCTCAGCAAGGGTTTTAATATCAGCAGAGATATTTGCTAGTGAATCGACATCAGCAATCTCTGGACCTGGCTCTGGATCACCCGTAGTCGCATTGAACCCGAGAACTGTACCTTTGCGATCATCCTTCAGGGGAAGCTCTAGGTCAGTGAACACATCACCAGGGTTCACAAACAGACCGCGCCCAAGCTTCTCATCAAGCTGTTGGGTCATAATCACGTTACTGTCTAGCTGTTCGTTTAAGCTAGAAGCCAGAAGATCCCCGGCTGTAACAAAGTCTGTCGTGCGGGAAAGCTCACGACCACCAATGATTGTAAGAACGTCAGATGCTATGAGGGCAACAGTTAGAGTGATAGACCCCGTTCCATTCGCGTTAATACTGACCGTGTAATCAGTAGTAAGCGTTAGCTCCGTAGTCCCCTTGAAGACTGCGATATCACCATCGACCAAGATGTTGAAGGTAAAGGCATATGGACCGGTTCCGGTATTGCCTGTGAACTGAACCCGGCGGGTTACTGGATTAATTGCGATATCACTCATGTCGTTTTCCCGTTCCTTTGTTCACTCTATAGCAGATTTCTTTTGCCATTCCAATAATACTTATCTGAACCCGCCGCCCGTTTGGACGAAGCTCGATGGTGCGGCCCAATACTTAGTGTCATTCTGATTTTCAGCCCTTCGCTCTGCTCTTTCCAAATAGCCTGGATTATTCATTTCCTGTAGCTGATACCAAACCATGTAATTCATAGCCTCTTTTGTGTAGAATAGATTTGCGAATGGCGTGTTGCTTTTAAGAAGTCTGATTGCATCACCGCCAAAGTCCACATCTCCACCAGTGACAACCCCTCTAGCTCTCTGAAGCAGATCTATAATTTCAGACACCGTTCCGATGCCCGGACCAGCCAGCGTCTCCAGTGTGCCGCCGCCATATCTATTGGCTTCACCAAATAAGAAGTCACCGTATATACCTAAACCGCCGCCCTGTAGTGCTGCCGCAAGGAACGCCTCCGGTGAGGCCTCTCTCATCTCCCGGCCCTTTGCAACTTCTTTGAGCTGCATAACATAATAACCAAGAACGGTTGTCCCGGCGACTGTGTTGATTAAGCCAAGATTAGCTCCGACACCGCGCTTGAGCTGTTCGTTTAAAGACTTAGAGCCATAGCCATATACCTGTCTCGCAAGAGGCTTGGTCAGAGCTGTTACTCCAAATGACTTAAACTGAGTAAGAAAACGAATGCCTTCACCAGCCAATGTGCCGGGACGATACCCGCGTCTAAGGATTGCTCTCTCTTTTGCGCCCGGTGATGGAACCGCGTTATCCGCTTCTGAAACCAGCAGAGCAAACATATTCTCTCTAACATTCAGATCACCGATCTCACCGGGGACAAGATAGGTCTGACCGTCCGGCCCTTTCTTTGCTCCCTTTCGAGCAGCGTCCCAGCCTTTTGCGTCTATGCCGTATATGCCTAGAATGCGCCTCAAATCTTCTGGGATCTTATCAAAGCCCTTAGAGGCCTCACGACCAAGATCGTTTGCAATCATTAGCGTCACGCCGCGCTTGTTACTTTCGGTCCAAGGTTGCAACAGGTTAAGCTTAAAGAACTGGCCTAATAGCTTAGAGGTTTGCCCTGGAACATCATCAGCAGCGTTAAAGCGAGACATAAAGTCACCAAGCTGCCCTTCTATTCCAACAGAAAGCCGGTCTGAAAACTCACGCATCTCACCAGCGTTCATGCCCTTGAACACCGCAGTCAGACCATCATTCCAGGCATCCATCATAGATCGGCCCTGATACATTCTGTTTGATGCTATGAATGCCACATCTGATAAGGCAGAGATCCACGCGCCACCCAGCTTTGCCATGGTCTGCAACGCACGAAACCCGTGCATATACCTGGCTATAGGCGTATGTGAGCCAATGTTAATGTCACCAGTAACCTCATCGAGAGCAGCCTTGAATGTAAGCGCAGACGCCTCCCTTTTAATTCTTGCAAGTTTCTTAGGATCGTCTCTGTAATCTACTTCCATGCGCTTTATTACACGATCAACCATAGCCTCTGGGTTAGTCCCTAGCATCTCCATTAGCGCTGTTGACCTGGCCGCAGAATTTAGATCCTGCATATAGGCTTCACGCAAAGAGGCTTTGCCAAACTTTTGATCGTAATTGTACCAATCATCAGGAGTCTTAAAAGTCAGCAGTGCAGAGGCGCTTTCTTTCTTTGCAAGGTTTCCGGGTCCGGTAAATGCCTTAGCTATTTCTGCACGGTCTCCCTGCTTCCTGACGCCGCTGACGATTGCAGTATAAGTCCTGTCCAGAAATTCCATTCTTGAAGCGACTATCGCAGCCTTGGCCGCCTCATCGGTCATGTCCATGGATATCTTATACTCACCTTCAAGCGTTCTATTCCAATCAATATGCTCATTTACATATTCAGACCAGGCTTGCTTTCCTTCTTTGACCATTCGCCTTTGATCGTGACTTGCTGTAACTACTCGACCTTCTTTCAGTCTGATAAATGATCCAGCTATATTTTCTCGCTTGAGAGCGGCACGTTGATACTTAAATAGGATTTCACCAAGTTGCTTGGCTTCCTCACTTATTTTGATAATTCTCTCTGTTCCATCATCAAGCTTATCTTTGATTTCTATAACGCCCTTCGGGTCTTTCCTGTTGAGATCCCCTAATACGTTTGCAACCTCTCGTTCAAAGTCGCCCTTCATATTATTAAACTGCGTTAACAATTTAGCTTTTTTTAGATCAGCAATAAGTCCACCGGCGTACTCGCCCATTAACGCACCGTTCAGCGCATCTACTGATCTCCCAGCGCCCTCAAATGCCCTGCTAGTACCAACAAGAACTGCGTCTAAACCAAGAGAGGGATCGCCAGTCATTTCATCTGCACGGCGAACCATCGTCATGATCTTTTGTTCTTTGAGAATGTTCATGTATCGATTGCGCTTTTCGATCTTAGCTGCAATCTCGGCCTCTTTGCCCATGACCAGACCGCGTTCAAAGATTGCGTCCTCTGCGCTCTTTAGCCCCCTTTGTGCGCCCCTGGCCTTCTTCTCATTATCTAGCTCTTTAATGATCTGTTTAAGCTGATTGTCGCTTAAACGTCCTTTGTTAGCCTTGGTAATATCAACTAAGCAACTTTCCATTACGACACCGCCATACAGGCCGCAGCCTTTTTAGATAAGTCAGAATAAGCTTCTGCCTCTTCATCAATTCGTTTCAATGTTTTCATCTCTTCGATATGGTAGTCCATAAGCTCTCCACGCTCCTGAGATTGTAAAACAAGATATTCTGACGTTGCTATTTCATTATCAAGATTACTTTCTTCTAATGAAGACCTAAACCTTTCGGCAGCTTGAGTATCAGCAAAAGGATCGCTATCAATATCTTCTGCATACTCGGCCAGCTTTTGAGCCTTCACTTCTTTTTCCTGAGCGGCAATACGGGATGCAACGTCTCGGGCCATGTTAGACACGTTTGCATATGCTATCATTACATCAGAGCCGCTTTCAGACATTTCATCAACAGTAAGGGCAATCTCTTCATCGGACGCATCTTTGATCCCGTTAGCCTCAAGCTCTTGCCGGATATCGTTCCTCATGCTCAACTCAGCTTCGGCATCGCTTACAGAATTATTGGCCTGGCGCCACGATTCAGCCTCTTCAAAATCTTCTCGGGCGAAGACCGAATTGCCACGTTTTGTTTCACCGATAGCTTCCATAAGAAGGTTTGTGTCTCTGGCATCTATATATCCCGCTTCGAAAGCAGCTTCAGCCATATCGTCTAAATTGTTTTCACTCTTTGGATTGCTTGCTGATCGATAGACCATCTTGTTTGTTTTTGAGTTCAAATAACCAGAAACAGGTGTGATCTCTAGGTTTTTTAGTTCGCCCCGGAATGTAGGGTCATTATCGTTAATACCTCCACGGCGTTTAATAAATGTGAGGATGTCTACAGGGCGGTCAGAGGCTTTTACTGTTGGAATTAAGACATCGACCTTTACGCCTTGGTCATTAATCATCTGCCTAAGAGCGGTCTCGTAATTAAGCTTCAAAGCTCGTTGCTGTTTCTTTAGCTTTCTAGCCTTAAACACATTGGACGCCGAAGCTTGCTCTGGAAGTTCCACAGCATCCATCTCAGCCCTAACTTCTGCCTCTATAGTGTCAAAGTTAATGGTGTCTTTTGTGCTGATCTTTCCTAACTTACGGGCAAATGCGGCTGTGAGTGGGCTCAAAATGCCGCCTAGAACACCACCGGCACCAACATTGAAAAGCGCTTCTGTCATCGTGTAATCAAGCTGTTGTTGCTTCGACAGGCCATAGACAAAGGGCTCAACCAATACTGCGCCACCCACACCCTCGATTGCACCCGTTCTGGCGCGGCCCAAGGTTTTACCATACTTTGCTACAGCCGCAGCCCTCGAACCTGGTCCGACAAATGGAACAAACATTAAACTAAACTCAAGGGGGTCCGTAGCCATTGCTAACATACCAGCGCCAAATTTAGCCAAGCCAGGGATAAAACCACTCGGGCTTCTGGAAATAATGGCGTTCCTTATGACTTCTGCCTTCTTGTTGTCATACAAAAGTCGAGCTTCTGCTTCCGGCATAAATCTATCATCAGCAAACTCAAGCAAATCGCCAAATTGCTCTCTAAGTTCATCCGGACTTTTAAGCCTTCCAGCCTGCACGGCTTGTTCAAAGAAAATGTTTTTCTGGGTTTCACGCTCGGCATAGATACCTTCTAACGCAGAGCGAAGCGCCTCATACTTTACAGGGTCAGTCTCTAACGCCAAGTCTTGCTCTATAAGTCCTTGACGCCGAATGCGCTCTCTATCCGCTTCATAGAACTCAGTACGTTGTTCTTCCGTTATAGCCGTTGTTGCCGCTGCGGTCTGCTCAAAAGACTGAGCCAAAAGCTTGCGAAACATTGGGGTTTCAGAAATCTCTGTAGCTGCGCGGCCCAAAGTTACTCTAAGCCTGTCCGCAGTCGTTACAGCAAGCAATCTATTTTGAGTGTTTAGCGGACGCGGTTGCAACATTGACTATTTATTCCTATTAAAATCATCGGCAAACTTTTTACCCTCTGCGGCAGCGCCTTCTGCTGGGCTAACTATTGGAGAAGCCTCGACCGTTGAGGGTGTGATGAAGTCACTTAGTCCGCCGGTTATTCCGCCAGAAAGCACCCTACCCTCATTTTGAGCCATTCTCATCAAACGCAGATTTTCCTGACCGCCTGGGAAACTATTGTAGACCCTATCGACTACAGCGCCTAAGTCTTTAAACTTAATTACAAAGCCAGTTGGCAGGAGCGTTCCTTCATCATCGTAATGCAACTCAAGACCGTCACCTGTGCTATTATTTACGAACTCACCATAATCCGCCAATGAAGTGAAAGCTATTGCCTCATCCACAAAATCAGGAACAGTCACAGATCTTGGTATGTCAAAGCCATAAATATCAAACGCCGCTTTTAGTGCATCGTCCTGCTTTAATAGCTGAAGATTTTGACTAACATCAATTTGAGAAACGCCTATTGGGACAACGTAGGTTCCTGTTTCATCGCTAACAGTTTGTTTATAGTCTGGAATAACATCGTTAAGCGCGCTGTTGAATGCTGTCTTAGCATCGGCACCATTCCGCATTCTCCACATTGCCACCTTCTTAACAACTTCAAGTTGCTCATCGACAATCGACAATCCCTCGCTATCGGCACCGTTCAGATACGCTTGTTGGTACGAAACGAGCTGTGGGTCTGTGTTTATAATTTCTCTAAACTTACTGTCTGTGTCTGTTGGAAGATTTTCTTTAAGATCCTTTGCATCCATTCTGGAAACAGTAGCAAGCTCAAGCTTGATCTTGTCATTATCCTGCAAGTACATACTTCTGACATACTCCGGAGCCAAACCAGCATTACGAAGCTCAGTAATAAACTTGTTGGCATACTTATCTCCTAGATCTTTTCCAATTCCAGAAAAAATCGTAGTAGCTACATCGGCATCAACATTATCCAACATGGTTACAATGCTAGAAGCAAACTCTTTTGGCATAAGGTTTCTTTGGGCTTCGGGAACGCCGGTCTGTTCGTACTTTGTTTGAATCTGGTCAAAAACAAAAGCCAGCTCTGAACTGGCAAGAGCAAAGTTTCCTTCGTTAATGCTCTCTTGAACTTCGGCTAAACTCTGACTTACTTCTTTATTTGTCGATATTACATACTTTGCAGCGTCATCTTGAAGAGCCGTTTGCTTGTCAACAATGGCTTGGCGAAAAGTTTCCATTCTGCTGATCGCAACCTGAGCATCATCAGATGTTTTAATATCTTCGTTCAACTGCTTTAATACCGAGAGCGCATCCTCTGCGGTCATGTCACTAAGGGAGCCAACATTGTTGACTAGATCCATAGTGCTTTCCCATGAGTCAATTACCCTCTGACCCTCTTCCTCACCAAACAGATCAAATATCTTATTTTCGTCTAAAGAAAAATCAGGAGAAGGTGCTCCGGTTTGCATAGCAATGGTTGCATTATTGTTAATGTAATCAACCGTTTCTTTTTTCCCTGTAGCTATTTCACTTGCAAGGTTTGCTTCAAGCCTGTTTACAAAATTTAAATTCTCTGAATAAGAAACCCCAGGCAGAGGCTTCTCTTTATACTTCTCAAGCAAAAACCTTTTTTCATTTATTCCGGCAGCTTCGTTGAATTGATAAATCCTGTTTTCTTTTATTGCTACCTTGAGGGTTGATTGAGCTACTTTATTGGCAGTTTTTTCCCCAACACCAATATCTATTTGAGCCTGCACGAGCTCAGTGACAGCAAGCTCAATGCCGCTTTCTGTAGAACCAAGCCCAGGTGCGGTTGCGCCGTCTACGATTGCTTGAGATCTTGTGGAAACAGTGTCGTTGACGCGCTGCGCCATAGCAGCTTTAGCCTTCCTAAAGGCTATCTCAGAATATCTATTCTGATAATCAGATGTTTTACCTTGCAGTCTTGCGCCAAGAACACCGGCAGCAACGGGATCAACTACAGACAATGAAGCTTTGTACCCATCGTTTATGTCCGCCAATGCAGCTTGATAAGCAGGCATCGACATATTCTTTTTGTCAGCCTCAATCGTTAATGCTTGCATATCAGCAGTAGCAAGAGTTTCAATCTCAACCACAGCAATCCGATTAGCCGCCTCAACAGCAGCGCGTTCAGCAATGCCTCTAGGGCCGCCCTTCTCTTCTATAGCTTCAAGTGTAGGTAAAGCACCTTCCTCGCGCACACGCTCCTGGCCGCGCTCAACAGCCATCTCAGAGGCTTTCTTGAATGCGAAGTCAGACATCCGGTTTAATTGCTGAGAAAGAGTGTCGGCATACCTTGCCTGTTCCCGTATATCAGCAAAGTCAATATTCCCCGGCTGACGGGTTTGTAAGCCCAATCGCTGATATCGTGGAAGTTGTGCCATATTCTAACCTAACCTATATTAACTGACCGGCCATATAAGCGGCCTCGCCAACACTACCAAGTGCAGCAACGTCCGCAGTTTTCTTTGCTGTAGACCCAGCGGATCTGTAAATACCACCTTGAGTATAACCCTCACCAAGAGCCAAAGCGGCGTTATCAGCGGCAATATTAAACTCCTCGATGCCTTCGCCCATTGCAAACTGTTGGGATGTAACCGAAGACCCAGACGTAGGATCAACATTTCCAGCACCAGCCCTAGCTATGATAGCAGCGAGTGTCTCATTCAATCGCTTCAAGGCTTCGGACCCTTTCTGCTTGTATGCAATAGCCTCTGATCGACCGCGCAGCTCCGCCTGTTCTGCCTGCCGCTCATAGCTCGCCTGTTGCGCAGCGCCGACATCTCTTTGCGCACCAGCTTGAGCAAACTTACTTCCAATCGATATGGCTGTAAAAGCAGCTTCCATTTATTAACTCCCTACGCTCAAACGGTACTCAAGACCAAGAACAATCATTTCCAATGGAACATTCTGGCTAATAGTAATCTGCCCCGTTCCGCTATATCCCAGCAAGCCATGCACAGTTTTTATGCCAGTGAAAGGCTCAACGGGCGAATCCAACACATCTTCGCCAAAGTTTCTAAACGAGATCTGCTTGCCGTTAATCGTCATATCCTTTGTGCTATTCACAATAGCATCAACCTGGATAATACGTTTCTTAAATCCCTGCACAGATCCAGAAGATAGCACCGGCTCCGCAGGCATTGTCCTAGCCGTGACCGTGTAATTCAAACCAACCTGGTAGCTAGACGTAGCAGCAGAAGCAAACGTAACTGTGTAAGGAGATCCTGGGACCGTCTGTTCTGGCTCTAGGACGCCATCTCTAATGATCTGGACTGTCTCCCCCTCAAGATGCTGTAACGTCACTGAGGACGCCGCTCCACCCTCCTTGGCGCTATCTAGCGTAAGATCTGGGTCAAACTTCTCCAGCATATAGTTGTCAGTGCCATCAATGGTCCGTTTAACGATCACATAAACATCTGCAACCTCAACGCCCACAGCTATAAACTCACCGTCTG
>Ga0208645_1003011_pt1 | contig 12860 bp, 17 predicted proteins | sample VirMetDEL_Sep_01_FD_184519 | JGI IMG/M metagenome (GOLD analysis project Ga0208645, IMG submission 184519) | Aqueous microbial communities from the Delaware River and Bay under freshwater to marine salinity gradient to study organic matter... | ecosystem: Environmental > Aquatic > Marine >...
TTCTTCTTTGCTCTTTTTTCTAATGCTTTCTGTTTTAGGGTCATCTGGAAAAATATTAGCAAAACAATGTGTGCAAAAACCATTATATTTTCTATTGCCTCTCTGCCTACATCCAGTATTATATGGTTCTTTTCTTGATTTACATATTTCAGAACCATCACAATCTGGACATATAGATTTCCGTATGTTATGGTTGCATATTTGACTTCCTTGACATTCTTTACATTGTCTTCTTTGTTTTCCATGGGTGCATAGAATGGTTGGGGTGCAAGTTGTGCAATTGTTTTTGTATATATTGTGAATACAAATTACATTTGGGTTGCACACTTTGCAATTTATATGTTTTATATTATGTGTGCACAGCAATTTATGTGCATAGCATATTTTACAATTATATTTTCTCTTACAATGCTCACATTCACACACCATTTTGAATAATAGAATGTGATTAACTTTGTTGGGTATATCTAATACATAATTAATGTTTAAATAAAAAAATCAAATGTCATCAACTTCTCTTTATTCAACCAAAAGAATCTCATTCCTAAAATACAATTTATTTAACCCTTCTAACTTATAACTAACTTGTCCATTCAATCCAGATTTATCTATATGAATTACTCTATACACTTCATCACTCCAATTTTTCACATGTTCCTTCATTTCACTATATTTCTGTTTCTTTTTAAAAACTCTCACTTCATCACCAACATTAATTTCTTTATACTTTCTTTTAAATCTACTTCTTAATATAAGATTTGTTTTAACATCAACTACATGTTTATCATGTATAGCATCAATTGGTTTATATCCAGTTGATGAATGTATTGTATTATTATATTGTTTTATAACTGATGGAAGTAATAGATGCCATGATTTTCCACTATGTTCAACTCTCTCAAATAACATATTTTTGATTGTTCTTGTAAATCTATCAATGAATGATAAATGTGTTGTAAATACAATATGTTCAATTCCTTCTGCTTGTAAAATCTTTTTGAATTCACCTTTCCATTCTGGTCCATCATCAGATGCTATTGTTTTGGGGATTCCCATTTTCTTTAATACATCTTTTAATACAATTGCTGTTGAGTTAGTATTTTTATTAGGTATTTCAATGCCATATGCAAATTTTGAAAATATATCCAAACATATGAAACAATAATAATAATCACCATTTAAAAAACCCAATTCTATCAAATCTACCATAAACTCATCTCTTGGGTAATTAACTACAAATGAATTATAATTGGTATATCCTTTTTTATTTCTAAATGAAACTTTATTCATAAATTTATTTATATCATCCATAGTAATTGATTTATCTATTTCTTTTGCATTTTTCAATGTATTTGCTTTACTCCCATATCCTTTTTCTTCATCATAAAAAACTGCTTCAATTATATATTGTTTTGTTTTATCTTCTTCACTCATCTTTGCTTTTATATATAGACAAAAAAATAAAATATATTTTATATATAATTATTTTACATAATAGTATTGATATTACAATGACCATAAGCATATGATTCAAAACCATTCTCTTTATAACACCTTTTGTCTTCATATGATGAAATACTTATTTTTTTCATTGAGTAAGTATTGACTTCATGTTTCACACTGAAAATTGCATTATAGTTATTTTGGAAAACCTTTTTCTTAAATAAACTCTCTTCATACATGTCATAGTGTAATTTCTTTTGAATAATATGGGAAGGGACACCTTTACCAGTTTTTTTTTGAGTATGAGTATTACCTTTATCATCAACAAAAGGGACAAATTCTTCTGCATAAGATTTCACCCTACATACTACCATTTTCTTACACACATGAGATGAATTATCTTCTTTAAATTTGCCTGGGACTTTACAATTATGAATAATATTTTTACCATGTTCATCTTTACCAATAATATTCATTTTATAAAGTTTATGGTCTTTTGGATAATCACTAAAATCAAACATATCATTGTCTTTTATCATATCTTCATATACATCATCTGTTATAATAAGATAAATTAAACTATCTGTATCACTATAAATTAAAATAGCATTTTTGCCATATTTTGATTTTATATGTTTGTAATGAAAATTGACCATAACAATTTTAGAAATATCTAAAATACAAAATCCTAAAATCATAGGTTTATCTAATTTCATAATTGTATGCTTTTTTAAATACCCAACCATATTTTCATTATAGATTTTTCTATCTACAAAATTTGGTGATGACCTTATTTTTGATGCTCTTTTTGCATCAACTACTAATTCAAAATTGATATGTTTTTCTTTATTTTCCATTGTTTTACCATACACAGAATTTGGTAATAGTTTAAATAGTTTTTTATCAAAATCATCTGTTGATTTACCCCTCAATTCTGAACACATATCAATATATGGTTTTAACCATCTTGATTGTTTGAACTTGATAACTCTGTGAATTGATGTTAATATCAACCCCATGTTTATATATAACTGAAGATTGGCAATATGAACTACATATTTTGTTTTATCATACAAATTAGCAATTAATTTAGGTGAGACACTATCACTTGGGGTTGTTCCATAAATAGTTGAATATAATTCCCTTTGGTACTTTGACAACATATTTGCTTTAACACACATAACTTCTGGTGCTAATGGGTATTCATTATGTTCATCATGTAATTCTGTTGGATAATGTAAATCAACTTCTAAAATATATCCAGTTTCAGATGTTTCAAAATCATATTGTTTGATAAAATCCAATGTTATATTTGCTGGATTACACCATTCATAATCACCAATTGGCAATGGTTGGGACATGGCATAACCATATAAATTATTAGCATCAAAAGGTATGATATATGAAGTTTGTTTATTTGGGTCATATTCATCATTCATATAAGGGTTATTTGCTTCTGCATATCTAATTGCACCAGTTGTGCATAATCCACCTCTAATATTGTTTTTAATCATGTCATACATTTCTATATCTGTTATTAGTTCCAACACTACTTTTGTATTCTTTAACATAGCATACCAACTATAATTTGGTGTGGTGTAAAATTGTGCTGGGTCTAAACCAAAATGAAATAATAATGTTTTTCTAAACTTCAACATAACATCAGATAATAATAATACATCTAATGTTAAATATAAGTCATGATACTCACCTAATGTTTTAATGTTAAAATGATTCCATACCAATAAACCTCTTTTATATTCCTCTTCACTTATATTAGAATCAGTAAGTGATGAATAAAACTTATCATGTGATGGAAATTCAGTTTCTTCAAACCTTTCCCATGAATCCATATATTCATAAGGATATACACCTTTTTGAGTTAGTAAATTTAAGTCATAATCATTTTTAATATATCCACATTTTCTGGTGTTGGGGAAATCATACTTTGAATCTCGTAATGCTTTAACTAATTTATCTAATGACTCACTTAAAAACTGGAAAGAATCTTTATATTCTTGTTTATTAATTTTGAATGATAAAAACTTTTCTGGTGTTAGGGGTATTGTGTTTATTCTTTTAGCACCAAATAAATAACACTTTTGAATTATTAAATGACCATCATAATTTTTTAGATTATGGAAAAATATTGGAAGTTTGAACTTACCATACTCATGATTGCTCATTGACTTTCTACATATACTCAATATCTGTTCCTCAATTTCTATCATCTGGTGTATAAATGCTTCAACTGCATCTTCATGTTCATCTCTATGTAAATAAAATAATTGAAGGTTGTTTTTATTTACAATATCCATATAATCTTCCCTAACTTCAATATTAATTGAATAACTATTTGGCTCATGGTTAGATTCAACTTTTCTTGTCGTTTGCTTTGCTTTTTTAAGATGTGGTGGTGTTTCATTACTGCTTGTTGCTGTGTCTGAATCAGAAGGGGCGAAGTCCCTACTAGAGGGGGTGTCCATGACACCCCCACTTTCATTCATGTGTTCTACTTCATCTTCATCATGTTTATGTTCTTTTACACAAAAACATTCAAAATCTGCATGACATACAAAAGGACATAATTTTTCTTTATACACCATTTTGTCTGGTTCATATTCTATCCATTTTTCTTCCTTTTTGGGTAATACTCTGATAGTTCCCACTATATTATAACAACCCCTATTAATATGACATTTTAACTTCTCTTCACTGCTAAATGGTTGAACACAATGCTTACAATAATATGTTCTGTGCTTACCATTTGACCCCATGAGTTTATTAAAATCCTTGATATAAACAAAATGTTCCTTGTTATTTTCACTATCAATTAAATAAAGTAAATCAATGTGTTTTGCATACTTGTTAGTATTTTTAGTGTAATAGATTGGTATAATTATTTCTTGGTTTGTGTTTAAAACATCATCTGGTAAATCTAATTCATTGGTGTAATGGTTTTGTAATTCTTTTTCATGGACTTGGTAAATATTTATTGACACTCTGTTTGCATTTGACATTTCAAACTCTCTGATTGTGTCATCACAAACTTTCATTGGATATTCACAACATTCAAATGATATTTTTTGAGACACTGGTAAATCTTTAAAGTTCTCATCTTTATAATAACTCATTCTTTGTGGATTAGTTTTTGTGTGTATATCATACCACCCACATTTCACTGAATACTCAAAACACTTATTGTCATTATTGTTGATATTAACACATGCTTTCTTAACACTAATCCATGAAGGCAATTCAATATAACTTCTCCCCCTCCAAATAGTATATTCACCAACTCCAATCTCATACTGAATAACTTGTTCTAATTCCATACCAGATTCATGTAATTGTGCATTTTCAATGTTTGTTATAACTTCTTGCTGTGCATTCAATAGTTTTTGGTTTAAGTCATCACTTTTACTGCATCTAATTTGTCTTGCTGTAAAAGAGTATTCATGTCTTGCATTTGTCTTTTTACTAATAACCCAACATTTTACCCTAACCATTATTTTTACATTCCCATGTCTATTTACTTGTTGTTGTAAATATGGTGTTGCCAATTCAATATGAACTAATCCATCATAACCTTTCTCATTAATGTCATAGATAATAAAATTAGATTCATAGGATAAGAATGCACTTGCTTCTATTCTTGTTTTAGGTGGTGCATTTGATTGTGTTTCTTCTTGTGGTTCTGAACTCAATTTACTATAAATTGTTTTAAATATGTTATTTAATACTCCTCTTGCTTCTTGTCTGTTTTGATTTGCAATGTGATACTTGATGTATTTATTGATTTTAGGTTCTGCTAACAATTCATGTAAATTGTTCTTATTCAATGCATGTTCCTTCAAAATTACACTTTTAGAAACTGCTGTTAAATCTCCAATCTGACCAGAATTTCTTGTTTTGTTTGTGATATATAATTTTGTTTTTCTTCCATTTTCTTGAATCAGATAATCTCCTTCAACCTTTAACTTTCCCATTGTTAGAAAAGTTTTATTATATATCTAATGTCAGAAAAGTTTAAATGGAAATACAATTATATATTATTACATAAAAATAAAAAAACAAAAAAAAATATTATCTTTTATAACAACACCTTTAATATAAAAAACATAATATTCATGTTCATACTTGGTTGCATTGTATTTTATCATTATCTCGTTTTAATTTCCTATTATCATTTACTTGTTTTTGGTTCTCATAATACCATGTTAATTTTTGTTTTCTTAATTTAATCATATATTCTTCATCATTCTTTTTGCTTTCTCTATGTTGTTTTGCTTCCATGTTCATAGTATTGTAGTATCTAACATATAATTCCTCATAGTTTATGTTTTCATTTGGATTCTTTGTAATTGTATTATGAACTCTCTTTATCAACTTCTTATTCTTAAAAAAATCTGAGTGTGCCTTAACATATTCACAATAATCACAACTACAAGTTTGGGTCGCAGACCCAACTAAAACACCCTTTGGGTGTTTTGTCCAACTAACCATTTTTCCAGACATATCAATATTGTATATATCATGTTGTTAGAAATGTTTAAAATAAAAAAACTTTCTAATCATTGGCATTGTCTCCACCTTGATTATTACCAACAATATTATGTAATACACATGTATAACCATTTGATTTTTTAGTATTATATCTTTTAAATTCAACTTCAACCACAAATTCAACATCTTCCACAAAATCTACATTAGCATAGCATTTACAATTCTGTGATGATACTTTTAAAACATATTCATTATCATCAATATTATACCAAAATGGTAAATTCTTTGATACAATGTTTTTCTCATTCATATCTTGATTTACAATGTTTAGTAATTCTGGTTCTAATACTTTAAAATACAATATCAATCTCTTAAAATTATCTTCTTTACTTGATAAGTATTTAAGTGCTAAATTTGTTGTCAATCTTGGTTTATATCTATTTGTATTATCAACTGAATCATGGTTTGTTTTAACTTGTGGAATCCAGTTTAAACTATCCATTGCCTCACTACCACTCATTATATAGTTATATATTATATAAGTTAAATTTATAAAATAAATTAGCAGAAGGTTGTGAGAAACTCACAACCTTCTTAATTAAAACACCTTTGGTGTTTTGTCATTATAGTTTAACTCAAAAAAATATGTTAAGTCAATTAATCAAAAATATCACATGCTATGTTTCTTCTTACTCATCATCATCTTTTGAAAGTTCATTAAAAGCATGACAAAATGACATTTCATTTTTTTGTTTGCATCCACATTGAATACACCAATTTATTGCCATCCCAGAATTAAAACACATAACATGACCACATGTATAGTAAGGTTTTAACATGAAACAATATTTTTTATCAGAACATGCATTTACACATACCTTTTCCATTGCCTCACTACAACTCATTATATACTTATATAATATATAAGTTAAATTTATAAAATAAATTAGCAGAAGGTTGTGAGAAACTCACAACCTTCTTAATTAAAACACCTTTGGTGTTTTGTCATTATAGTTTAACTCAAAAAAATATGTTTAAGTCAATTAATCATCACTACCACTTGGTGTATCAATTAATCCATATAAATTGCTATAACCAACATCATCATCTTCTAATTTACTTGTAAATGATAAATCAACACATTGTTTTAATTTATTGATAGTTTTTATATTTACATCAATTACAGATACTTCATCATCAACACTTTCTAATCTTAATCTGTTTATAATTGTTATGACATCACCTATTAATGCTTTTCTCTGTTTGTTTAACCATTTAATTTGAAACTTATAAAATCTTCTTCCACCATTGACTCCATACACAAAGTTATATGAATCAACCTTGATTTTAACATTCATATCCACTTCAATTCTTTTCATATATTTTTCACCTCTATATAAGAAATTATATTCACCATCAAATTGAGTTGTATTGCTTGTGTCAATTTCTATAATATTCTTTTGTAATGGTATTAACATTTTTTTAATTGGTATGTTAATTTCTATTTGTGGGAATCTATCACCATATACTTCTTTTATATATCTTGGTATATCATCATAATGTTGTTTAAACATCTTAACATGATTCATACTATTAACATATTCCATATTATGCTTATATCTAAATACTTCATTTAAAACTGGTTCTGGTAATATATCCATTATGTTGTGTTGTTGGACAAAACACCCAAAGGGTGTTTTAGTTGGGTCTGCGACCCAAACTTGTTGATGTGTCATAACTGATTAAGAATATGAGTTGTTTTTGCGGTTTATCTATATTAGTATATTTACTATATTTTTGTTTTTAAATAAAAAAACTATATTAATGTATTCTTCAACTCATTCAATCTATGTGAATTATCATCAATCTTATGGTTAATTATCTTCAATAATGACAAAACCTTTTCATTAGATTCATCATTGGGTTTAATGATTTTGTTTAACTTATTAACCTTTTCATAAATTATTTTCAGATTATCTGTTATAGTATCACTTGAATCTATTTCAGTTGCATCTGTATATAGTTTTGATTGATTTAACAAAGTATTCATTCCATTATTAATCATTGATACATATTGTTTAATACTAATCTTGTTATTATTACTACTATCATCAATTATTACACTTCCACACAACATTTCACCATTGGATAATTGATTTGATACAAAACACCCTTCTGGTGTTTTAGTGGGGTCTCTGACCCACACTTGAGTTGGTTGTTGTTCAATGGTGTCATTATCATTATCTTGTTCTGATGAATTGCTGTCATTGTTGGTTTCATCTTCAATTTCTTCATCATCTTCTTTTATACTTGCTTCCTCCTCTATGTTTTTTGCTTTTTTAAAGATAATGCATTTAGCACAATTTCTCACATTCTTTCTTGGTGGTATAAACTCTTTTGAGCATGTTTTGCACTTCATTAGCATATACTATATATATATATACATAAATAAATATATAATTAAAAAACTCATTTTTAACTTATGTTAAAACTATAAGTTTTTCTAATATTATTGTTTGTTTTAGCATTAACAACATCATTTTTCAAATCATTTAAAAACATTTTAACTTCATTCAATATATCATGTTTCAATTGCTGTTTAAATTCTTCATCAATAGAATTTGATTTTAAATGGTCTCTATACACCTTACATCTATCCATATGTGATTGGTAATTATATTTCTTTGATAATGTCTTTTGGCAAAATTTACAAATCCATACATTATTTGATGTAGTATTTGAATCCATTGATACTATATTATACAATAAAATATTATATTATTTTTATTTTATTTATGTTTGTTCAAACTACTTCATTATTTGATGTAGTATTTGAATCCATTGATACTATATTATTTTTATTTTATTTATGTTTGTTCAAACTACTTCAATAATTATATAATTACTATCTTTCAGATTTATGATTTCATCATTAACTTTAATCTGTGTCTTCTTATCTTTTAGTAGTTCTTTGGTTAATTTATCATTTAAGTTTGGTATTTGTTGAATTCTATTCAATAGTGCATAAAATTGGTTATTAATGTCTGCCATTTCTCTCATCTCTGCTTTGCATAATTTTGTGTCAGTGTCTTGTTGTTGTAGTTTAGATTTAGATTTAGATTTTGCCTTTGGTTTTGCCTTGGGTTTTGCTTGTTTAACTGACGAGAGACCCAGTTGGGTCTCTCTAGTGGCACCATCTGCGATGGTGCGCACTTCTTGTTCTTCTTCTTTTTTCACATCATCTTGTTTTACTTCAACTTCATTTTCATGTATGTTCTCATCAGTATGTTTTGTATTCTCAATGTGATTAACTACTTCTTCAATCATGATTTCTGTCTTGTTATGTTCAATATTGTTTAATATGTTCTCTTCTCTGTTATGATTAGTTTTATAATATATATATTAATATAAAAAATATTTTCAAAAAAATAATAAAATAATTACAATTCACAATCTGCTCTTAATATGTTCAATATCATCATGTTCTTCTTTTAATTTCATTTTGTTTTGTTCATATCTTTGTTTGTATTTTTCCTTGTTTTGTTGATAATAGTTTTTATAATATTCCCTTCTTTTATCAATGCTAATTAAGTAATACATTCTCTTGTATGCCATTATTACTTTTATATATAATTGGATACATAAAAATAAAAAAATAAAAATATTTATTTATAACTTTTGTAATAATGTTTTCATTAACACATTTATTGAGATTTCAATTCTACTAAATCTTGAATTCAATAATGTTTCTAAATTATTAACTCTATCTTTCAACCTAATAATTTCTGATTGAATATCTACATCAACCACAGCATCACTTTTTACTTTAAGTTTAGTTAGGTTGTGGTTCATTTGTTGAATTAAATATGTTATTGAACCTCTTTCACCTTCTATTTTTATAACATGTTTGTTTCAACAGATTCATTTAGGTCTGATATAAGTAGATTGAATTTGTCATAGTTAATATAATCAACATCTATATTTGTTTTTCTGCTTCTACATGTTTCACACATTCTATAATATTGTAAGATTTTAGAATCTTTACTTGTGATATAAATGGTTTTTGACATCTTGAACACACTGCTTCCATATTATGTTAGTATATATAATATAAAAATAAAAAATATGGAATTCAAAATGTAATTATCACAATTTACAATAAATTTGGTATATACAATGCTTAATATTTGATTCTATATCACTAATAAGTTTATTTTGATTTTGGAGCATAAGTTCAATATTATCAATCCTTGCTTTTAACAATTCTATATCATCATCATTTGATGTTTGCCCCATGGGGTGATTTGCCATTGTATTTTTTACTTGTTCTAATGACATATTCATATGGTCTAACTTTTCATTTATTGTTGGTTTTCTCAGCTCTTGCTCTTCATCATCAATATTGTAAAATTTAGTTGTGTTTGTGCTATTAGCAATTATGTGTAATGAATTTAAAAGTGATGTTTGTGATTGTTGTGTGCTTGATTTTGTTGATACATTATCTGAAGAGAGGGTTTCACCCTCTTCTTCATTATCTGTTTTTTTTGATACATGCTTTTTTCTTGAACTTTTTTTTTTTCTGCATTCAAAACATGATTTATAATAACTTTTTGTTTTTTCATTATAAACTGATTCACAATGTTTTTTACAACTACTACATTGCATTGTTTGTGCCATTAGATTATTATTGTCTCTATATGTATAGTGTATAAACTTTTTATTTTTTTATAATAATTAATTGTATATAAAATTTATTTCATTGTTTTAAACATTTTATAGCATCCATTTACAATGTTTTTGTGATTAATACAATTTAAAGATTCTATATAATTATTGATACTGGTGTCTGTAATAACTTTATTTCCGTAATATATACTTTTTTCTTTTTCTTTCAAAAATGCATAAAATACATTGACATACATTTTCCAATCACTTGTTATTAGATTTATAATCATGTTCATTTGGTTAGTTTTTAATGAATGTTTAGATTCTTTATTATATTGTATTGGTTGAATTGGAATCTTATTATAATAACATAATTCATGTTTATTTTTAGAAATGAATAATCTAAATACTCTATTAATTGGATTTGTTGCAATTAATTTCATATCAGATTCTTTTTTATAATCATATGTTAGTTCTGGAAATCTGTATGCTCTCACACAATTTAATCCATATGGACTCTTTATTGAATTGTATTCATCAATGCTTAATTGTTCTTCCTTTTTTAAGTCTTTCAATGTTGTATATTGCACATTATCTTTTATAGTAGTGAAATATAAATTTGGGTTTTGTTTGACTGCTTGTAAAAATTTACCAAATGGCATGTTGGTGATGTCATAGAATATTGATATATCCAAAATAAAATCATTAATTGCTTTAAATAGTTTTCTGGTTATTGGTTCTCCGTTTTTGATTTTATTAAATAACTCATATAAATGTGTCTCTAATCTGTTTTTGTTATTAGCATTTTCACCACTTCCGATGTATATGAGATTCATAATTTGTATGATATAAACATATCCAAACTTTATGTTGGACAAAACACCCTTTGGGTGTTTTAGTTGGGTCTGCGACCCAAACTTATTGATTGTTTCTAACTCCATGTTGATTTTTATATTGTTTATATTAATATAAAAAAATAAATTTGTTTTTTAAATTATTTATTTGTTTTACATGATTCTTTATCAATTAACACAGATAAAAGTATTAAGTATGCCTCATACTCTGTTATATCTTCCATAATGTCTAACATGATTTTTATATAAATATATTAACATAAATACAATTAGTAATTATACTTTGTTAAATTCCTTTCAATCTCAGTATAGAAATATGTATATGTATAATTGATAATGTGTTTATTATCTCTTGTAGATATTATATTTCTAATTAAATTCATTATTAGTTTATGTTGGTTTTTTGATGTTGATTTAAGTATTTCCCATTGTTTCCCTTGCACAAAATAGTTTATTTCCAGTGAATTTAACACCTTGGAAAACTTTTTCTTGTGTTCATTTAAATCTTCAACTGAGTAGAACATGGTTTTTATATAAACATGTTTTTTACTTTATAATATAAAATGAAGAACTTGACAAAAGACTTGATAGAACATATTTATGATTATTCCATAGGTGATAAAGATTTTTGGAAGTCAAAATTTTCCAATGTAATAAATGAGATTAAATATTTTAATGCTTCTAAAATTGTGGAAGAATATTTTAATCATAATTATTTTAGATATAAAGACATTGAAATTGATATTATAAATTGCACAAACAGTGCTTTGCACTGTTTAGTGGGCACTATGTGCCACACTTTGTTTTATCTTGATGATACTAAATTTAAGCAATATCTCATTAACAATATTTTACACATTCTCAAATCTAATAATCACCAGTTCTACCTTGATATTCATTTCCATTTTACTGGTTTGGACTTATAGGGTTGAGTATATAAAACTAAACTGAAAATAATTGAAAATACAATATTTCTTTTTATACTGAAATTTAGTGTTTTGTTTAAAATTCTAATCTAAATTTGATTCTCTATGTATGTATATGTATGTATTGATTGATTGAGTTGTGATGAGATTGTGATTGATAAGATTATGTATTACTTGATTTATTGAGTTGGTGGTTAGTGTAAGGGTTAATAAAATTAATATGAAAATAATTGAAAAATTAATATTTCTATTTATATTGAAATTTATGTTTTTGTTGAAAATCTTAATCTTAATTTGTTTATCTATCTATGTATATGTATGTATTCATTGATTAAGTTTTGATGAGATTGTGATTGATAAGATTATGTATTACTTGATTTATTGAGTTGGTGGTTAGTGTAAGGGTTAATAAAATTAATATGAAAATAATTGAAAAATTAATATTTCTATTTATATTGAAATTTAT
>Ga0208645_1003012_pt1 | contig 12859 bp, 16 predicted proteins | sample VirMetDEL_Sep_01_FD_184519 | JGI IMG/M metagenome (GOLD analysis project Ga0208645, IMG submission 184519) | Aqueous microbial communities from the Delaware River and Bay under freshwater to marine salinity gradient to study organic matter... | ecosystem: Environmental > Aquatic > Marine >...
AAGCACAAGTTGCTACTTTGCAAAAGACTACAACTGACCTTGCTAATGAAGTGCATAAACTATCTGCTCAAATGAACAGATGGAAGGGCGGTGGCATGGTTCTGCTAGTTATCGGTACGTCACTAGGTTTTATTGTAGATACTTTATTTAAAATAGTTGGTAAATGAAACTAGTTTTTATAGGTGTTTTTATTTTATGCGGCTGTTCTAGCGTTGTTTACACGCAAGCTTGCCCAAAAGATGATGTGAAATGCCAGACAAATCAGGATGCAGAACTATTGCACACGTTAGAACAAAAAGAAGCCGCTGTTATGTTGCTATGTCGGTTGCCGCAATATCAATCTGTTTTGGTTTGCCCAGTACAGGATTAGGACAAGATGTTACGGGTGATCTTAATACTAATATCAGTGATGCTATTGTGGACAGTAACAATAACAGTGTCTCAGAAAGTAACACATATAATGGAGCAGGATCAAGTCCCGGTTCACAGCCTCCCCCCTCTGCCATATCTCCGACAATCATTGGCGGCGGTGGGCAAGATAGTTGTTTAATACCAAAGACAGGCGGCATCCAAGTCAGTTTATTTGGCTTTAGCTTTGGCGGTATGGCACAGGATGAGGAGTGTAACAGGCGTAAGGACGCAAGATTATTAGGTACACCACAACAAATAGGCGGTATGGGACTGCAAGTATCTGGTATATCTGTAATGTGCGGTAACGCTGAAATATTTAGAGCAATGGCGTTAGCCAACACGCCATGTCCTGTAATGGATATAAATAAAGGTAAGCTATTAGTTGGCAGAGAAGCATTTGAGAAGATGCGCGAGAACCCAAGAGAGTTTGTCATAGGTTATAAAAAAGACAAAACCTTTTGGAATGAGTTGTTAAGAATAGGAAAGGAACTTACAGATGTTGAGACTGTTACTGATTACAGGAGCGTTTCTGATCGCTATAGAAGCACGCGCAGACGTAACAATAGATAATCTACACGCTACTGCCGCAGCAATTAAAGCCAAACTTGATGTAACTGCACAGTCATTCACTAGGTATGGTGCAAATACTGTTGATTTAGCAGGGCATCAAGGCAGAATTGTTGAAACGGGAATTAGTGACTATGCCTTGATTAACAACACAATGGTCACAAACTACAACAATGCTGTACAAACAGTTATTTCTGCAAACTATCAAAACGCACAAGAGATATTTATTGAAAAACATGAAAAGGCTATTGACGATATGCACACTAGTATTGATGAGTTAGTAGGTGCTACTAGCAAGCTCTCAACAGTGGCTGTAGTAGCAGAACTGGCTATTAACGCTGATACTACACAAGAGCAGCTTCAAGTGCAGCAAGCCTTAGTGCAGACTGATATGACTATAACAGAAACAGACGTAAATGCTTACAATACTGCTGTAGTTAATGTAGAAACATATTCACAGCAAGCGGGTGCATTTTTAGCTGCTGCACAAGATACAAGTATAACATCTGCTGTTGATAACTACTCTGCACAAAACAATATAGCTGTAGCAAGTTATTCAGCAATTCAGTACACCCAAGATATTGATACATTTGTTATTAGTTATGACAACAATCTGTATATGTCTTTTCAAGGGTTTTTTACTGACAAAATGATCACTGCTGACGAACTCTATGCAAATACAAGTTATACGCAATGAGCGAGCTTGATATAAAGGCAGGAGGCGTATCTTTTAAAGCAATGTATATAACAATAGCATTGCCTGTCTTATCTGCTATTTCTGGTGCTATTTATTTTGGTTATGACGCTGTAAAGAGATTTGAAATTGTCGAGGCAGATAACGGACAATATGCTGTCGGCATAGGAGAGTTAGGTAGCCAAGATACTCTAATATTAAGTCGGTTACAGTCACTAGAACAAGCTATGCAAGACAACGATGTTAGAGGTCTTGCTCCCCGGCTTACAGAAATAAGCACCAATATGAATACTATTCTTGAGCAGCAAAGTGCGTTGCTTGACCTTAGGTCACAAGTAGAAAAAGCACAAACAATTACAGACGGTCTTGATACGCAACTTGACAAATACACTACAGAGATAGATGATTTGTGGGAAGCGTTTGATGAGGCAGTTAAAAACCCACTGAAATGAGGACATTATGTTATCACAGTTAATATCACCAGTAACTGGTCTTTTAGATAAGTTTATACAGGACAAAGATCAAAAGGCAGCGTTGGCACATGAGATAGCCACAATGTCAGAGAAACATGCTCAAAGCTTGGCACTTGCACAAATTGAATTAAATACTGCGGATGCCAAAGGTAACTGGTTTCAGTCTTCTTGGCGGCCTTTGTGCGGATATGTTTGTGTGCTTGGTTTAGCGGTAAATTTTTTAATATCACCTTTAGCTGCTGCTTTTGGTGTTGTAGTACCACAGGCTGATATGGCGGTAATGATGCCTGTTTTATCTGGGATGCTTGGGCTTGCAGGACTCCGCAGTTTTGAGCGCGTAAAATTGGACAAAAAATGAATAAACTTTTAGAACAACTAAAGATACATGAAGGTTTCCGTAGTACTGTTTACACATGCAGTGCGGGTAAAAAAACTGTAGGTTACGGTCGTAACTTAGACGATGTAGGCTTAACAGTAGAAGAAAGTGAAATGCTGTTACGCAATGATGTGCTTACAGCTACAACACAAGTTCTTAATGCTTTCCCTTGGATGTCGTCTTGGAACGATGCTCGGTCTAGCGCCATAATAAACTTAACCTTTAATATCGGGATAAATGGCGTGAAGAAATTTAAGAATGCTTTAGCTTCTATGAAAGAAAACGACTTTGAAAACGGTGCTTTGCATTTACTTGATAGTAAATGGGCTACGCAAACTGGCAATAGAGCTATTGAAATAGCAGAGCAAATACGAACAGGTAAGTGGGCTTAGTCTGGATTTATACCTTGCCTAGCAGTTTTAGAAATAACTTCTAAGCCCGGCACTCTATCCGCCATATCCATTATCTTCTTTAATGCCTTTACAGCCGGGGAATCCGCAGGCTTTTCATCTCCAGTAAAATTTTTTCTTAGACTGTTTGCAAAACTTAATAACTCTTCTCGCTTATCTTCTGGAACCCACACTTTTACCTGTGCGTGACCTTTGCGGGTCTTCTGCCGTTCGGCGTATCTCTGTTGGTGTATAAATTTATTCATAATATTTTTGTCCTCTGAAATTTCTTTATTTTTTAAAATAGTATCACTAGGCATCGGCTAGATCAAGAGCATTACTTACTGCGTCTTTTATTTTTTCTGAATCTAACATACTAACTTGTTCTCGTATAAACGCTTTGTCTATTTTACTAATATCTTCTATAAGAAACCTAGCTACATACCCTGGCTTTGCCAACGACAACATTTTTATTTTTGGTCTAACATTCTTACCGTCTATTTTTATAGTTCCGCAGGAAGAACCTTCAGTTTTGTAACGCATAACCGCTTTAATCTGCATATCTAAATTTGATATATTATGTAGGTTTAGCCGCACTGCAAAATGATTTACGGCATGTCTAACGTCCGATATAAGTATGAAATCCCCAGGTGTTGCATCTATTATAGCTTCTACTGCTACCGTTAGAGGGTTCTTAGATGCTGCTATCATTGCTTTCTTAGCTTCAGTGCTAGGTGCAGGAGCTAGGAGCGCCTCTAAGTCTATATCTCTTTCTCGTAACCATCGCCAGATAGACTTAGCCCACTTAGGTCTGCCTATAGCATCTTTAACTTCTAGCCATTTATTTAAGTCCGTAAAATAAGCAGGCGAGGCAGGGGTGATAGCGTTCTGCATGACATAGAACCGCCTATCACCGCCTGCCACCGCTAGGGCGTTATCGTGATTTGAAAACATAAGGTAGCTTGAATATACCATGCTAAATCTATGCTGTCCGTACTTTGGGTTAATACGTTCACGTTTCGGCCTTGGGTCTATATAATCTTTTAAACTCTCATACACTTTAAAATAGCTTTTAGTGTCCGAAGTATCTTTAGTTTCGTTTGTGACAACAAGTGGCTTCTCCATCCAATCGTTAAACACGCCATCTCCAGTAAGTCTATTGAAAGGTACGTTCTCTACATTCTCTATGCCAATTATAGTTTCTATCATATCAGCTAGTGTAGTACGCCCGGTTCCCTGTTGCTTGGCTATCATAAGTATAGCCGCACCTCTAAAACTAAGGTCTTGCATCTTGGCTGATAGCCAATCAAGAAAATATTCTCTCTCTGCGTCTATAGGTACTAAATACGTTATGAACGCCATAAACATTTTTACGTCAGCTTCATCATACGCACCTTCACCCCACTCAGGTTGGTGAAACATATTTATTCTTAAATCCTGTCCGTCAGTAACAATTTTAGCAGTATCTCTAGGATTAAATGTTTGACCTTGTACTACAACTCGTCCGGGTGATGTTAGCCACAACTGCGTTTCAGCTACAGACTTAGCTTTACCATCTCTAGTAAACACCCTAACTTTTCGGGGGAAAGTATTTTTGAAGGCGTTCATTGTAATGCTGCGAGGTTGGGTCACGCCTTGTATCTGCCAGACAATATCGCCTGAACTGTCGTATGCCCACCCCGCTACCAACTTTGCCGCAGGGTCAAATACTCCTGATTCTGGGCCGCCGTTGGTCGCCACGTGATGTAAGAAATCACTAGTGTTCATACTATCACAGTGACCATGAAAACATTTAAACGCTCGCCTATCTCCGTTTTCTTTACTCCTACCTAAAGGCATGTACCCTGCGGTGTCTCCGGGAGTAGTATGATTAACACTCCAAGGACATTCTATCTCAACCCACTCATCACTCTCTGAACGTACTTTTTTCTCTTCGTACAGCCATTCAAGTATTGGGTCTACAATACCGCCCATAGCCGGAGCTTCAGCTACTATTGGCGACCAAGGCGATGTTCCTACACTTCTAGCCGCTCTACGTCTTGTCAGACCTTCAGCATCTTCTACTACCTCAGACCAAGCAACTTCAATCTCCATACACTCCAGTAATTTTTCTGGTGTCCAAGTAGGGCCATCAGTAGCTATAAGTTTAACAGGGAAATATTGTTTAGGCCCGGGCTTGTTATTAACCCCGCCTGGTAGCCTAACTAATTTTGTAGGCATCATTCCGCCAGTATCACTATAGCCGCTTTCATATACTAGCTGCACTAATGCCTGTGCATGTTCTAATATGTCAATAGGCTTCTCTAACACGTAGCCGTATTGATAGTTTCCCTGACTACTTTCAATTATATATGTAGGCTGCAAGTTCTTGGGTATTTTTTCTACAGGAACTTTAGTGCCTATGTCATCAAGCACGACAACATGCAATCTTGTAAATAAATTTTTTCTGTTGTATAATCTCTGACTTTCTGGATCAGCCCTACACGTTGATGTCCCAAAATATAGTGCCATAGGCTTAGTTGCCCTAGCTAATCGTTTTAGCAGATCGTCCTCACCGCAAGGAAAACCTGGTATGTTTCTATCGGTAGCCCAACATAAAGTATTCTCATGTTCGTCAGAAGGATCAGCGCCTGCAAAAACCATATCCATGAAATCTTTAAGCTCGGCAAGATCGTATGTAACTCTAGTATCTGGATTGTCTTCTGCCATAGCAAATATATTACTGGTGCTTTTGCTAGGCTCGTCTGCTTTAATAATTTTAGCTTTAGTATCTATTTTAGTTTTTGTCATGCTAGTTTTACTTTCCATATCGCGTCATAATGACGGGTTCTGCTTTCAATGGAATACCTTTCGCCCAAACTGGGTTTGTTTCCATTACTTGTTGTAGCTCCTGTTTATATTTGTCTGCGCTCTCTACAGGAACTTCTTGTATTATCTCATCGTGAACATGCCCGACAACTCTATCTACTTGCCGTAGCGAATGCCTTAAAATATTAGCGCAAAGGGCTTGCGTCACGTTCTCAGCAAGTAGTCCAGGCCATAAAGATATGCGAGGCCACTCTTCTACACCTTGAGCAGGTATCCAATTAGCTTTCATGGCGGTGATGTTTAAGCGCGGCCCCCACTTAGTGTCCACGCTCTCTAGCTTGGCTTTAGGATATTGTATCACTAGATCACCGGGAAGTATGCAAAGTAACGTCCCGCCAAGCAAGTCTTTTATAAATAAATACGTCACTCGCCCGGCTTTATGTTCAGTGCCTGGACTTCGTATAGCTAACGTAGCCGCTCGGTCTAGTTGCGCCCAGAATATAGTTGCCCATACATTCTTCTCTCTCCAAGCATTTACAACGCCGCCTACTTCATTGTCTGTCATTTCTACGCCGTACACTTTAGCCATAGCACTAAACGCTCCTAGCCCGCCGCCGTAGCCTAGAGATAGCTCCGCCACCTTACCAACTTGTCGCTCACCTAACCCAAGTTCGTCTGCCGTGTGCATGTATATATCAACATCATCCGCAAACATCTCTAGTCGGTCTTTAGCGTGTTCGCTTTTAGAAAGCCAAGGTAAAGCTCTGGCCTCAATGCTCGACCAATCACCCACAACAAACACATTACCGTCATCAGGTATTAGTGCCGGGCGGAGTAACTTAGATAGAGTATCCATAACAGGTAGGTCGCCGTCGTCGTCTTCTAAGATGTAGCCCTCACGCATCTGTTCTTTAAGGTCTTCAGCTTGGCTTGCGCTAAAACAATTCCTTGCCATATTGTGTAATTGCAGACCTTTTGAGGCAAAACGCAGCGTCTGAGATGCTCCAGAGTAAACAAATGCGCCCCGTACTCGGCTGTCCTCGCCTGTACAACGCCCTACCATCCTAGAAAACTTAGCCACGCTAGACTTACTGCCCTTCTGTACTAAGGCAATAACTTCTTTAACTTGATCTGGTAACTCTATATGTCCTCGGTCTGCTTTTTCTAATAGCTCTGCCCGAACATTTTTATCCAAAGAATATTTCTTATCGCCGTCTTTATATATTTCCATTAAAGATTTAACTTTAACACCTACTTTAGTTAGCACCCAATCTGCTATGCGCTTATGCTGAGTATGCTTCGTTACCGCTCTATCAGTTAGCTCAGATAACTTGCTGCCAATCTCACCTTGTTCCATAATCGCATATTTCATTGCGCCTTTTGCAAGCTCTAAGTCTATCTTAATACCGCGCTCGTTAATTCTTTCCGACACTAGCCAATCAGCATGTTCATCTTTTGTCATAGGTCTAAGCATAGCTACCGCTGATTTAGTTGCCCTGACATCATCTAAACAATACGCGCCCATCTCAGCCATAAGTTTTGGGTCTTCATTAAACTCACCAGTAAGTTTATCAGGTATTGATAATAGTCGTATTAGCTGTGCGCCTCGGTGGTTCTTTTTATATTTGCTGTCTAGTGCCTGGGTCAGCTTATCTAAACTCGCAGGCATAGCATTTACTCTTGCTTGTGCTGAAGTGCAGAACCATCTGTCAAACTCTATTACCGGGAAGTTATGATCGTCTTCACCTATCTGCCAGATACCCCTATCAAAAGCGGCGTTATGTGCCATGACTAGAGGAGCTTGCTCGATAGCCTCAACAAGATCGCTCGGAAGCGCACCATGTTCAGGATACCAAAGCCACTCGCCTTTTTGATTAGCTTCTTGATATGTAACCGCCAAGCAAATTATTTCTGTACTTGGGTGCATAACATAGTTGTCGCCGCCTTCTGTTTTTAAATCGCAGCGAGAGCGAGTTTCAAAGTCTATTATAATGTTCACTATTTTTCCTTCCAAAGAAAAAGAGGGCGGTCAGTGCGAAACCTAGCCGCCCTCATAAAAGACTAAGCTACTTTTCTACGTCTTCTTTTCGGTGGCTGTTCCTGGACTTCAGGTTCAGCTTCAGGCTCATCCTCTGTAACAGTGGATGCGTCTAATCCTTCCCATTTGACTATATCAAGTACAGGCGTAATGATTGTTCCATACTTCTTATGCTTATAGGAAGAGTTTTTAAGATTAATAATTGGTACAATATCACTGTCCCCATTCTCAACCTTCAGCAAGAGCGCAGTCAATACACGTTGTATTTCATCTCTTGCACCTTTAGCGGTACTCTTAAACACCACTTGCTGACCTGTGTCCTCACCAGATACGCAAGCTAATTGTATAGAGTATTGATCCGCCCAGTTTGCCCCAACGTCTGCTAGTTCGCTTCGCACTATTGGTGCATCATAGGCCGGAGCCATTGCTTCACCTAGGACGTTACTAGAATCGCCCCAAGCAATATACCCCATCTCAAAAGATTTAGGATTTATCGCCCACTGTGAGCCGTCTTGTACTTCGACTGAATCAGCCCCATACTCCCATGAAGCTAATTTAGTCAGCCGTAGAAAGTCTGCGCCTGTCCCGGCTGAAGCCGTTGACATTCTTGCTTTAGCGGCTTGTAGCCCCTTTAGCATATCGTCCATTTTTGTAGGTAGATTTGACATATTTATTTCCTTTTCTGTTATCAATTAAGTTTCATTAAAAACGATCTCTAAGAGCTTTAAGCCCTCTCACCGCCACGTACTCTGGTCTTTTATCGCTATGTCGAGCGATGGTAGTTCCAGAGCTAGTAGCACTACAATAGTCTTCGAATTTTTCAAAGTCAATTCCTTTTGTAGCGCATACTTTCTTGAGTTGCGTGGGCGATTTTATTTTACTGTCCACGCAATCTTCTATCTTTAATTTTTTTGCTTTGCGTACAAGTCCTAAGACTGTATCGGGGTCGTGCCACTTATTAATGGCGCGCTTTTGTACAAGTTTCCATCCGTCAAATTTAACGCCAAGCTCCATCTGCCCGTGAGCAAAAGCTCGCACATCTTTTATCCAAGCATCTAATTCTTCTGCTACAGCTAGCGCCTCGGATACTGTTTTTTGTTGCGTTGGTGCTAGTCGTTGCGCTTGTAGTATAAGTCCGGTCTTTGCAGGACAGGTTGGCGCAGCAGGACACCACTTACAGTGATCGCCTGGCATTGGTTTCTGACCGCCCTCTTCTGCCCGCCTGACAGCTTCCATAAATTCAGCCTCATAACAATCGAGATAAGCCATTTCGGTTTCCCAAGTTCTCAGGGTATCCTCGCCTCTATTGCTTGGCTGTATGATTGCAATAACAAGTCGGTCGCGCCCCTCAAACAAATCTGGTATTTCTTTTCGCGCAAGCATGGCATAAAATAAACCTTGTGCGCTGTGATTTGGTGATACAGAAATACCGTCACCAAACTTCCAATCCCCAACACACACTACATCTTTGCCTACTGCAATAAAATCTGCTGTACCGCCGATAGTATCGCTGCGCTGCATTGTGGCTTCTGCTTCATACTCTGACAGGCTGTACTCTTCACATAGTTCTGTAAAAGCATTGTTTGCAGGAATAAGTTTTTCAGTTACTAAATCGTTTGTAACTACAAATTTACCGCGTCTAAACCCTACGCACGTTGCCAAAGTTTTATCGCCAAGTAGAATATTCTCCATGCAATCATGAAGCATAGACCCTATCTCGGCAAAACTGCTTGTAGCTTGTTTTGGCATCTCGGCAGATAACTCTAGCCAAGCAGGGCAGGCTATAGTTCTGGCGGCTGTTGAACCGCCGTACTTATAGTGCTGCATTATACGTCCAATTCTTGTTGAGCCGCTGTCTGATAGCCGTACGCCGTGTAGACGCGGTCATCCATACTAGCGATTGTTCCGACATGCACCACATTGCGGCCTTTGTCGATTTGTAAAGCTTTTCCGCCTACTTCAATAACTGCAATTACAATGTCTTCGGTCTTTTTCTTGTTTGATCTGTCATAGGTAATAACAAGCTCATTGCCTTTGGCAGTATTAACAAAACCGCAAATGTTAGTCCCGGACGGCACTTTGAGTTCGTTAATGCCGAGCTTCACAATTATTTTTTCGGATATTAATTTAATCATTTTTTTGTCCTTTTTTGTTTAGTGGATAAGCATGAACATGAGCCGCCAAGATAGCGTCTAACATTTTAGTCATAGAGGTTTCATATCGTAGGGCATATTCCGTCATAATTTTATGCGCGGGTTCTGAGATCGCCATCATTTTGCGCTCAGTATTTATTTTTTTAGGCGGTACAAAATTCATTTTAGTTTCCTTTATTAAGTTTTAATTAAATCTTTAAATATATGAGCGATGACATCGACAGTAAACCCGTTGCCAAGCATCTTGTAGCGTTGGGTGTTGCTCACATGGTTGGTATAGTCGTCTGGTACAGTCTGCAATCTCTCGCATTCAATGGGTGTTAGTTTTCGCACTAAATAATCATTGTTAATAAATTCTACAACTAATTGCCGTCTGCTTTTAGTTAGATATTGCGTCCAATTTGCGCCTTTATAGTAGTTAGCGTCTACGCAATAGCTTTTATCTCGGTCTACAAAAACCACTTGCCCCTGTCTTTTATAAAAGTATTCTCTAGGCGTGGTTCTTCCAATAGAAGCTATGATAGCGTTTGATTTTTTTCGGTCTACTTTAACGCCAGACCCTTGAACTATATCTTTAAGCGCTATGCTCTTATCCTCTGGTAGCTTAAAATACCAATTAGTCCAATAATAGCGTTGGCGATTTTGTGCGCTTACTAACGCTGAATTAATAAAGACAGGCTCAACATCCAAGTAATCAGAAATCACCTCTAAATGGTCTTTTAGCATTTTTACGTTTTCAAGCAAAAATTTTATGTTAGGGTTAAACGCCTCTATATGGTTTAATATTTCTACATAAATAAAGAACAATTTACTTCGTGGATCGTCAAAGGCTAGTTGTTTCCCTGCAAACGAAAATCCCTGACATGGTGAGCCGCCTATAAGAAGGTCAATACTTCCCCAATCAATATCCCACTCACGCCACTTAGTTACATCGCCTAGTTGCACAGTGTCAGGATAGTTGGCTTGGCTCACTTTAATAGCGTACTTATCAAGCTCGCTAGCGTAATAGTTATCTACTTCTATTTTTGCTTTATCTAATGCAATGCGACCACAACTCATGCCGTCAAATAATGATAATACATTCATTGTAAATTCCTAGTTAATTGCCGCCCAATCTTCGGCGGTTTCTGTAATATCTTGCGCGACAGAAATCATGTTTGCAGACGCAAAACGACGAATATATAAGTCGTTAAAAACAGACAAATCTATTTCTTCATTGTCGGAATTGCAGACTGATATTTCGGTTATCTCAAAACTATCTCTGGGTGTTTTCCGCTCATACCATACATCTACAGTGAGTAGGTGGTCTTCATATAAGAAGTACTCAAAACTTCTGTCTATTTGCTCTAACATTAAAATACCTTTTGTTTTATGTTGTTTTTTTGATTACGATAGCGTAGTGTGTTATTTGTACTATTAATTATACAAGGCTGTCAACATGAAAACCGAAAAAGATTTACATAACTATTTAAAAAAGCAATGCGAACATCACGGAATTATATTTTATAAGTTCTCATCTCCGGCCAGGCGAGGTGTGCCAGATGTCATTTTGGTGCATCGTTTAAAGTATAGTGAGAGTATGCCTGACCGCGTTTGTTTTGTAGAATTAAAATCCCCGTCAGGTAAAGGCCGACTTTCTGATTTACAACTTTTAGAAATAGAGCGCTTGCGGTGGGCAGGGGCTAAAGTTCATGTTCTTGACTTACCTAGTCAAGTTGATAGTTTGATGAAATTATTAACGGAAGAACAATAATGCTTGGCTTAAAAAATTTAACCCCAGATCAAAATGAATGTGTGACGCATTTATTTGAGCATGATAGCACTTTATTAGTCGCTGACATGGGTGCAGGGAAGACAGTTTGTGCTATGACTGCGGCTGCGGAATTATTAGCGTCTAAGTTTGTAAATAGAATTTTAGTCATCACGACTATAAAAGTTGCTCAAAATGTTTGGGCAACAGAGCATCAAAAATGGTCGCATTTAACTCACCTAAAAGTTGCTATGGCATTAGGGTCTGAGCAGGACAGGGAAGTTGGGCTTGCGTCTAATGCTGATTTAATATGTATTAACTTTGAAAATTTAAGATGGTTATGTGAAACGCTAGGCAATGACTTAGGTAAAAAATTTGACGGCCTTATTATTGATGAGGTATCGAAATTAAAATCTAATAGTGGTTCTAATTTTAAGGCCATAAAAAAGTATATCCGAAAATTTAAATGGCGATTGACTATGACAGGGACACCTGTTTCTGAAGATTGGACAGGTTTATTTGGTCAAATCTATATGACCGATGGCGGTGAGGCATTAGGTAAAAATAAACAGAGGTATCTTGAAAATTATTTCTATCCAACAGATTTCCAACAAAGAAATTGGTCATTATTGCCAGATCAAGACGCGAGAATATTAACAAAAATTAAGCCTTTATTATATCACTTGCCTGATTATAGGCATGAATTGCCAGAATTAATTGAGCAAGATATAATTATTGACATGCCTGACCATAATAAAAAATTATATTCTCAATTTAAAAAAACTATGGTCGCTGATTTTAATAACTCAGAAATTGCTGCGCAGAATAGCGCGGCTTTAACTGGTAAATTACAGCAAATTTGTCAGGGTTTTATGTATGGTGAAAACACTATTTTTGAGATGGAAAATCCTAAATTAGACATGTTAAAAAATTTAGTTGCGGAAAATTCTAAGCCAAAAATTATCGTATATTGGTTTAAGCATGATCTTAAAAATTTGCAAAAGGTGTTCCCTGATGGCGTGGTGCTTAAAAATCCTGGTGATGTTGATGCATGGAATAAAGGTAAAATTAATTTATTATTTCTTCAACCTCGATCTGCCGCGCATGGTCTTAATTTAGCTAGTGGCGGCCACCAGATTATATTCTACAGTATGGTGTGGTCGAATGATCTATACCTACAAACGATTGCCAGATTATGGC
>Ga0208645_1003013_pt1 | contig 12854 bp, 15 predicted proteins | sample VirMetDEL_Sep_01_FD_184519 | JGI IMG/M metagenome (GOLD analysis project Ga0208645, IMG submission 184519) | Aqueous microbial communities from the Delaware River and Bay under freshwater to marine salinity gradient to study organic matter... | ecosystem: Environmental > Aquatic > Marine >...
ATTTCTCAAAGTAAGAATCTCGTAATCTATCCAAATCAGGATATGAAGTGGATGCTGATGTGAATTGGCGGGGGTCTCCAATATAATCCCCTATATTAAAGTATCCTAAACTAGCATTAATGTCATCATTAATTTCGTTTTGGGGTGAAAATGCTACTTCAACATAATTAATATCTTTGGTATAGGCACTACTGCTTTGGGGGTAGTTTTGTTGAATGCTTCTATAAGGAGATAAAGTATCACCAGTTGAAGGTAAACTTAACTCTTGAATCCTAATCTTTTCAGAAATACGATTTTTAATACCCACTGCGGGTTGATCTATATAAAAGAATTCGGTATTAGGAATGTAAGTGGGAAATTTATTAGAAACACTTTCATCTGTTATATTAAAATTATTATTTCCCCCATCAAATGAAGAAGTAGATACCCAAGATCCCGTTACTTTAGGATGAATAGATGTACCTACTTTAGAAGTATAACCACTTGATAATTTATCTAATTTACTACCTAAAGTACCCCTAAATGCTAATTGTTCTGATCCCGAGTTAATACCATTTCCTTCTACAGATAAAGGATTCATTACAAAATCTCTAAATACATCTTCATTTAGAATAGTATTATAATATCTAAGTTCTTGGTAGGCCCCACTAATAGGTAATATAGTTTGACCGTTTATAATTGAAGAGTATCCTAAATAAAATTTTTCTCCCTCAATATCCCACCCGGTATGACCCTTAGTAGATATAATTGAAGCAGATTCAATAAATCCTATAGTATAACCATCACTACCATTATATATTTTATTAGAAGCATATAATTCAAACCCATTAGAACTTCCACTAGTAATCATTACAGACCACCAATCCCCATTATAAAATGGTAAAGATATACTAGCTGATTCATTTTGGTAAGGTGAATCTCCTTCAGGTCTAAAAACTAAATTAGCATATTGGTAGGAAGAAGAAGGAATGGAACCACTATACGAGCTACTATCTAACCCTGATCCTCTATATTCTAAAGATAAAATTGTTCCTCTTTTAGCAGAAGAGGATTCAATCAACATTAAAGTAGAATCAGAATAGGGAAATGAAGACGTAGGAGGGGTATTCCCTACTTTAAACCTAAATAATACGGTATTAGGAATTCTTTTATTATTTAAACTATTATTAGGACTACCCCATAATGAATTTAATCCCCAATAAGTGTTTATATAATATTCATCATCATTAGGGTCAGGTATTAAATACCCATAATTAAAATTATTATAATAATAATCCCAATCATTTGAGTTATCTTTATCTTTCCCCCCAAATTCAGAAATCTTTAAAATAGTATCAGGGATACCAAAACAGTTAATTAAAGCTCTTAAACCTTCAACGGTACCCTTTTTCTTTAAAATATAGGGTAAATTATGATATAAACGTTTATAAGTTTCTTTATTTATATTTTCTAAAGGAATTGCACTATTAGAAGCAGTAACATAAGTTTCAATTACTTCTGATCCTGTAGGAGGTAATAAACTTCCCCCTGCATTTATTCCTAATAATGCTGAATATAAATTATCTGATGAAAAATTATTTTGGTATAATTTTAGTCCTGCTCCTCTTAACGCATCTGCTACTAAATCTTTTGATATACCATAATTTAATCTATTATCACTATTATACCTTTCGGTAAGGGTATTAACATATGAATAAATTATATCAAAATGTTGTCCTATCATATTTAAGAAAAGTTCATAACCCGCATTAGCAGGATCTTCTCTTAAGTAATTAGGAATAGTATTTAATAAATTATCTTGATTTTCATCATCATAAAAAGATGCTGTAAGTAATCTACCTCCATAATTACTAGAAGTTTCACTTGTACTTCCTAACCAAGTTAATACTTCATTACTCCCTGTAGATTGTAAAGTATAAGGTTGGGTAGAATTTGATTTAGGATAAGCTAAAGCTCCTGAGGTGTAGTAGAGATAATTTTCATATCCATCAAAATTCTTTATTATATCTGTTATTTGGGCTTCATATGTAGCCCTACTAGAAGATGTTTGTAAAGAGGATGAGGTAGAACCTGTAATAGAATTTATAAGGGCTATATTAGTATTATATTCTTCTATTTGCCCTACTTTATAATAAAAATTCCTTAATCTTTGTTCAGCAGAACTAAATTGAATAAAGTTATCAAAATTAGAATAATCTATATTAACTTTAATCCCTTTTTGATTAAGATAATTTTCTAATTCATTATAAGAAGAAGTTAATTGGTTATCATTAATTAATGATTTATAATCTTGTTCAACCGTAGAATTATTAACTTGATCTGATAATTGGTAACTAAAATTAGGTCCCTTTATATACTCAACATCCCCTTCTATAATAATAGGTTTAGGAGGTAAATTTACTTCAAACCCAATAGTTTCAGCAGTTTCTAATACAACTTGTAATTGAGTATTTAATGAAATAGAAAAAGGTAGAGCTTCATATAATTTTATTAAAATAGTATTGGGTATAGAAGCATCATCTACTAAAATATTATTAGCAATATAATACTTACCATTAACATTTACATAAAAATCTTTAAATGCTTCTCCTTCTAATATATTTTGGAATTCTTGTACTAAAGAATTAATCTCTTCATTAGAAACATTATTTACAGAAAGCCTTAATTCGGTTCTACTAGGAGAAATTTCCTGGATAAAAAATTTATACTCCTCAGACTTTAAAACTGTTCTATAAAAGTTATAATATACATTATATACTCCTATATTATACCCTGCATTTTCAATATCTTTAATAGGATATACTACAACTGAAGATATTTGATCTTCATTAGTAGTATTTTCATAGTTCCTAATGCTAAAGTTAGAAACTTTACCACTATATATAAAATCCCCTGTAATAGATTCAATAGAAAAAATTACTTGGTCTGTTACAGGGTTAAATTCTGAAGTAGAATCCACCACAGGAATAAGAACCTCTTGAGAAGAATTATATTCTTGTTGGGTAGATCCTTCGGGATTATTTAGTGGTGTTATTGATGCCATTTGTTGGTAGGGTTAAATCTACTATATTTTGTTGTAAAGCTAAATTTTCTTCTCTTAACGAAGTTATTTCTTCTAATAAAGCTTGAATATCTTCTGTTATAATTTGAGAACCTATATAATTTGTACTTTGTTTAACTAAGTACTCATGGGAATTTATTTCCCCCTCCTTAGGGATTTCGTAAAATAATTCATCATATAACTGAAAGAATTCCTCTATGGTTGGAGGAGAAATTTCCTCGGGCTGAGAAGGAACTAATTCAGTAAAGGAATTATTAATAGTATTAAGGTAAGCAGATTTATTGTAAAGTTTCTTACTTAAACTTAATTCACTCCCCGAAGCATATGTAGAATGATTAACCATTTATAACTTTAAAATAGTAATTATCATCTAATACTAAAGTTTCACCATCAATATTAGTTTTGATTAAAATTTGATAATATCTTTCGGGTTCCAACCCATTCATATAAAGGGTGAAGTAACTACTTTCATTATCCGCACTTATTTGAGTATAAGTTGTATCAAAATCAATTACAAATTCATTAGTATCTAAATCTTTAATAGCATAATATGAAGCTGTAGGGAGATAATAATTTGTAGTGTAAATAGAAGCAGTTTGAAATACTCTTTGAGGAAATTGAGGGCGAGAATTAATTCTAATTTTTTCAACACTATCTCTTCTATAGGTACCTGCATTATTATCTAATAAAGCTACCATTCGAGATGTATTAATAATTGTATTAGACGATGAACCAGTGTTATATATGTAATCCTGCCATTTAAATTCGAGTTGTGGTGGATATATAGTATGGGTGTCTATAGAAAAGTATTTTACAGTAGTAACACTATTTCTATCTGCTATAAATTCATCATTGTTGCTTTGTTTAATTATAAATCCTTCATTATTTACCCTACTATCAGATGAACTATACCAAGTTAATATAGTATTAGTAACATCAACATTTAAATCTTTTTCGCTTGAGTAACTTAATACTTGAGAAGCTGTCAATTCTAATCCTAAAGAAGAACCTGTGTACCATGTTCCTCCTCCTGTGTTAGATCCACTATAAGAAGCAGTTACATAAGTATTATAAGAAGTGGGCCAAGCATTTACTCCCTCACTTGACCTATAAGTCCAAGAAACCCCATTAGTAGTAATAGGATTATTTGAATACCTCCCTGTACCCATATTCCAAGAACCTGAGATGGGCCATACTTCTAGAGTGGTATTAGCATTAATTCCTGTAATATTGGCTATATAATTTCTTAAATTAACTTGAAATATGTTACCTCCAACTTTATTTTCTAGTAAATCATTAATTTCATCTTGAGAAAATTTAATTAAGTATCTGCTTACTTCGGGAGAGATAGAATTATAAAAAGTAGAAACTTCCAATATTTCATCCAACCCTGTATTCATAGAGGGGAATTCTGAATAGATTGTTGAGTCTTTTTCTGGGAATAATTTATATACTGCCATAATTTATTTTTATAATGGTACTACTCTACCCTTTATATCAGTGTTGGGGAATTTAATTTCAAAAATTGAAGGATCTTGTGAAGGGTAAACTACATTATTGGCAGTAGCTCCACTTATATCATAAGCATACTTTGAATAACCTAAACTTTCTCCTACTTTATTTGCAAAATCTATTTTTTTAACATTTTGAACTCCTTTTATTGAATTTAACAATAAGTATAATTCATTAATTAATATAGGTTGATTAATTTGCATATTATCTATATTAAAGTACTCTTTTAATTTAGATATACATTGAGTAAGTACTTCATTACTATTAAAGTTAGGTAATACTACAATTTCGAAGTTAACTCCTATGTTTATAACAAAGGCATCTTTAATTCTAATAGAATCATTTATCATTCTGTATTGAGACAGGTATGTAGATAAATTTTGTTTTAAAGCATTAGACGTACTTGTTAATTTTTTATCATCATTATAAGCTAAAACATATAAATCTAATATAGAAGCCTTTTCACCTGGAAGGAGGGAGTCTTGTTTTTGGGGTTCTATATAAGCTTTAGCTAAGGATCCATACTGAGAAGGTAAACTTAAAGCTCTAATAAGGTAATCTTCTTGGGTTACACTTCTTAATTGGGAAGCATAACTAGCTAAGGAATTCACCCTTAAATCTTGAACTGAATCTCCATTCCCCCCGCCAGTAGCAGGATTAGGATTATTTACTGCTAAAGAGTCAAAAGTAGTTTGAGCTAAAGTAGAATCTAAGTTGTCCGTAGCAAATAATACGTTGGATGTAGTATTAACAGTATTTAAAGTATTAGCGGGAATGTTAGATCCAATTCCTCCCCCTGTTAAATATCTTATAGTTAGAGTAGTATTAGAAGGAGCAACTCCATATGTTTTTGTAAACATAAAGTTTGAAGGGGAATAAGCTGTAGTAAGTTTATCTTGAGTATAAGGTAAACCTATTCCTACATTATTGGGGTTTGGGATAATTTGTTCATCATAATCATCCACACTACCTGCACCAAATTGAATTTGTAATGTAGCAGAACCACTATTTAAATTATTACTGCTGAGAAATCTAGTTGTAAATCTTCTGGGTACTTTTTTTAGCCTTAAAAGATTATCTACTTCTGAGACATCATTTTGGGTATTAGGATCATTAGGGAAAGGATTAGTATTTTTTATGGTCTCAAATACTGTTTCTTGGGCCAAATAATCTACCTCAGTCCATTCATTTCCATCACTATCTGTAACATCTAAAATTCCTAAAGGACGTTGTAATAAGAAATTATAAGTAGCAAACCTTTCAGGTTCTCCTACAGTAATTGTAGTTATATTAATAGTGGCTGATATAGCTTTCGTGGTTTTCTTTAATAAGAATGAAATAGGTTGATCACCCGAAATTTCATATACTGATACTATAGTAGGATCTAAAGAGCTAGATTCACTGAAATCTACTCTATTTTGGGTTATAAAGTTATTTCCCTCCCCCCCAGATAATTCTGTATTTTCATTTATAACTAAAGCATATCTAAAATCAGGGACATTTTGACCTAAGGTTGTATTATAAACAGCAGGCACTGTTTGGAAAAATTCTACATCTGTAGAAGCAGCGCTAGTTACTGAGGGTTTATATCCCATCATGTAGGCTAAATCATATAAATTATTTACTTGTTTAGCATACTGAATAAAATTTTCTTGGATTTGATTATCAGTATAAAAAGATAATACATCACCCACATAAGATGCCATTTCGATAAACATAGTCCCAGGAGAGGTAGGACTAAAGTCCGTAACAGTATTAGGGAAGTAAGTTTTAGCAAACTCAATAAGGTTAGCTCTAAAATCAGAAAAATCCCTATTAATATATTTAATATTTCTATTAACCCCGTTATTATCAGTTATTAAATCGTATGGCATTATAATGGTACGTTAAATTCTATAAATTCATTTAAACTAGAAAATACCGAATAAAATATTTGAGCAGTCATATTATGATATTCGGGATCAGATGTAACTGTAACTTTTTTTAATTTAACCATAGGAAATATTAAAGCTATATCATCTTCAATATTTTTCTTTAAAACCTCAGTAGTATTAGGATCATTAGGTTCAAAAACATACCCTGTTATATTACTACCCAAATTAGGATTAAAAACTCTCTCACCTTTACTTGTAAGAAAATAATTAATCATGTTATACTTAATCTGCTCAGCGGTAGTATAATTAATTCTAAAAACAGAATCGGAACCTGAGATAGCGGAGGATTGAAAAGGAACGGCCAAACCAATTCCTACTACAGGATCCTGGTCAAATGCTGGTATATTTCCTATTTCTATTGCCATTTATTATTTTTTTAATAAACCCATGATTTGATCCATTCCTAAATCTCCCTTGGGAAGATCCCCACCAGGCATAGCACCTTGAGGGTTGAATTTTTGAACATCTTGACTAGTAAACTGTTGGGCAGTTTCTCCTAAAATATTAGCATATTTTGCTCTTCTATCCTCACTTATTTGGGGGGAAGCTTTGGGCAAAGTTTCATTAACAGGTTGATAAGTATTAACTTGTTTTGGAGCTTTTACAGCTTCTAATAAAACTTCTTTCAATTCCTCCTGGATAGCTTCTTTTACTGCTTCTTTAATTAATGATTTAAATGCTTGTGATTTCATTGTTTATAAATATTATATCTATTACCCTTTTAAATTTTGGGTGTCAATTATAAATTTTAATTCGTTTATTAATACGTTTGGGTCGGATGCAAAGGATTCATCACTTGTTAAAGTTACTAACCCTGCTGAATTACGGGCTTGGGCAAATCTTTTAGGGTAGGGGGTTTCATTTAATTTAGCATACTTTATTTCGAATGTAAAACCCTTATATATTGTAGTTGATAAATTTTCTAAAGTTTCATTACCCAATGAGTTTAATTCACCATTTATTACCTCATATGGAATTTCAAGTTCTTTAGCACATTTTTCTATTAATGTGTCTAAAATCTTAATTTGGCTATTTACAACATTTAAAACTCTAAGAACAAAATTATATAATACTCCAAATCCTTCTCCTATAGTATTATATTTTTTAACTAAATCTTTTAAATCACTTAATACATCTCCTGCTATAATAATATTCCCCGCTGTCACCCCAGGCAAGGCTGTAGGAAGAGGTAAAAGTTTTATAAGATTTATTATAGGAGGGATTGGGGTTGTAATATTATCTATTATTTGACTCGTTCTATTTACACTTACTGCTTGATTTTGTAACTGATTAATCCCACTTGCTAAAGCATTTCTCTTATTAATTATATTTAGTAAAACTTCCTTAGTAGGACACCCAGCTTCAGGAAATTGTTTTTGTAATCCTTTTATTTGGGTGAGCAAACGTTCTTGAGTTTGGGTGGTCTGCTTAGCAAATATTTGTAATAATTTAGAAGAAGCCATTACAATGTTTTATTATTGGGAGATTTTAAGGACTCTAATCTAGCTAAAGCTGTAGCTAAACTTTGTAAAGTAGAAGCTGCTTCTATATTAAGTGGAGCAAAAGAAGTACCTGGAGGGAGGCTGGTTAGAACTGAAAGTTGAGTAACTGTAGATTGAAGAGAGGTTAATACATCTCTTAATAAGTCTACTGTTTGATTTCCCAACAAAAGAGGTTCAGTAGCATTTTTATCCCCTAATAAAATTTTAGGTGAATTAACTATAACTTGATTTTTACTATCTATGTTAACTGAATCCTGTGAATTTAAATTTATGGATTTAGCTGAACTTAGTAAGACGCTATCAATATTTGCATTTAATACCAATCTCCCAGAATTAATCAAAACTTGATTAGATGAGTAATCTTTAATTACCTCTGGGGCCGTATGATATGAGTTATAGTTAAAGATATTAGGTTCTAAATTAACTTGTTGTGTTGAAGTTAGATAAATAGAAGCTTTATCTTCATTTATATTTTCTTCAATTGTAGTCCACCCCTCAGTAGTAACTTCCCCTTGCCCATTCCTAATCTTAGTAATGGGATCTTTACCTTCACTACTTCCAAATCGTAAAGATTGACCAAATCTTCCTTCTATAATATGATCCCCTTCAAAAGGTTGAAGAGGATTTATACCAAGTTGTTCTATAAAAATATCTCCTAAATTAATCTCAGTCCCTCCATCAGTTACCTTTCTTACACTTCCTGCGGAAGTTTGTTCATAATCCTTTTGTTGGGAAGGTGCTAATTCAGAACTTCCTGGTATGGCATTATGATGTTGACTTCCCCAAATATTAGTAGGAGGTAAATAATATAAACGTGAGCTAGCAGTATTAGTTTCTAATCCTATAGAAGGTAAAGATAAAACCGTTACAATTTCATTAATTAAGGGGTAATGCTTTATATTAGGAAATAGGGGGTAAACAGGAGTTACGGCTTTATTAGTAGTGGGTTGACTAACATTCTCAATTAGTATTACACCTATAGAAGCCCATTCACCATAATTATTAAATTCTGGGTGGGATTGATCTAGAATAATATCCTTTACTCTACTAGAAAAAATTTCTCTAGTTGTAGGAGTAGAAGGGGTATCAAATCCATTTAATATTCCCTGAGAAAGTCCTGATATGCCATATTCTAGATTAGGCATTATTTTTTATCGTCTTTGAATTTCTTTACTTCATTCAATAACTGTTGTTTTTCATCTTCTGTCATACCAAAATTACCATCATCTTGCCCTTCATTATTTACAGCACGTTGGATGATAGTAGCCATTTTAATGAGTTGCTCATCATTTTTGACAGAAATTTCCAAATATTCTTTTAAAAGTGGTACAACCAAAGTAGCATCCCCAATATCTTGAATTAAAGGTTTCAACTCAGATATAAGGGTAGAAATCTGCTCTTCTTTTTTCTTTTGGTTAAGATAAATCTCTTCTAAAATATCAGAGAATTTTTTCCTACCAAATATTTTTTTATCTAATTGTCCCATATTTATTTTGTTTATAAATATGAGGTATCCTCAAAATTAGTATATCCGTGTTCTTTATAAAAGATATAGTGTTCTTTATAAATTACCCCTAATTTAGTAGCTACTTTAGTAATTTGTGGGGTTTTAGCATCCACCATTTCTCTTATATAAATGTAAAGTGCTTTCTTATTAAATACATCTAAATTTTCTCTAGAAGCAAATATAGATAGTATAGCATCTGCTATTTGGGCATCTTTTAATTTAGGGAATAGTTCAGGAAGAACTGAATTGCAATAATCTACATACTCATCCATAAAAATAGAATCCCTATCTTTTTCCATAGGATCATAATCTATATCATATGAGTATTTTAAATTATGATGTAATTCTTCGACTGGGGCCTTATCTATTCTTTTCTTATAGTTTTTAGTATTTTGTATAATCAAATATCGTTTAGCAATTGTCCCAAAGTATGAGAATGCTTTTGCCCCACGTGTAGGATCAAACAAATGAATTTTATCTAATAAAAACGTAATTACTTCGTGTTGTAAATGCTCAATATCACTTACTTCGGTATAATAGAATTTAAAAGTATGGATTATATTTTCGGTGAGTTTAAAAAAAGCATAGTGAATATCTTTACGATAGATCTCACTACGCTCTTCGGGGTCACCGCAATTATTATATCTTACTATAGCATCTTCTGTTGCTTGGGTAAAATATTGATTTTTTGTTTTTTTCTTTCTTTTTCTTGGGGGTAATGTGCTCATAATTTTTCTATCCTAAAATTGGATAGAACTCTCTGTAGTTCTTTGATTTGCTCATACATGAACCCTATCTCATCATCACTCTTAAAAATTCCTCGTTCATCAATTTTTTTAAGCTTTTCATCTGAGAGTTCTATTATTCTACTAAATTGATCGAGATAGGTTATATAACTAGCAAGAATATCTTCCTGCTTTTCGTTTTTCTTGAGAAGGTTAAAGGTTGTAAACCCGAGGGCTACAACCAATACACCTAATATACTTATAATAATAATTTCCATTATAGTTTATCAAATAAATCTTTAAGTCCTTTACTTTCAAGTTGTGAAAGTGCTTTGTCTTTTGTTGATTTTTTAGATTCTTTCGACAATGTAAAATTCTCTTCCTGGGTAGGCACGGGATTTTTAAATTTAGGTAACCATTCACGTTCAAATTCAATACGAGCAGCCATTAAATCTGCCTGGTGAAGAATGTAGGGAAGTGAAGTACGTGGTTTTTGTTCGGGCATAAACACCTTAAGATACTTTTCGTTAGCATTATCATACAAACCATCATGAGTCTGGATAGCTATCATCTCATTAAATGAGTATTGAACACCATGTAATTGAAGCATAAACAAACCTCGATCAGGGACTGAAGCAAATGGGACTTGCTTATTAAACATGTAATCTTCCCCTAATTTTTCTTTTCTCCACTTATCAGTTTGAGGGATATAAGATTCATGTTCTTCGTCTCCCATTTTTCCAAGATCATGATTAATGGCAGAAAATACGAGTTCTTCAGTAGTGAAGGTAGACATATCTGCTCCTTCTTCTTCCCACAATTTGGCCTGTTTAAGAGCACAACGAACTACTCGGTTAACGTGTTCAACATAACCACCTGGGAAAGCGTTGTGGTATTCTTTTTTATGAGCAGCAGGCATCATCATAATGCGATCTGCATATTTTTCATAAAATTCAAGAAGTTTTTCTTTGCGAGGTGAAGAAATGTGAGCATTAATATTCCCACAGAATTCTTCCCAATTAGATTGGATTTGTTCGGCTGTAAGCATTATACTCGGTTTTGTTCGTTGGGAGTCATAGGCTCACGTTGAACTGCTGCTTTAATCTCCTCAACTAAATCTTCACACTGTTCTTTAGTCTTAATAATCTCATCTTTATTCCCTCGTGTAGTATGGAATTCGATGTGCTTTAATTTTGCCTCGATGTTCTCGAGTTTTTTGGTAATGTGGTCTCTAAAATACATTTTTACATAAATTTAATTTGAAGTTACGAAACGGAATCTAAAAAATCAAGGAATTTTTTAAGAAAAGCACATTTTTCATACTCTTCCTGATTTTCAAAATAAACTATAGCGGATACAAATGCATGCTCTAGTTCAACGGATTTAGATTTTTTTAGAGTAATTTGAGAATACTCATCATTTAAATCATAATTTTTAATATATTCCCAAGCCCTATTATATAACATATTCTCCCCAGCAGCTTTGATATCTCCCATATCTAATTTAGGATCAGCTGCCTGAAACATTTGGATTAATCCTTTTTGATAGCTAAGGTGGTTGTTTATTAATTTTTTAAACATACCTAAATAATACTTGGGATGATTTTCTTCTATATTCTTTATAAATTTAGGTATAGGAAAACCATTATCATCCTTTTCAGAATCAAAAGCACCAAATATTTTATTTATGTCCATTCGGGTCATAAATATAATTAACCTCTAGGTTTTCTATAGTTGTTGTATATGTCCAGTATTTCATTTGCAATGGTAATCTGCGGCTCTCGTCGCAATTTGTTTATGTGGCTTTATATTAGCTTTATATCCGCAACCCTTCGCCCACCCTCTAGCAGCTGAAACTAATTTATTACTAGCATAATATTCATCGTCATTATAATCCATGTCTATAGATAGTTGGAGTCGGGGAAAGTTTTGAGAAACTTTTTCTGCTATATCTAAAGACATTTCTGTTTCTTTCCATAAACGAGTAAAATTATCCTTAATAGGAGGAACTTGAATTCGTTTATAAATATAATGCACACCCTTCATAGGATAACGATAAGCAATAGCAGTGACATAACAAACACCCTCTCCATTACGTTGGGAATCTGTCCCAATATGAATTTCCGCAAATGGGTTATCCTGTATAATCTTAGCAGTATAAGAAATAGGATTTACAATTTGGTTATTAACTGTTCTAAAATGCATTTATTAAGCAACATCCCATTCAATAGCAGCCATTAGATAAGCAGATCCTGTATCAATATTAGGATTTTCTTTTAAGATAGCCATAGCTTCAGATCGTACTTCACTTCTCAACTCAAAATCATCAGCTTTTGATAAAATCATTTCAACTACGTCTTTAGTACTCATGGTATAGGGGTTTTTATTGATAGACATTTAGTAAGTATAATTGAAATTGGGGGGAGGTTTTCTTCCTCCCCCCTCAAACAACATGGCAGTGCTCTTATGCTGCGAATTCCTTCGCTACCTCAAAGAGCTTTTGGTTTACATCTAAATCTTGCTTAAAGTTCTTAATCTCACGAGCTTTACGCATCTTAACACCGGAAACATAATCAAAATCTCCTGTAACTACACGCTCTTGTACGAGATTAAA
>Ga0208645_1003014_pt1 | contig 12841 bp, 17 predicted proteins | sample VirMetDEL_Sep_01_FD_184519 | JGI IMG/M metagenome (GOLD analysis project Ga0208645, IMG submission 184519) | Aqueous microbial communities from the Delaware River and Bay under freshwater to marine salinity gradient to study organic matter... | ecosystem: Environmental > Aquatic > Marine >...
AAATGATTAAAGGTATTCAAGACATTGTACTGAACTTTGAACTAGTTAGTGGATACTATCAAAAAATAAGAGAACTAAAAAACAGACTTAGAGAGTTGGAGCGTTAATTTATCAAATGAGAATAGAGAGACACACAGATGACTTACCAATGAATGAAATGAAAAAATACTCAAATGAATTAGAGGCAAAAAAACGAAAAGAAAACGATAAGAAACGATGGCAAAAAAACAAAGAAAAATATTTAAAAAAAGTGTTATGTGATTGTGGTGTAGAAATAGCATCACAAGGTATGGAAAGACATCTACACACCGAAAAACACACTAAACTTTACATCAAAAAACTTATGGAAAAGAAAGTCAGCAATGAATAATCATAAATTAAACTTCTTTTTGAACTGTTGAATGTTCTTTTGAAGTGAAGTGCTTTCACCCCACAAAAGATGTTTTGACAAACTTCCGGCAGTCATCGGGTCTTGCCAGTTTTCGTTTTTCCTGTGTCTGTCCAAGTACCTTTTCCGGCGTTCAGTGTCTTTATGTACCGTGTAATCGCTATAACCTTCTGCGCCAAAGTCTGTTGTTCTTTCTTTTCCGTCTTTATCAATAAAGGTTGCACGGAGTTTCTTTCCTTTAACAGGAGACTTTCCGACATTTTTTAACTTCATTTTAATATATAGTAAATAATAAATGTCTGAACCTTGGTATCAAACTTTTGACAGTGCCTTTTGGTTAACACTATCCGCAAGCGTTTTAGCGTTTCTTGGTGTCTGTCTACAAGCAATTCTTAAATCAAGATGTAAACAATTTAACTGTTGTGGTATGTCTTGCATAAGAGACCCTGCACCTCCTGGTCAAGAACCAGAAATTGACATCTCTGTTTTAGAACGAGGAAGAGCAGGAAGTCTTCAATCACACCCTACTACTTCCGTAAATAAGAATTAGTTTTTCAATCAGTTTTTTAACTTCACCTAAATCTTTCTCAACCTTTTCAATCTTTTCCATTACTTAAAGATATGAAACATTATAATATCATCTGTAATGACCCTGATGAAGGTGTGAGCAGATGACCCAGGTATTCCTTGCTGAGACAAAAGTCATTATTTATAATATTTTTAGTACTATAAATAATGCCGCGAGGTCGTCCAGCAGAAAAAGAATTATGTTTTGTTGAAATAAAACCACTCATATGTTGTAAATATCTCATTGAAAATCATTGGCAATTGGCACAAAAGTGTAATGAAAAATTTGAGTGTCCTATATGCCTTGAAGAAATCAAAGATAAACATTCATTCGCTTTATGCGTGTGTGGTCATACTTTACATTTTGATTGTTATTTTTGGTCTAAAAACAGAAACCAGTGTCCTGTATGTAAATATGGAACATCAGAAGATGAAAGTGAAAATTAAGGAATAAAAACAATTCTTAGAGTACCACTATCGTTCCATACGCGACCGACGTCAAGACCTGCTGATGATGTTGGCAGAGCATTGAAGTCTACAATTGGACCTTGAACTGATAGAGCATTGGTAAATTTAGAAGTGAGTTTACTTGAATAGCATCCATCTCGGCAGTATCACTTTCAATGTTTTGCTCTACTTTGAGATTTTTAGCGTAAGCACTATTACCAATTGAGTTCGCCATTTTTATTTTATATAATAGTTATTGAGATTTTTTTTATACGGCAAGGACAGGAAGTCCAGCAACGGTATTAGCAGTCGCTGGTTGAGCACTATCACGACCAGCGATGAACCATCTATCAGCATAAGCAACCAGTTTAACATATTGACCACTTGTTGTACCAAACTGGATTTCATTGGCAGTTCCGTAAAGAAAACCAGTAGCATCAAGAGTGAGAGCGTTTCCACCAGCAACATACATAACTTCAATTACATCTCCGTCCTGTTCTGGTGCTGGAAGGTTCATAGTTAAAGTTCCAAAATTAGTAGCAAAAGTCATCAGACCTTTTGTGGCCGTTGTTTGACCGTTATTTGAAGCGTCGTATCTGTGTTTAATTTGACGAGTATAAGATGAACTCGCTATATTATCAGAAGTGAGTTTTTCAGCGTACAATGATTTACCGACTGAGGTTGCCATTTTTATTTTATATAATAGTTGCTGAGATTTTTTTTATACGGCAAGGACAGGAAGTCCAGCAACGGTATTTGCAGTCGCTGGTTGAGAACTATCACGACCAGCAATGAACCATTACATCTCCGTCCTGTTCTGGTGCTGGAAGGTTCATAGTTAAAGTTCCAAAATTAGTAGCAAAAGTCATCAGACCTTTTGTGGCCGTTGTTTGACCGTTAATCGTCTATCACTATCTTCAATTTTTACAGGGTTTTCATAGTTTGAACAAAAAGCAAAGCCTGCCAAGTTTTACCAACGGAAGAAGACATTTTTATATATAGTATCGGTAAACATTTTTTATTGATATGGAACTGCTCCTATAACTTGTTTCCAAACATATCTATTACCTCCGTAATCCTTTGACACCTGATATCTTCCAAATGTTGGTCTCGTGTAATTACCTGGTGTATCCGCACTTTCCTGTTCATAATCTACTGTTATCGGAGTTAAACCACCACCTGTAAAAGCAGTCGCATTATAATTTAGTCTGACAGTAATAATAGAACCAATTATTGTTTGCGATGTTTTTGAAGAAACATCAAAGTACTGACCCCAATTTCTTGCGCTGGCATTTGGTATGTTTAATTCACAAATACTTGTTGGAGGAGGCACTGTTCCTGAATTAGTAATCTCAACAAATGGTTTTGATAAAGACACAGCACCTGGACTTGTACCTAAATCATATTCTTGGATTTCAACTCTTTTTGAAGATGTTGTAAATAAGTCTTGAACTTCTGCCGTTCCTCTAACATCTAAATCCGCTTGTGGATTTGATGTTCCAATACCAACACCGTCTTCTGAAATAGAAACTCTGGTGGCACTACCACCGCCATCTGTTTTTGTTTGTAAAAGGAGCATACCACCATTTGCTCCTATGACCCTTGTGGATAACTTCGCTAAATCTGCTCCTGGACTTGTATTATAAAGTACAATTGAACCACCCACTGTTCTTATATCATCTCTTACAGCAAGAGCGCCGTTTACATCTAAAAGATGTGCTGGTAATGGCGTTGTTAGTCCAATACCAACTTGACCACTCTGGCGAATAACCATTCTTGTTTGAACTGAACCTCCATCTGCCTTTGTTTTAAAAAGTAATTGACCACCATTTGTTCCGTCGTCATCTGCGTCATATTCGCCGTGCTCGTGGTCTGCTTGTTTATCGTAAAATACAATCTTACCAAGACCAGTTGTATCTATTTGAATATTGCCATCAACTTCTAAATCTTCTGTTAAAGCAATTGTCGGGTCTGTACCAATACCAACTTTTCCTCTAATATGAACTTCATCACCAGGTTCATTAATCTTTGTTGTTTTCAAAGTTCCTGTTGTGAGTTCTACATCGGTTGTTGTTGTACTATCAACATCACATACCTCTTGTAAATTTGGTGTAGCACCTCCTGGTGGTGGAACTATATTAGTAATATAAGCAGTGTCAACAGGATTGTTCACATCGCCTATATTATTTGCCACTATTTTCTTTGTGAAAACACTTGAACCTAAATTATATGACATATTTCACTATGATATAACTAACGAATATAATTTCCGAGTACACTTTGGTCAAACTGAAATGGTTTGTTAACACCCGCGTTTTTGGCGTTAACAAGTTGTTTATCAAAATAAGTATTGTTGCCCATTACAGCACCATTTCCTTTGGCATCTCCAACGCCTCGGCAAGGCAATGAAAGCATTCCTGGATTTGAGTAGATGCCAATCTGTGAATTGATGTCTGTAAACTCCGCTGGATTACCCTGGAATTGTTTTGGTTTCGCAGGCACAAACTGCGGCGCGTACTGATAAAAAGATGGTGGTGCTTGTTGACTATCTGGACGCTTACGAATATCTGGTGTTGGAATAATCATTATTTCTACTATACTATAATTAAAAGATTAATTTTTTACCAAACGATGGCGATTTGACGACCGAGCTTAACATCCATCGTTGCAAGACACTCTGCAACAATTAAATTGACTTTGTCGTTTGAACTATCCATACCGGTCTGCTCGTAAGTTAGTTGGGTATTGACCTGTCTACTATCATACCCGGACATAATTGAACAATCGTCAGTGTTATCACAGACACTGTTGGTGTGGTTGAGACGAAGAGGCACGCAGTACATACCATCATCAAACGCCTCAACTGAGGTACACAGGATACCTCGTTGCGCTGGACCAGCAACACGGTTAACGCCAGCATAAGCAACATCAGCAAGTGCTTCAAGTTTGCCCGCCTTGTATTGTTGATGAGCAACATTGTTCAGACTGAATTGCCAAGCAATGGAAGACCCGGCATCCTCAAATGAACGGAAACGAAGGTTATTGGACACAAAACGGTCGCCAACTACATTGTCCATAGCGTGCGCCGCCTCGCCAACAAGGTTAAAGTCTGATTTGCGGTATGTTGAGTAAAGTTTATCAATGCTTTGTGAACTGACACTGAACTTTGTGGTCGCTGAACTGGCAGCACCGAGAGAAGTGCTTGTGCTGTAATAGTTTTTGTAGTTGATTTTTACTGAACCCTCCGCTGATAGTTTTTGGCGAAGGAGTTCGTTGTAAGAAGCATCTACAACGGCAGTGTCTACTGTGAAGTACATATTGGAGAGTTGGTATGAGATGTTGCGAGCGTTCGCTTGACCAGTACCAGTAAAAGGGTCGCCAAGAGCAACATTAAATTGTTTTGGTACAAGTACCTCATTGCCTGCCAGTCCAATTCTGACCTGAATTTGACCAAGTAAGTCAGTTGGTTGCCAACGAGTTGAACTCTCATTTAGGAATGACAACCAATCACAGCAGATGAGGTCAAGAACATCATCCGCGTCAGCATCGTTAATTTGTCCGTTCTGAACAACACGGTCAAATGAACGGTCGCGGTCAAGTGTGCCACGCTCAATCTTCATTAGACGGTAGATGGCATTGTAGTCGTTAATAGCACATACTTGGACACCGTTGATGTACAGTTCCAAGCGGTTAATCAGAGATTGGACATCCGCTGGACATTTGGCAAAGACCTCGTTAACACCAGTGCCAGCACCTTGTCCTGTAAAACGAAGATGCCAACGGAAAGATTTAGTATCAATGAGGGCCGATTCAGGAAAATTTACGGTTATCACAGAACCGCTTGAAGCTGTTGAAGCTGAGACAGTCTCCAAACGAAAACGGTTGGTATGGTAGTTGCTCATCTTGGACAGAAGCATCATCATATCTTTTGGGTAATGTTCGGAACTCATTATGTTTTTATATATTGTTTAAAAAGATTTTTTTTTTCAGCGGCGAACATAATAATCCAGGTTGAGGTCTGGGTTCTGAGAAATGTTGGGTTGAGTGTTCCTGAGAAGTCTTTCAAGAGTTTTCATTGGTGATGGAGTGTCATCAACCACAGCAAACTTCAAGGTCATCTTGAATGAAAGGTTGCCTTCCAGAGCCTGTGTATTTTCTGGGTCAAACAATGGAAGAGGTCGGTTTTTATCATCTGTCAGCCTGATGCTAATTGTGTCAAGAGTTTTTTGACCGAGAACAATTTGAAATAGTTCATTCTGGTCTTCATATTCAATAAAGTTGTTAGCATTTGGTGTGCTTGCATTTGTCGCCAGTGGAATGCGAGCAAAGATTTGACTGGGTGTCAGTCCTGGAAGGTCTGGAAGATTTTTCTCATATCCGTAGGTCTGATAGTTATTGTTTGCCAGGTTAATACGAATATAGATTGCCTCTAAACTTCCAAGTGATGCTGGATAAAAACTTTCGTAATTGCCACCAACCACTCTCATTCCTGAAACAATGTTTGTTGGACTTGATGTTCGTTTACCGCCAAATACTTCGTGTGTGTCCTGAAACAATTGATTGACATTTGCTGGTGGTGTGCCTGATTTGGCCTGGAAAAAAACCATTCTGGCATTTGGAAGCACTGGCGCTGTACCTGCTGTCGTGATTGTCAATTTACGAGTGATAGAATTGTAATTGACTGTTGATGAACCACCAAAAGTACTATCCAAAGCAGTTTTAATAGCGGCCGCCAAATCTGTGAAGTTTTCATATGTTCCTTCTTGGAGTTGAAGTTCTGTGTAAACACCAGATGAAGTATCTTGAATGTAGAAATATTTGTTATAACGATTAATGTTTGTAAATTGTCTTCGCATCTGGAAGTTGTTCAAGACGAGTTTAATTTTCTCTTTTTCACCGACTGTAAATGGTTCTGCTGGAAGGTCAATTCGGACTTCCTCACCATTACCAATAGTGTTAACTTCGCTGTCAATGTAAATGAGACGCTGGAATAGTTCTGCCATTTATGTTAATACTATTGGAAGATATTTAATTTTCAATCGTAAAGGCATCTTTAATTACTGTGTTTTCTGGTTTAATATATGGGTTCTTGTCGGGGTCGGCATTGAGTGCCTCTTTAATTTGTTCTTCATTCAGGTCTGCGACTATATCTACCATTTCTTTTGGAATTGCTGGAAATTTATTGTAAAGGAATGTATTGTCTTTCATTTTATTTATAGTAGTCTAATATTTTTATTATAACGAACTATCCTCAACCAACACATATGTCTTACCAGTATCAGGGTCAGTATACCTTTCAACTTGGTCGCCCGTCGGTGCAATATTTGCTCGTGGTTGAAATGTGCCTTCTCTCTTTGCCTTTTCTCTTTCATAAATACCTCTCTCAACATCATAGCGTAGTTGTAGTTCCTCATCCTCTGCTGCTCTACCAGTGAGTTTCGCCAACCATCGGACAATTTCTGGTGATTTTTTAACTTCTGGTGGTGGAGCATCTTTCTTTCCAAAAATGTGGTGTCGCAACCATACTTTCTCTTCTGGAAGTAGACCCATTCCTTGTGTCTCAATAAAATCAAAAGCAAAAGATGGACTATCAAGAAAACCTGGAAATAGTGTTCCTTTGGCAATGTCAGGCACAATAAATGCTTGTTGTTTAACATTCTCTTCTCTTTTTTCATATGTTGGCATTAGAAGTTCGCTGTACAGTAAGTTTTTACCATACCCTGTGAGTTCACCGGATGTTAAACCAAGAAAGTTCCTAACTGGTGTTGTTCGTTTCACTTTTACTTGACTTTCGTTGATAACTTCTGGATTATCTGTGTAGAATTGTTCAATTCCGTGTTGGTCCAGGACTTTGGTTTCCAATCCTGCAATTGAAGTTGTGTTTTTAACTTCAATGTGTGGTCCTTTGTCTCGGCCTTGATGCCCGGCACTCACAACATCACCGTACAATCTATCTATTCTAACTTTTGCCTCTGGATGGACTTCTGGATAAGACAATTGTAAAAGTGGTGTACTTGCTGAATTAAAAACGTGTGCCTCTGCACCATATTTTTCAGCCATCGTTCGGGCTATCAGCCCGGCCCTTGAATGACCCGTAAACTTCATCTCAGAAGGTGCTTTTCCATACTTTTCAGCAACTCTTTGAACTAAATCGTCTGCTTTTTTATATTCTGGAACATCTCTATGTTTACCAATAAGCATTGCTCCATTGGTAATCCAATCTTCAATATTTTTTGCTCTGCTCGGGTCTTTTAAAAGGGTCTCAGGGTTAAAGAACTCCGTATCTGAACCTCTCCAAGCAATGACTACATCGCCGGTTTCCGTATTTTCAAAAACACTTGCTTGTCTTCCAGAAAGTTCTTTATCGTGAACATAATTTTCAAAGTTTGGAATGTACTTTGAACCTTCTTCAAAAACATTTTTAAAACCTTTTTTGTCTTTGTAAGAGTGTCGGTATGATAAATCACTCAACCGAGCATATCTATGACTATCCATATCTTCAATAACATCTCTTTGTCCAATATCTAATTTTTTTTGAAAGTTTCTTTTTATTTCATTGACTTTCTTATTTGTCTTTTTTCTCAATTTGACTAATTCTTCTGGTTCTTTTACTCTTTCAGGTGGTTTTAAAGTAAATGTTCCATCTTCTTGTTCTTCAACAGTGTGGTGTGCTTTGTGTTTTTCACCAAGTGGTAATTCTCTCACACCAAAACGACGAACTGGAACTTGTAGAGCATCAGAAGCAAGAAAGTCATTGAAGGGTGTATTAAAATCTGTTAATATTCCTGAACTATTAATTTTACTTTTACAAAGTTCTGGATACTTTCTGCACTTTTCAACTTCATTCATTATTAATTAGTAAATATTTTTATGGTACTTCTGTGATGTCTCGGCGAGGTCGTGAACTTTCGCCAACTTCTGTAATGTCTCGGCGAGGTCGTACTTCTTCCTCAACAAGTGTTATGTCTCGGCGAGGTGGTGGTGGAAGTCCTTCCTCTTCTTCTTCTTCTGTGCTAAACTCTTCTTGTTGTAAAACTTCCTGCATTGCTCTAAAAAGTTGTTCAGCATCAGGCATATATGGTTCGCCTTCACGAACATTATGAAGTTCTTCATATAATTGAGCATAACTTCCTTGGTAAATTTCAAGAAGGTAAGCAGTTTGTTGAGATTTTGTAAAACTACGAAACTCTGATAGATTTACAATTTCTGCTTGTCTACCTCGTCTTCGGTCAGCAACTTCAAAAGCACCTTCACTTATTAGTTTGGAATAGACATTTGCTAAATCAGTTTTTTGAAAATGTTCAACAAGTGGTTTAGATGCCAAAGAGTTTTGAATATTTCTGTAAATCATTGATAAATTAACATCTCGTGGTTCATATGGTCGTACTGTTGGTTCTCGTTCTCTACCCGGTATCTCAAAAGGGTCAAAAAATTCTCTTTTAATCGCTTCTTCCATCACTCGTTCAGGTGGTTCTTCTCGTCCTTGTGGATAATAACGAAGTACTCGTTCACCACCTTCTAATTCTTCAACACTGTATTCACGAGATGAAATTGATGGAAGTGAACTTGGGCGACTTGAACGACTTGAACCACCAAATTGTTGAAAGTTATTTTTTAAAAGTTCAAGTGAAACAGAAGCATTAATTAAAGCGATTGTTTCTGATAAACTTTCATCCAGAGCATCAAGTTCTGCTGGACTATCAGCACGCTCGTAGAATGTTGTGTAGGTTTCAATTACCATTTCCATAACCTTTGTTTTATCATACCATCCGCCTCTTTTAGTCTCTTCCAGGACCGTAAGGTCTTTTACATTATTGATTGGTGCTGAATAACTTGGAGCATTTGGCATCTGAACTTGTTTTAGTGAACCACAATATTCCTCAACTCGTCTGTCAAATGTTTTTAGATACGCCATTTTTTTTATAATACTATACTATAATAAAATATTAAAAGATGTCGTATAATCTTGGTTCAAGTGTTTTTACTAAAAAATTAGTTGCTGAACAGATTGGAGATGCAAATAACAAGGTGAACGATTTTTATGTTGATAACCTGGATGTTGGTCTTGTAAAAGTTGTTGATAATTTGGAGTTTGAAAATCAAATCAGTTTAATTCAACCAAATGATAATCGTATTCGTATCGGAAATCTTGCGCTAGACCCGACACAACCAAATGACAGTATTGTGATTGGAAATCAAGGAGAGGTTGGCCCTGAGAGTGTCAGCGTAGGTTCAAATTCTGGTTGTCAAGGAGACAATAATATTTCTCTTGGATTTATCGCTGGTAAATTATCAGACCCTCCAACTTCATCAGTTCATAATGTGAGTATTGGTTCTTACGCTGGTGGAGGAGAGAACCCTCACCAACTCCAAGCAACTAACTCTGTCTTTATAGGATACAAAGCGGAAAGTAATCCAAGTCCAGGAGATGTTTGTAATGATGCGGTGTGTATCGGTTCACAGGCAAATGTGGGGTCAACCATAGGATGTATAGCAATCGGCCGTCAAGCGGTTTCAACTGGTACTACAAGTATGGCGGTTGGAACAACTGCTCGTTCATACGGAACAAATAATGTTTCTCTTGGAAACTTTGCGGGTTCTCAATCCAGCACTGTCGGTCAAGACAATATTTGTATAGGAAGCACTTCGGGTCGTGTGATGAGTGGACCGGGTGCGAGATTTAACCTGATAATAGGTAATACGGCCTGTGGTGCAGGAGGTACTTTGAGTACTAGCGAAAACATTTTTATAGGCACACGAGCAAATCAATTTGGAGCAACTGGTGGTGGAAATATCACCTTGGCGGTATCCGGAGATGCTAATGATGCTAGTGTAAATCTTGGTTGTAATTATGAAGCAATTACAAATAATTCAGTTGGTATTCGGGCGGGGTCTATAAATGGAAATCGTTGTATCTCAATTTTAAATAATCAAGATAATCTTTCAACACACAACAATTGTATTCTTTTAGGTAATGCACAGTCAGATAATGCTGACCAATTGATACTCAACAACAGTTCAACAACAATAACACCGGCAACAACAGCACCCGGTATGTTTGTGGGTCAAATGCGTGGAGTTGCTCTTGGTCTTGGGGTAGGTGTAATGAAGTACGATACACTCACAAAAGAGGTCGTATATTCAACAACATAGGAACTTCATTTTTGATAGACTAAAATGTTGGAAATTGTTAAATTTATTTTCTTCTATAAGTAATAAAAATGCCAAAGAAAGGTGAAATTATCACAGACCCCGCCGTTTTGGAACGACTTGCCAAAGCACGAGCAAAAGCAAACCAGAAGCGCCAGGAGATGGCAGAACAGCGCAAACAGGCGAAACTTCTTTCTGACTTGGAGAGACATAAAAAAGCGGAGAAAGTCAAAAAGAAATTGGAGAAAGCTGTCGTTTTACAGGAAGAGGAGTACGATAGCGAACCAGAACCTGAACCTGAACCTGAACCAGAACAAGTTGTGAAGAAAGTTAAGAAAGTCAAGAAACCAAAAAAGAAAGTTGTAATTGTTGAAGAGAGTTCATCAGAAGAAGAAGAAGAAGAAGAACAAGAAGTTGTTTATTTGAAAAAACCAAAAAAGAAACCACCAGTCCGTAGACCTGTTCAACCAGTTGCAAGACCAGAACCAGTGCCTGAATACAGAGCAATTCAGACAGCAGAAATACCAATGTATAAAAAATTGTTTGGTTAGTATAAATGAAAACTGTTAAAGTTAAAAATTGTCCAATTGTTGTACCAAAAGGTTCAGCATTCGCAATAGAAACTAAACCAGAACATATTAAATTATGTACTAACTGTATTGCTATTGGCAAGAGGGGTAGTGGAAAGAGCGTAGGAATTACTTCTTTAATGAGAATGTTGCCATTTGATAGGATTTTCATAATTAGTCCAACAGTACAATCCAATAAAGCGCTTTTAGATGATTTAAACATAGATGATGATGATGTTTATTCAGACCCTGATGATGAAAGTTGTATTTTAGATATTATTAACAAAGTTGAACAAGAAGTTGTAGATTATGAGAATTATCACAAACAACTGGCAATGTATAAAAAGTTTAAAAAGTTATTGACCAATCCTTTGGTTCAGATACCCGATGAGATGCTTTTAGCATTCTATGGAGATGATGGTAATTTTAGTGAACCAACACACCGATGGAACGGTCGTAAACCTGTTTTGGCACTTTTTGTGGATGACTGTCAAGCGACCAAAATGTTTAGGAGTAAACGCTTTCAAAATATGATTACGCGACATAGACATATAGGAATGTTTTCAGAGGGTGGTGCTTTGGGTCTCAGTGTCTTTATTGCTATTCAGAATTACAAGGCATCTGGTCAACCTTGTCTCCGTGCAATCAGAAACAATGCAACTCATTTGATTGTTTTTAAAACAAAGGATGAGAAGGAGTTTCAAGATATTTATTCAGAAGTTGCCGGTGAAATAGATTTTGATACTTTCAAATCAGTGTACGACCAAGCAACTGCTGGCGACCACAATTTCTTATTTATTGACTTACACAAGAAACCACACCATCCGTCAATGTTTAGGCGCAATTTTAGTGAGTTCCTCATTCCGCCAACAACAAAATCAGATAAAGAATAGTCTTTTAGATATAGTAAAATGGGCGGTTATATTTACAAAATCACGACGCCACACTCAACACAGTGTTATGTTGGTCATACAACAAAAAAAACCGTGAATAAAAGGTTTAGTGCGCATAAAAATCATTACCTAAGATATTTAAATGGTGAAAAAGGAAATTATGTTTCATCATTTAAACTTTTAGAGTTGGGTGATTGTAAAATAGAATGTCTGGAAGTCGTACAAGATGAGGACAAATTGCCTGAAAGAGAACAATATTGGTTCAGTCAATTTGATTGTGTGAACAAGCAAGTTCCAAACAGAACAAACAAAGATAGTTGTAAAAATTGGTATCAAAAAAACAAAGAGAAACAAAATCAAAAAATTATTTGTGAAATCTGCGATAGAAATTATACATACGCGAACAAATCACGACATTTTAAAACTAAGAAGCACCGTGAAGCGTCCGCAAATATTTTAGTTGCGTAAATGGAGAATGTAGCATCTTTTCAAATAATTCACGACGCTTGTCCTTATCTTTCAAGTTTTCACCGTCAAGTTCCTCAGATAATTTGGCGTGTCTGAGTAAGTTTACTTTGTCCTTACCTTTGATGCCCGCTTTCATAAAAATAGATGCCAGTGTGTGGGTCATTGAACCTGCTGGTTTCATATTGTTTGTTTTACTACTAAACAAGTACAATCTTGGGTCTTCTTTCAAAGATTTTTTAATTTTTTTTATTAGTTCATCTGATAGTTTAAACCTCTGTTTTCCATATTTATTTGAAGTCTTGTAGTTATTGAGAACAAGTTCTTTTGCTCGCAAGTTTAAATAATTTTGTTTTCCGTCA
>Ga0208645_1003016_pt1 | contig 12835 bp, 14 predicted proteins | sample VirMetDEL_Sep_01_FD_184519 | JGI IMG/M metagenome (GOLD analysis project Ga0208645, IMG submission 184519) | Aqueous microbial communities from the Delaware River and Bay under freshwater to marine salinity gradient to study organic matter... | ecosystem: Environmental > Aquatic > Marine >...
AGTATGTCGCCTGACTGATGCCCGCCTTTCGGCAGATCTCAGCAACAGGCATCCCGTCTTCGCCTTGTCGCAAGATGAACGCCTTTTGCGCGTCCGAGAACCTCGATGCTTTCATGCGTTTCCGCTCCTTTCCCAGCCAGGAAAGACTACCCGAAAACTCCAGCTTCAAATGGTCCAGTTTTCAGTAGGCAGAGCACCAGGGGCGAAACGCGGCCACCTGATATCGATGTGGATGTGCAAATCCATTGGTGCGCCGCTTGCACGCCGGATGCTGCCACTGGCCGTGTGAGCCTTTGAACATGGGGGTGCTTTGGCGGGTCTGCTGTGTCTGGCGGTGGTGGCGGAAGATGGGATCAAACGCCAAAAACCCGCCGGAGCGGGTTATGAAGTATCTGATATTTTTGAGTAATTTGGTTGCGGGAGCATGCAACCGCCGAAACCTACCTCAACTAAAGACAGCGGTATGAAGTGCAGATCGAGGAAAACTCTCGATCAATGAATAGAGAAGCGATCCACAATCCAGCTACCTCAACAAAACATCGACAAACTGAACACGAGTTTAGAAGGTTCAAGCAGCTCTGCAGAGTAGCGTTTGACATTGGCCCTAGGTCATCAACGCCGCTCTGCCCCCTTCCATCGCGTCAAGGTCGTAGCCGCTTTACGCGAGATTTTCACCGAGACCAGCCAAGGCGCAAGGCGCCATGCCAACAACGCAAACGCAGCCGTCCAAGCAACCGCTGCCATTGCGATGCCGTCAAATTCTACGCCGTCGATCCACTCCTCACTAACCCGCAAGAGCGCCGCGAGGATCAGAAGTCCGAAAGCGAGGGTTAGCACGGGGCCTGCAACTAACTCCCGACCAGTATGGCCCATAGTCGCGCGCATCATCACAGCGACCGTCATCCCGCCGATCGCACCAATCCCGAAGAGATGCGCCGCTAGCGCTGGCGAAGCCACGCCCAAGGCCCCTGCGGCCACCGCCAGAAACCCGAGCGGCACCAAGAGATAGGCCAGATGCAGCATTATCAGGAGCGGCGAGGTAACGGTCGCCACGCCTCTCCAACGCCACAGGCGGACGAGTTGCAAAACAGCGGCCAAACCCGCCAGCGCCGCGCAAAGAAGGTCAAACGGCAGTGCGATCCATGTGAGCAACGCCGCCGCGCTGACGACGAGCGCCATCCGATCAAAACGATTGAAAGCGATCGGTAGGCGCACTCCGGGGCGCCGCGCCAACCAGTTGCGCGTAAAACTCGGTATGATCCGTCCGCCAATCAACATGATCAGAAAGATCAGCAGCGCGATCCCAAGACGGCGCCCGACATCCGCAAAGCCGCCCAGCATAACCTCTATATGAAATACCAGATTGGCGATCCAGAACAGGATCACAGGCACCAAAACCTTAAGATTGCGCCAGTTTTTTCCGGCGATAATTTCACGCGCGATCATCGTGGCGACGGCCAACAAGAACGCCTGATCTACGAGCATCACGCCGAAAGAGCCAAAGCCAATCAACCCCGCCACTGCAAGACGCCCAGCGATCCAAACGGAAAGGAGCGCGGCGAGGGGATAACCTCGGGTGGGAAGCCCTCCTGTCCAATTGGGAACTGCCGTGAACAGAAATCCTGCCACTACCGCCGATCCGTAGCCGAAAATCATCTCATGGATGTGCCAGTCAGCAGGAATGAAGGGGCCAGCCAATGGAACTTGTCCCCGCCAGATCAACCACCAAATCGGCACTACACAAAGGCCGAAGAGCGTCGCCGCGAGAAAGAACGGCCGGAAGCCATAAGAAAACAGAGCAGGGCCGTGAAACTCTGTGAGTGGTCGCATATCAAATATCCTGTCAATAATGCATAGGGCGGCACCTTTTTTGTGCCGCCCCGGCACAGTTCCGCAGCCGAAGCATCCGTAGGCTTAGGGCTGTCTCACTCAACCTGCGCAAACAGCTCAGACATACGGGCTTTCGCCTTCCCCTTCTGTTTCACGGCGCTGGCGGCATCGACATTCACCGCTTCGCCCACCTGAACAAGAGCAACCATGCCCATGCCATAATGTGGTGTGCATTTGATGCCATAGATGCCTTCCGCTTCTACATTCAGCTCAAAATCATCGTTTGGCTTGGTTTTGAAAGCATCGACACCGTCCGGCAGCATACCTTCGATGCTTTCCACATTGTGCCCCTTATCGGTTGACACGAAATGGATCACATCGCCGGGTGCGGCCTTCACGAAAGCGGGTTCGAACACCATCGCCCCTGCCTCGCCTTTATTGAGCATTTTCACCTCAATCGTCTCGGCATTGGCAGCTATAGCGGCCAGAGTGAGGGCAGCGGTCATCATCAAGGTCTTGAGCATCTGAGTATCCTTTCAGCGTATCGTGGTTGTTTCGTCTCACAGCGATATGCACTAAGCTCTGGGTGCAAACATTGTGCTGAAACAAACTCCGGACCCGAAACGTGCAAAAGCTTGATGAAAGCCTGCTCTCAGGCTTGCCACCCTTCTCCTTGCTCAACCGGGTACAGATCAGGGACATCCTCGATCAGGCCACCTCGCGGAGGTTTGACGAGGGCGCGGAGCTGTTTCATGAGGGACACGATGCGGACCGGTTTTATCTGTTGCTCGACGGGTATCTTCGGGTAGTTCGCGGCACAGCGGACGGTGATCATATCATTGTGCTGCATATCTCGCCGGGGCAGTTATTCGGCATTGCCCCCGCCTTGCAACGTGTCACCTACCCCGCCAGCGCGATTGCCGCCGCAGAGTCGATCGCTCTGTCTTGGCCGGTCACACTGTGGTCCCAGTTCACCGCAAACTATCCCGGCTTCGCCAGCGAAAGCTATAAGACGCTCGGACAACGTCTTGGGCAGATTCAGGAAACCCTGACGGAAATGGCCACCCAAGCGGTCGAGAGGCGAATAGCCTGCGCTCTGCTCAGGCTAGTGGCTCAGAGCGGGCACAAAGTTGAGGGTGGAATAGAAATTGGCTTCCCAGTGACCCGCCAGAATATCTCTGACATGACCGGCACTACACTTCACACAGTTAGCCGCTTGCTCTCGGCATGGGAAAAATCAGGCATCGTGCGCTCGACCCGCAAGCATATCGTCGTCACCGACTCCCACCAGCTGGTTTTGCTCGGCGGCCTTCAGGGCTAGTCCTTCGGGCTTTCTCGGCGAGCCGCGATCAGCTCGGCCCGAAACTTCGCCTCTTCAAGCCCATATTCCGCGCAAGCATCGCTGATCGTGTGAAACGGCGCGATTGGGCAACCCGGACAGAGCATTCCACGGTCCAGAAAAACCTGCACCATATCGGGCCATTCGCAGAATAGTGCTGCGAGAGTCGTCTGCGGATCGTTGAAGCTGATGTGTTGCATCGGACCCTCCTGTCGGAACCCCCAATCTAATTCTGACTTTCGGAGTCTTCTTTGCGTTTGCGCAACCTTTGCGCGACCGCCAGCCGGTAGGACTGACCTATCCAAACCAAATGCTGGGATCGCTGAATGTCAGAATTACTTACAAAAGCGCGCGCCAGGAATGTGTTTTACGGGGGGTCTATCTTCTTCGTTCTCGTATTCGTGGCGCTCACGGTGCAGAGCCACCGCTATATCGTCAATGTCTCAACAGCCGGAATGCCGGTCACCGAAGGGGTGCGGCTTGGGAAACACGTCTGGGAACGACACTCCTGCATTAACTGCCATACGTTGCATGGTGAGGGGGCCTATTTCGCACCTGAATTGGGCAACGTGATGACGAGGTGGGGCGTCGCGGACGACCCGGAAGGCGCCTTTGAGACCCTCGACGGATGGATGCAAGCGCAACCCTCGGGAATCGAGGGGCGCCGCCAAATGCCGCACTTCGAGATCACCGAAGAAGAGATGAAAGCCTTGGCCGAATTCCTTCGCTGGGCCGATCACACCGACACCCAGAACTGGCCGCCCAACGACGCAGGTTAAGGAGGATAACACGATGAAGTATCAATCACAAAAGGTGGCCTACGCCTATTTTCTCGCTGCTATGGCGCTGTTTGGAATTCAGGTGCTCGGCGGCCTGCTCGCGGGCTGGATCTATGTCTCGCCCAACACGCTATCTGAGGTCTTGCCGTTCAACATCATTCGGATGATCCATACCAACGCGCTGATCGTCTGGCTTCTGCTCGGCTTCTTCGGCGCGGCTTACTACCTGATCCCCGAGGAAAGCGAGCGCGAGATTTTCTCGGTCAAACTCGCCTATCTGCAGTTAATCATCCTCGTGGTCGGCACGCTCGGTGCGGTCGGCAGTTATCTTGTGGGCATTCACGGCGGCCGCGAATTCCTCGAGCAACCGCTCTGGGTGAAATTCGGCATCCTTGTCGCGGCGGTGATTTTCCTTGTGAACGTCTCGCTCACCGTGCTGGCGGGGCGCAAAACGGCGATCACAAATATCCTGCTGATGGGGCTTTGGCTGCTCTGCCTGCTCTGGGTCTTCGCCTTCGTCAATCCCGACAATCTCTCGCTCGACAAGATGTATTGGTGGATGGTTGTCCATCTGTGGGTCGAGGCGACATGGGAATTGGTCATGGCCGCGATCCTCGGCTTCCTGATGCTCAAGTTGACGGGCGTGGACCGCGAGGTGATCGAGAAATGGCTCTATGTCATTGTCGCCACCGCGCTGTTCTCGGGAATTCTGGGCACTGGTCACCATTTCTACTGGATCGGCACGCCGGGATATTGGCAATGGCTCGGCTCGATCTTCTCGGTCTTCGAGGTGGTGCCGTTCTTCGCGATGATGTCCTTCGCCTTCATCATGGTCTGGAAGGGCCGCCGCAACCACCCCAACAAGGCCGCGCTCCTGTGGTCGCTCGGCTCCTCCACGGTGGCCTTCTTCGGCGCGGGCGTCTGGGGCTTTTTGCACACGCTGCACGGGGTGAATTACTACACCCACGGCACCCAGATCACCGCCGCCCATGGCCATCTGTCGTTCTATGGCGCCTATGTCGCGCTCAACCTCGCGATGTTCACCTATGCGATCCCGCAGCTGCGCGCTCGCGCGCCCTATAATCAGGTCCTCAATATGGTCTCGTTCTGGCTGATGACGGGCGGGATGGCGTTCATGACCTTCACCCTGACCTTCGCAGGAACAATCCAGACCCATATGCAGCGTATCGTCGGCGATTATTACATGGATGTGCAGGACCAACTCGGCCTGTTCTACATGATGCGCTTTGGCTCAGGTATCGCGGTTGTGCTGGGGGCTTTGCTCTTCATCTATTCGATGCTGGTGGTGCGCCGCGAAGTCATCAAACCGGGCGTGCTCAATACGAGTGCCGCGCCCGCAACGGGAGAATGACCGATGAATATCGCCATCACGCCTGAGCTTCCGTTCTACGCCCCCGTCGCGGATGAATGCGATGTATTCACCACCGCCCATGCCAACGGCCTGCCCCTTCTTTTGCAGGGGCCGACCGGCTGCGGCAAGACCCGCTTCGTCGAACATATGGCCGTGCGGCTGGGGCTGCCGCTCTATACCGTCGCCTGCCATGATGACCTCTCCGCCGCCGATCTGATCGGGCGCTACCTGTTGCAGGGCGGCGAGACGGTATGGGTCGATGGTCCGCTGACGCGCGCGGTCCGCGCTGGCGGGATCTGCTATCTCGACGAGGTGGTCGAGGCGCGCAAGGATGTCACCGTGGTCGTGCACCCGCTAACCGATGACCGCCGCAAGTTGCTTATCGATCGCACCGGAGAGGAGCTGACAGCCCCTAAGAGCTTCATGCTCGTGGCGAGCTACAATCCCGGCTATCAAAACATCCTGAAAAAGTTGAAGCCCTCGACGCGCCAACGCTTTATCTCGATTAGGTTCGATTTCCCCGCCCCCGAAACCGAGACCGCCGTGGTGGTGGCCGAGAGCGGGCTGGACGCCGCACGCGCAGGCGCGCTGGTGCGGCTCGCGGGCCATATCCGCGCGCTCTCGGGGATGGATCTGGAGGAAGGCGTCTCCACCCGGCTACTGATCTATGCCGCCACGATGATTGCCGGCGGCATGAGTGTCCCGCGCGCGCTTGAAGCCGCGGTCATTGCCCCCCTATCTGATGAGGCGGAGGTGCAGCAAGCGCTGCGCGATCTCGCCGCAAGCGTTTACGGGTGAGGCGATGATCCACCTCACCGATCTGATGGAGCCGGAGGAGACGGTTGGCAATCTCTGGCACGCGCTTGTCTCCCGCGAGGGGCAGGCCGAGGGCCGCGCGCAGAGCGCCGAACACGCCGTCGCCTTCGCCGCCATGCGCCCGAGCATCGCTACGCTGTTTCGCGCGCTTGGGGGCGGCTCGGGGGTCGAGATTGTCGCCGCCCCGCTGGTCGCATCCCGCCATCGCTTCGGGCGGTTGCGCCGGATCGGCACACCGCGCGAGATGATCTCCTGCACAGATTTCGACGGCCACCGCCTGCGGTTGCCGCCGGAAATCGACTGTTTCCCAACCCGCTACTTAAACCGTAGCGCCTATCTTTGGCTCGCAGCGCTCGCCGCCGTGACGCAGATCCCGGATCTACCCACCGATCCACTGCAGGCCGATCGCGCTCAGATCGCGCAGATGGCAGCCGCCTCGGATAGAGCCTATGCCGCCTGCCCCGGCCTACGCCGCACCTATGCCGCGCTGAGCCAAGCGGTTCTGGCCCAGCGCAACCGCTCCGGCCTGCCCGCCTGCGAGGCGGCGATCGAGCGGCAGATCCTCGCGCAACTCGCAGGCCAAAGCGCCCCCGCGCCGATCGAGACCAGCCCCGCCCCGCGCGGCTATCAGACCTATGCGCCAGTGCCGATCTGGCTGCGGCTGCTGCCCGCCACCACAGGCGCGGGGGCGGAAGGCGAGGAGGCCGATCCGCAGGCCCCGAGCTTCGGCCTCTCCTCCCGCAAGGAGGGCCGCCGCGAATCGCGCGATCAGGCGAACCGCAATGACAGCTTCATCGTCCACCGTTTCGAGGCGATCATGTCTTGGGCGGAGAGCCTGAATATCAACCGGATGGTCGATGATGACGATCCCGACACGGCGGCCAAGGCGGCGGAGGATCAGGACCATCTGACCCTCTCGCAAAACGGCAGGCGCGCGGCGACGCGGATGCGGCTCTCGCTCGATCTGTCGCCGCAAGATGCCGAGCACGAACGGCTCGCCGCCCCCTTCACCTATCCCGAATGGAACCGCCGGACGGGCGAGTATATGCCCGATCACACCCGCGTTCTGGAGCGCGAAGCCTCTTTGAAACCGGGCTATAGCCCCAATCCGCGGCTGATCGCGCGGGTCAAACGGCAATTCGCGCCGCTGCATCCGCGCAGGGTGATCCTGTCGCGGCAGATCGACGGCGAGGATCTCGATCTCGACGCGCTGGTCGCCTCGCGCAGCGCAATCGCGATGGGGCATGAGGGCAGCGACCGGATCTGGCAGGCCAGCCGCCCGATGGCGCGCGATCTCTCGGTGGCGATCTTGATGGATTGCTCGCGCTCGACCGAAGCCGCGCTGGGCGAGACCTCGGTGATCGAAATCGCCCGCGAGGCGCTCGCCGCGCTGGCCATCGGCATCGATACGGCGGGGGATCGGCTCGGGATCTGGGGGTTTTCCTCGCTGCGCCGCGACCGGGTGTTTTTGCACCGCGCCAAGCATTTCGAGGAGCCGATGGGGGCCGATGTCACCGCGCGGATCGGCGGGCTGGTGCCGGGGCATTACACCCGGCTGGGCGCCGCGATCCGCCATGTCTCGGCGCATCTGGCCAAAGAGCCCAGCGCGCGCCGCCTGCTCTTGGTGCTGACCGATGGCAAGCCCAATGACCTCGACCATTACGAGGGCCAGCACGGGATCGAGGACAGCCGGATGGCGGTGCGCGAGGCCCGCGCGCTGGGGCAAGCGGTGCATGGGGTGATCGTCGATGCGGATGGGCAGGATTGGTTCGCGCGGATCTTCTCGCGCAGCGGTTTCACGCTGATGCCGCATCCCGAGCGCCTGCCCAAAGCGCTGCCCGAAATCTATCAAACCCTGACGATGGAGACTTGAAATGAAACGCTTTTTCGCCCTTTCCCTGCCATTCGCCCTCGGCTTCCCGCTGCAAGGCCTCGCCAAAGCGCTAGAGCGCCCGATCCCGCAGCCCCAAACCCATGAAGCGGAACTTTGGTTTTTCATCGCCTCACTAGCCCTCATTGCCTCGCTCGCGGCGGTGCAGATGCTGGTCAACCGCAGATGAGGCCCTCGCGCAAACTTCTTGCTGCGCTCTATCCCTTCGGCGCGGGGGCGATGGGCGTGAACCTCTATTTCGCTTCGCTGATCGGCTCTTGGCTCGGCTGGCGAGTGCTGACCCCATGGGAAGCCGCCGCAGGAGGGCTCGCCATCGGCCTCCCCGCGACTTATGCTTTCGCTAGCCATATTGCACGGCTGATGCAGCAAGCGGAGGGGTCGTGACAGGTTGGAGCACCTACACATTGGCGATGGCCCTATTCCTTAGCAGCCACTTCGTCCCGCGCCTGTTCGGTTTGCGCACCCGCCTCACCAAAATCCTCGGGCCGCAGCTCTATTTTAGCCTCTACGGACTCGTCTCATTGATGCTGCTGGTCTGGGTCATCATCGCCGCCGCGAACGCGCCCTTTATTGAGCTGTGGCCGCAGTTGCCTTGGATGCGTTGGGTACCAAATATTGCGATGCCGCTTGCGCTCATGCTGGCGGTTTGTGGTCTCGGGATCGCACAACCCTACACGCTAGGCGGCTGGCATAGCCGAGCCTTCGATCCCACCGTTCCGGGCTTTGCGGCGATTTCGCGGCACCCGTTGTTTCTCTCGCTCCTCCTGTGGGCGGGCGCGCATGTGGTTCCAAACGGGGATCTCGCACATGTGCTTTTGTTCGGGATCTTTGCGCTGATACCGCTGGCCGCGATCCCAGCCTTTGACGCGATGGCGCGCAGGAAGCTGCCGCCCGAGACAGGCCGCACCTATTTCGAGGCGACATCAGTCCTGTCGCTCGCGCCTCTCGCCGATCCGAGCTGGCGCCGTACAAATGGACGCAAGATTGGCTATCGGGCGCTCTGGGCCCTGCTCCTGTGGGCGCTGCTACTTGCACTGCATAGCCCCATCATCGGTATCTCCCCGCTTCCCGCCTAAAGGTTGATCCCGCGCAACGTAGCGCCATCGCAAATGCGGCAAAACGTGAGAATGAAACAGATTGATCGCCTCAGAACCCTCGGGCTTTTTGACAGCCGAGTGCCCCGCTACACCTCATACCCCACCGCCCCCGTATTCTCGCGAGATATTGGCGCTCAGCAACAGGGCGATGCACTCGCCGCCCTCAATCCGGCGGAGCCTGTTTCGGTCTATCTCCATATCCCGTTTTGCGAACGATTGTGCTGGTTTTGCGCATGTCAAACACAGGGAACCCGAAGCCTCTCGCCCGTGGAAAGCTATATTGGCACATTGGAACGAGAACTCGCACTGCTGCGGGAGAGACTGCCAAGAGGCCTTCAGATGGGGCGCATGCATTGGGGCGGAGGCACTCCGACGATCCTACCGCCCGTGCTGATCCATCGCCTCGCGAATGCAGTGAAAGCTGTTCTGCCGCCAACGGCGCATTGGGAATTTTCGGTCGAAATCGACCCAACGATGGTCGATCGCGCAAAAATTGCGGCGCTTGCAGCGCAAGGCATGAGCCGCGCCAGCATCGGCATTCAGGATTTTGATCCCCTCGTGCAGCAAGCCATCGGGAGGATTCAGCCGTTCGATGTCACTCGCGCCTGCGTCGATGATCTTCGCGCGGAGGGCATCCGCTCGCTCAATGCTGATCTTGTCTACGGCCTGCCGCATCATGACATCGCACGGCTGAACGAAACCGTTTCCAAGGTGTTTGATCTTGCGCCCGACCGGATCGCGCTCTTCGGCTACGCGCATGTTCCGTGGATGTCGAAGCGTCAACGCCTCATTGATGAGGCGGCATTGCCACGTGAGGTCGCGCGCTATGAACTCGCCGAACTTGCCGCCGCCCGCTTTACGGCGACAGGATTTCAAGCGATCGGCATTGATCACTTTGCGCGCCCCGACGATGCGCTCGCCATCGCGGCGCAGAACGGACGTCTGCGTCGCAATTTCCAAGGCTACACTGACGATAGCTGCGCGAGCTTGATCGGGCTCGGGGCATCATCAATCTCCCGCCTGCCCAATGGCTACATCCAGAATGCAGCCGCGACGCCCGCCTATACGCAACGGATCGACGCGGGAGAACTGGCCGGGCTACGCGGCCACATAATGACCAAAGACGACCTACTGCGAGCCCGTGCCATCGAGATGATCATGTGTGATTTCCGTTTGAATATTGGGGAGTTGCGCGAGACGTTCGGAGCGCAATTCACCGAGATCAACCCCGCGATCACCCGCATCTGCGAGCGCTTTGGTGATCTTGTCCATACAAGTCATGACTCGCTAGAGATATTGGCGGAGGGCCGCCCCCTCACTCGGATCATCGCCAGCGCATTCGATGCGCGTACGCCTGTCGGTGCGCGTTACAGTCAAGCCTCGTGAGTTTGGGCACCGCGAGACCCAAACTCAGCGTGCCTGCCCGCGCACCAGCCGAAACCCGAGATGATCCGGCGGCAGGCCCGCAGCACAGCCCCCAACGCTTGCATCGCGCACAAAATCAATCACCGCCGCCCGATGTCGCCCGCCCGCGATCCGCACCCCGCAATAGAGCTCGGTCGAGGCGATACTGCCATCACTTTGCAGCGTTCCGTTCGTGACGCAGCCATCAGTCCATTCCCAGACATTTCCCGACATATCAGCAATCCCCAGCGTGTTTTCACCGAACCCACCGAGCGGACGCAGGGCTGGGCTTGCGCCGCCACGCAAAAGCAGACCATTGCGGTAGTTCTCCAGCATCCGTTCGCCCGGATCCAATGTATCGAGATCGGGCGCGCTATCGCCATAGCGTTCGGCGGCGGCACGTTGCCATTCAAGCTCTGTTGGCAAACGCCAATGCGATCCGGATGTTTTCGTATACCACCCCGCGAAATCCGTCGCGTCCTGCCAGTTCACCCGCGTCTGGGGCAATGGCCCGACTTGCGTTGAGACAGGAGCACAGGCTCCGTCCTGAACGCAGGCAGCGTATTGCGTCCTCGATACTTGAAATTTCATGATCTGGAAGCTGGCCACATCGGTTGCAACGGAGGGCGGGGTGCGCGCCTTGCCGTTGTAAGAGAAATTCCCAAGCGGTCGCCACACGACCTCACCCGACTGGATCGTCACCAGCGCAGGGGATGCGAACGGCGGAGGCCGGTCCCCATGAAGGGCCGCCAAACCCGCCGCGCCAAGACATGCCGCCATCAGTGAGATGATCACTACACGATTCATCGCAGAGCCCTTTATTGAAAATGAGGCGACCGGATAGCCCAGCCGCCTCGTTTCACGCCTACCGCGTGGTCAGGTCACGGCAATGCGGTCTTGCCCTCATAGGCCGCGTTATATTCGGTCGGAGCCTGAACCTGCTCCATCAGGTCGTTGTTCCAATCGCCTTCCACAACGACATGGGCCGTCGCGCCAAGGTTCACCGCCTCAATCAAGTTGTGGTTGACATAGGCATAGACACCCGGCTGCAGGAATTCATAAAGCGCGGCCCCAGCCGAACCACCTGCGATGAACCATGTTTCTTGGTCGCGCTGCGGCGGGTTGTTGAACTTGCCACGCTCCCAGACCAGATCGCCATGGCCGCCAATAAGATGCGGACGGGTATCGCGATTGGCTTGGCTATGCACGAACAACACTTTTTCGCCCTGCGACGCGTGCAACGCATTGTCGCCCGTGAGAGATCCAACCTTCCCGTTAAAGACGACATGACTAGGGATCAGCCCGTTCATGACCTCGAGCGTGTCGGGATAACTTTCCGAGACATCTTCAAACCGCTTGTAGTCCCCGTTCTCATCTTTCGGGATGTAGAAGTCGTTTTCGCCAATATAAAAAATCCGATCATAGGTCACACGATTGCCTTCTGGATCTTTCAAGCCATCGCGCGGCAAAACCATGATGCAGCCTGACATGCCACTCACGACATGCCACGGGATCATCGGGCCACCGGGGGCACAGTGATAGACAAAGGTCCCAGGGCGGGTCGCCTTGAAGCGCAACGTGGTCTTCTCACCAGGATTGACCAATGTAAGCGAACCGCCGCCGAGCGCGCCCGTAGCGGCATGAAAGTCGATGTTATGCTGCATCATATTCTCGGGCGAGTTGTAGAGCGTCAACTCAACATAATCCCCCTCATGCACCACCATCATCGGGCCCGGAATAGAGCCGTTGAAGGTCATCGCCTGCAGATAGGCCCCATCATCGACCTCGACCTCTTTCTCGACGATCTGCATTTCGAACTGAACCACGCGCGCCTCACCCGTGACCACCTGCTCATGCGCATGCACCATGGGTGGGCGAACAAGCTTGTGCTTAATTCGCGTGAGCGCAGACACATCAAAAGATGGCGCCATGGAGGTATCCATGATTTCTTCGGCCTTCGCGGCCTTGAGTAAAGTGGGCAGCGTGACAATACCCGCAGCTCCCATCAGTGCAGCTCTCCGTGTCAACATAGCGATCTCCTTTTCCACTCGATTGCTGTTTGAGGAGATCCTAGCGACGAAGGGATTCGGGAACGTTGCGCAAGGTCAATGTTTCGCCAATGGGCATAAGATTAATCTGAAGTATGGTATGTCGCTCGCGCGTGAACAGACCGACCCAATGCAAACAAATCTAGCTGCTCCCAGCTGCAATCCGGTCCTGTTCGCGGGCGACACGAAGACCAGACAGAGACGTGTCGACGACAGCCGCAAGACTTCCTGGGCTGATGTCGACAATCACATTCAAAGT
>Ga0208645_1003017_pt1 | contig 12830 bp, 11 predicted proteins | sample VirMetDEL_Sep_01_FD_184519 | JGI IMG/M metagenome (GOLD analysis project Ga0208645, IMG submission 184519) | Aqueous microbial communities from the Delaware River and Bay under freshwater to marine salinity gradient to study organic matter... | ecosystem: Environmental > Aquatic > Marine >...
CTATATTTCGCAATTCAGGAATTTTCTGATCCATGGGCAAATCGCTGGTCATCGTGGAATCCCCGGCCAAGGCCAAGACCATCAACAAGTACCTGGGCAACCAGTACGTGGTGAAGTCGAGCATCGGCCACATCCGTGACCTGCCTACCAGCGGCTCGGCAAGCGCCACCAAGGAGCCTGCCAAGCGTGGCAAGGCTGCTGCTGGTGAGGCGCCTGCACTGTCGCCCAAGGAAAAGGCCAAACGTCAGCTGTTCGCCCGCATGGGCGTCGACCCCGAGCACGGCTGGAAAGCCAAGTACGAGATCCTGCCCGGCAAGGAAAAGGTCATCGACGAACTGCGTCGTCTGGCCAAGGATGCCGACACCATCTATCTCGCAACCGACTTGGATCGCGAGGGGGAAGCCATTGCCTGGCACCTGCGCGAGTCCATCGGTGGCGATGACACCCGCTACAAGCGCGTGGTGTTCAACGAGATCACCAAGAAGGCGATCCAGGAAGCCTTCTCCAAGCCGGGTGAGCTGGACATCAACCGTGTCAACGCCCAGCAGGCGCGCCGCTTCCTCGACCGCGTGGTGGGCTACATGGTCTCGCCGCTGCTGTGGGCCAAGATCGCGCGTGGCCTGTCTGCCGGTCGCGTGCAGTCGGTGGCGGTGAAACTGGTAGTGGCGCGCGAGAAAGAAATCCGTGCCTTCGTCCCGGAAGAATACTGGGAAGTGCACGCCGATCTCGGTACCGCGAAGAACGCCAAAGTGCGCTTCGAGGTGGTGCGCGAAGACGGTTCAGCCTTCAAGCCGGTCAACGAGGCGCAGGCCATGGCCGCGCTGGAGAAGCTCCAGGCCTCCAGCTACAGCGTGGTCAAGCGCGAAGACCGTCCGACCAGCAGCAAGCCATCGGCGCCTTTCATCACCTCGACCCTGCAGCAGGCCGCGAGCAATCGCCTCGGCTTCGGCGTGAAGAAGACCATGATGATGGCTCAGCGTCTCTACGAGGCTGGCTACATCACCTATATGCGTACCGACTCGACCAACCTGTCGAACGATGCCGTGGAGATGGTGCGCGGCTTCATCGGCAGCGAGTACGGCGACAAGTACCTGCCGGGCAAACCGAATCAGTATTCGAGCAAGGAAGGCGCTCAGGAGGCGCACGAAGCGATTCGTCCGTCCGACGTCAACCTGCGCCCGACCCAGCTGTCCGGTATGGAGCGCGATGCCGAGCGCCTGTACGACCTGATCTGGCGCCAGTTCGTGGCCTGCCAGATGCCGCCGGCCGAATACCTGTCCACCAGCGTCACCGTGGCCGCTGGCAGTTTCGAGCTGCGTGCCAAGGGCCGCATCCTCAAGTTCGACGGTTATACCCGTGTGCTGCCGCAGCAGAGCAAGCCGGGTGAGGACGACGTCCTGCCGGAAATGAAGGAAGGCGAAGGCCTCAAGCTGATCCAGCTCGACCCCAGCCAGCATTTCACCAAGCCGCCGGCGCGTTACTCCGAAGCCAGCCTGGTCAAAGAGCTGGAAAAACGCGGCATCGGCCGGCCGTCCACCTACGCGGCGATCATTTCCACCATTCAGGATCGTGGCTACGTGACGGTGCATAACCGCCGCTTCTATGCCGAGAAGATGGGCGACATCGTCACCGAGCGTCTCGACGAGAGCTTCGCCAACCTGATGGATTATGGTTTCACGGCTGGCATGGAAGAGCGTCTGGACGACGTGGCACAGGGTGAGCGTGAGTGGAAGCATCTGCTCGACGAGTTCTACGGCGACTTCAAGAAGAAGCTCGAGGCGGCCGAAGCCGGCGAGGGCGGCATGCGTGCCAACCAGCCGACCCTGACCGACATTCCGTGCCGCGAGTGCGGCCGGCCGATGATGATTCGTACCGCCTCCACCGGCGTGTTCCTCGGCTGCTCCGGCTATGCGCTGCCGCCGAAGGAGCGCTGCAAGGCCACCATCAACCTGGTGCCGGGCGACGAGATCGCTGCAGACGACGAGGGCGAGTCCGAATCGCGGGTTCTGCTTGGCAAGCACCGTTGCCCGATCTGTTCCACGGCCATGGATGCCTACCTGCTGGATGAAACCCGCAAGCTGCACATCTGTGGCAACAACCCGGACTGCACGGGCTACGAGATCGAGCAGGGCCAGTACCGCATCAAGGGCTACGAAGGGCCGAGCCTGGAGTGCGACAAGTGCGGCAGCGAGATGCAGCTCAAGACCGGCCGTTTCGGCAAGTTCTTCGGCTGTACCAATGCCAGTTGCAAGAACACCCGCAAGTTGCTCAAGAACGGCGAAGCCGCGCCGCCGAGAATGGACAAGGTGGAGATGCCGGAGCTCAAGTGCGAGAAGGTGGACGACACCTACGTGCTGCGCGATGGCGCCTCGGGTCTGTTCCTCGCTGCCAGCCAGTTCCCGAAGAACCGTGAGACCCGTGCGCCGCTGGTGCTGGAAATCGTCCCGCACAAGCATGAGATCGACCCCAAGTACCACTTCCTCTGCGAGGCTCCGCAGAAGGATCCGGATGGTCGCCCTGCGGTGATTCGCTACAGCCGCAAGACCAAGGAGCAATACGTGCAGTCCGAGGTCGACGGCAAGCCGACCGGCTGGCGTGCGTTCTACGATGGTGGCAAGTGGAAGGTCGAGGACAAGCGCTAGCGCTGGCTCACGATCAGCTGCGTGTCGCTCTGGCGTCGTAAGCGGCGCTCTGAATGCCTGGACGAGATGCGCGTCAGTTCCCGCTGGCGCGCGTATCATGGCTCGATCTGTAGTGGAGGGCGCCGCAATGGCCAAAGAAATCTATACCCGCACCAATCAGAAGATCTTCTTCGCCGGTATCGCTCTGGATAACTGGCGCAAGGCCGAGGCTTGCTCGGCGTTCAATGTGCAGGCGCTGGTACAGGCCGAGCGCGAGGCCGCGCTGTTTCACCTGTACGGTGGGCTTCTCGGCTTGTGCCATGAGATTGCCGGCTACTACCGCATGAGCGACGCCGCGCCCTCGCGTGTCGAGTCGTTCGTTCAGCAGGTCGTGCTCGATGGCGCGCCCAGCCCCGAGCTGGCTGAACTGGTCGAGTTGGCGCAGCAGCGTGAAACCTGGCTGGCTGAGCTGCTCGCTGCCTATGCCGCGTTGTTCCAGCCGCCGCGCGAGGCGCCCAAGGCCAAGGTCGATCCGTCCATGCCCCTGATCACGGCTGTCAGCGTCGGTGAGGAGCCTGTCGAGTTGAGCCTGGACGACGTAGATGCCTGGCGGCAGCAGCTCAAGGCTGTGGTGCTGCGCTTTCGTGAAGGCCTCAGCGAGTGCTGATTGCGCATATCTGGACAAGTGGACTGGGGATGATCCCGTTCGACTGTTACAATGTCATGTTTTCGCATCGAGACTGAACCATGCCCACATCCTTTCTGGAAATCGTCGAACTGCCCGATGGGCGTATTGCCCTGCGTCGTGCAGAGGATGAAGAGGCGTTGGTGACCTTGGATTTCTCCGCTGATGCCAAAGCCTTTCTGCAAGGGCAGCACATCGAAGTCGCCAAGGCCATGCTCAATGTTGGCGTGCAGATGGCCGGTCGAATGGCTGAGGGCGATTTCAGTAGCGAAGAAGAAGAAGGCCCGCGCGTCTTGCACTGAAGTGGTTACGGCTTAACGAAAACGGGGCTCCATTGGAGCCCCGTTTTCGTTTGCGGATCTTCAGCCCAGGCTGATATTCAGGCTTTGTGCGGCGCCGGCATGGGCGGCCTGGGCGAGACGCTGGCGCGTGCTGCGCTCAACCGGGTGTAGCCAGCTGATGACGGTGTGGCTGCGCCCCAGCTTGAGTGCTTCCTCGGCCAGTTCCAGCGCGCTTTGCCCTTGCCGCGGATGCAGCAGCAGGATGCGTTCGCGGTTCAGCCCGGCATCGCGCAGCCAGCTTTGCGTGAGGCTGGCCGGAGGTGCCACCAGCGTCAGCCAGCGTGCATCCTGATTCTGGCTCAGTTCACGCAGGATCGGGGCCAGCAAGTGCAGGCAGTGGCCGGCCGCTCCACGCAGAGCCAGTTCGCTGAAAGCCTGATCATCCTCGTTGGTGGAGATGTCATCGGTAACCAGTGGGGCGCTTGGCGCTCCAGCAAGGAAGGCGTCGAAAAGGGCAAGTTGTGGGCGTTCGAACGATTGCTGCACGTACATGGTGTCTCCTCAGCGGCGGATTACACCGACGCTCAAACCTTCGATGACCAGATCCTGGTGTTCCAGGTCCACTTCGATCGGGGCGAACTCAGGGTTCTCGGCAATCAGCCAGACCTTGTTGCCTTCGCGCTTGAAACGTTTGACCGTCACTTCATCGTCGATGCGGGCAACGACGATCTGGCCGTTGCGGGCTTCGCGGGTGGTGTGCACGGCGAGCAGATCGCCGTCGAAGATGCCGATGTCTTTCATGCTCATGCCGCGCACGCGCAGCAGGTAGTCGGCTTTGGGCTGAAAGAACGCCGGGTTGATCTGGCAGGATTCCTCGACGTGTTGCTGGGCGAGGATCGGTGCACCAGCGGCTACGCGGCCGATGACCGGGAGGCCTTCATCCTCGTTTGCGGCGCCTGCCTCGAAGCCCGGAATGCGGATGCCGCGCGAGGCGCCCGGGGTCATCTCGATGGCGCCCTTGCGGGCGAGGGCCTTGAGGTGTTCTTCTGCCGCATTGGGTGATTTGAAACCCAGCTCCTGAGCGATTTCCGCGCGGGTAGGGGGGTAGCCGTTGTCTTCCAGGCAGCGTTTGATGAAGGCGAGAATCTCGGCTTGGCGTGGCGTCAGTTTCAGCATGGCTGGGCTCTGTCTTTTTATACAGTGACTGGGATTATATACAGTAAGTCGGGCTTGGCAACGGTCTATTTGCAGGCGCCGGTCTTTCCGCTTGTTACCCGTGTTGGCTAATCTGCGTCTCTGCTTGTTGTAAGCTGTGACCGGCTGGCCAAAAGACGGCTCATGCGGCTTGACAATGCAGTGGGCTGAAACGTATGTTTCAAACAAGTGTTTGTCAGGTGATAACTCATGGCTCAGTCGGAAACCGTTGAACGCATTCTCGATGCTGCGGAACAGCTGTTCGCGGAAAAAGGCTTCGCCGAGACTTCACTGCGTCTGATCACCAGCAAGGCCGGCGTCAATCTGGCCGCGGTCAACTATCACTTCGGTTCGAAGAAGGCGCTGATTCAGGCGGTCTTCTCGCGTTTTCTCGGGCCATTTTGCGCCAGCCTGGAAAAAGAACTCGATCGTCGTCAGGCCAAATCCGAAACCCAGGTTTCCCTGGAAGAGTTGCTCGAACTTCTGGTTGAGCAGGCGCTGGCCGTGAAGCCGCGCAGCGGTAACGACCTGTCGATCTTCATGCGTCTGCTCGGTTTGGCTTTCAGTCAGAGCCAGGGCCACCTGCGCAAATACCTGGAAGAGGTCTACGGCAAGGTCTTTCGTCGCTACATGCTGTTGGTGCATGACGCCGCGCCGCGCATTCCTCCGCTTGAGCTGTTCTGGCGCGTGCACTTCATGCTTGGCGCCGCGGCGTTCAGCATGTCCGGTATCAAGGCCCTGCGAGCGATGGCCGAGACCGATTTCGGCGTCAATACCTCGATCGAGCAGGTGATGCGCATGATGGTGCCGTTCCTCGCCGCCGGCATGCGCTCTGAGACCGGGGTCAACGATCCGGCGCTGGCCGGTGCGCAACTCAAGCCGCGGACCAAGACGCCAAGCGCTGCCCCCAAGGCATGACCCGGCAGTAGGTGGGCTTGGCTTCGCCCTTCGGCTAAGCTAGCGGCCCATGTCCGATCTCGATTTATTGCATATCTCCATTGCCGATCAGGCGCTGTACGGCTTCAGCGCCGGGCGACTGGTGTTGCGTTTGTCCGTATCCACCGCACGCAATGGAGTGGGCGAGCGCAATGGCTCGGGCTGCACGCCGCGGGGGCTGCACCAGGTGCGCGCGAAGATCGGCGCCGGTTTGCCGCTGGCGGCGGTGTTGCGCGGGCGGCGTTGGACTGGTGAAGTGTGGTCGCCGCAGCTTCACCAGCAGTTTCCTGGCCGCGACTGGATTCTTACCCGCATTCTCTGGTTGAGCGGTCTCGAACCAGGGCGCAATCGCCTGGGCGAGGTCGACACCTTCCGTCGCTACATCTATTTGCACGGCACCCCGGATACGGAACCCATGGGCGAGCCGTTGTCCCATGGCTGCATCCGTTTGCGCAACGCCGACATGCTGGCGCTCTTCGAGCGCGTGCCCTCGTATTGCAGGGTGCGTATCGACGAGGCGTCTTGCCCGCAGTGGGCTGCCAACCTGGCTTTCAAATAAGGAATATGTTCATGCAAGGCTCTTTGATGATGGACGTCGCCGGCACCTGGCTGACCGCCGAGGATCGCCAGATGCTGCGCCAGCCCGAGGTGGGCGGCCTGATCATTTTTGCCCGCAACATCGAATCGCCGCGTCAGGTGCGCGAGCTGTGTCAGAGCATTCGCGCCGTGCGCCCGGACCTGCTGTTGGCGGTGGACCAGGAAGGTGGTCGGGTGCAGCGTCTGCGTCAGGGCTTTCTGCGGCTGCCGGCGATGCGCGCGATTGCCGACAACCACAACGCCGACGAGCTGGCTGAGCACTGTGGCTGGCTGATGGCGACCGAGGTGCTGGCGGTCGGGCTGGATCTGAGCTTCGCTCCGGTGCTGGATCTCGATCACCAGCGCAGTGCGGTGGTCGGTAGTCGTGCGTTCGAAGGCGATCCGCTGCGCGCCACCACACTGGCAGCTGCCTTCATCCGTGGCATGCATCAGGCCGGCATGGCCGCCACTGGCAAGCACTTCCCAGGGCACGGTTGGGCGGAAGCGGATTCCCACGTGGCCATCCCGGTCGACGAGCGCAGCCTCGATGACATCCGTGCCTGTGACATGCAGCCGTTCAAGCGGCTGGCTGGTGAACTCGATGCCGTGATGCCGGCACATGTCATCTATCCGCAGGTCGATGAGCAGCCGGCGGGTTTTTCGCGCCGCTGGTTGCAGGACATCCTGCGTGGTGAGCTGGGCTTCGACGGCGTGATCTTCAGCGACGACCTGTCCATGGCCGGTGCGCACGTGGTCGGCGATGCCGGCAAGCGTATCGAAGCTGCACTTGCCGCAGGCTGTGACATGGGCTTGGTATGCAATGACCGCGGCTCGGCTGAACTGGCCCTCAGCGCACTGCAGCGCTTGCAGGTCATGCCGGCCCCGCGCCTGCAGCGCATGCGCGGGCGTGGCCATGCCTGTACCGATTATCGCCAGGCGCCGCGCTGGTCGACGGCAGTGGCTGCGCTGAGGACGGCGCAGTTGCTCGACTGAGGTTCGACTTATGACCGTTCACGCGCTCATCGGAGGTACCGGGTTGGCCAATCTGGAAGGCCTCGCGATTCGTCAGAGGCTGACGCTGGATACGCCTTATGGTGCGCCGTCGGCCGATATCCTGCGTGGCGAGTATGCCGGGCGCGAGGTGCTGTTTCTCGCCCGTCATGGTCAGCCGCATCGCATTGCGCCGCATCAGGTCAACTACCGCGCCAACCTGTGGGCGCTGAAGCATGCCGGGGCTCGCGCGATCGTCGCGGTCAATGCCGTGGGCGGCATTCATGCGGCGATGGGCGCGGGCCACTTCTGCGTGCCGCATCAACTGATCGATTACACCGCCGGGCGGGCGCACACCTTCTTCGAGGGCGAACTGGATCAGGTGACGCACGTCGATTTCAGTCACCCCTACGATGCGGCATTGCGCGAGCGCCTGATCGCGGCGTTGCGTGCTGAAGGGGCTGCCTTCAGCAGTCATGGCGTGTACGGCTGTACGCAGGGGCCACGCCTTGAGACGGCGGCGGAAATCGTGCGGATGGAGCGCGACGGCTGCGACCTGGTCGGCATGACCGCCATGCCCGAGGCGGCGCTGGCGCGCGAGCTGGCGTTGCCCTATGCCTGTCTGGCGCTGGTGGTCAATCCAGCTGCGGGCAAGGCGCCGGGACTGATCACCATGGCGGAGATCGAGCGCGTACTGGAGCAGGGGATGGGGACGGTCAAGGCCGTGTTGGCGCGTGTGTTGAGTGACTAGCTTCTCTGCGCCAATGAAAAGGGCCGCTTAGCGGCCCTTTTGCGTCCTGCGCTCAAAGCGGGCTGATGCGCACCAGTGCACCGAGGCTGCCGTGATCGAGATAGGTCAGGCTGTTGTCCTTCAGGCGCTGGGCGACTTTCATGTGTTCGCTGCTTTGCAGCAGACCGTCGGCGCTGAAGCTGTTGATCCAAAGCTCCAGGTCCAGATCGGCGAAGCGATCCTGGGTGAAGGTGAGGGTGCCCTCTACCGGGTAGTGGCCGAGGTGGTCATCGCCGCTGGTGACGGCCACGCGACTGGCTGAGGAGCCCAGTGTCTGGCTCCAGGCCTTGTGCAGCAGAAGCTGGTAGCCGTTGCCGGGATTGAGCTTGGCGGCCTCGCTATCGAGGCTGGTGGCGCGCTCGCTGCCGGCGATCGGCAGTGCGGTGCCGGCCCAGTCATCGGGGGCGATCTTCGGTGCGACCACCGGCTCACCGGCCTGGCGGAATACCAGCAGTTCCACCTGATACAGGCGTTCGGCGAAGGCGTTCGGTGCGAGCAGGCAGAGCAGCAGGGCGATCAGGTGCAATGGGCGCATTTGAGAATCCTTCAGGTGGTGGGCGCAAGGCGCTCGAGCAGGGCTTCCAGGGTGTTGAAGCGCTCTTCCGCGCGCTCCATGGGCACCTGGATCTTGAAGACGGTGGCGCCTTCGAACTTGTAGCGTTTGGGCTGGGCCTGGATCAGCTTGATCAGCGTCAGCGGGTCGACGCAGGTGTCGCTGGCGAACTCGATGCGACCGCCCTGTGGCCCAGCGTCGATCTTGGTGATGCCCAGCTTCTCCGCCTGCAGTTTGAGCAGGGTCAGGCGCATCAGATGCTTGCTCGGCTCCGGCAGCAGGCCAAAGCGGTCGATCATCTCCACCTGCAGTTCCTTCAGGCCGTCTTCGTCGGTGGCCGAGGCGATGCGTTTGTAGAGAATCAGTCGCGCATGCACGTCGGGCAGGTAGGCTTCGGGAATCAGTGCCGGCACGCGCAGGTTGATTTCCGGGCCGCCACCCAGCGGTTGATCGAGATTGGGTTGCTCGCCTTTCTGGATGGCCTTGACCGCGCGCTCGAGCATTTCCATGTACAGGGTGAAGCCGACGGCCTGGATCTGCCCGCTCTGGCCGTCGCCGAGCAGTTCGCCGGCGCCGCGAATTTCCAAGTCATGGGTGGCCAGGACGAAGCCGGCGCCTAGGTCCTGGGCATTGGCGATGGCCTCCAGACGCTTCTCGGCGTCCGGCGTCATCTGCTTGCGTGGCGGGGTGAGCAGGTAGGCGTAGGCCTGGTGGTGGCTACGACCGACACGACCGCGCAGCTGGTGCAGCTGCGCCAGGCCGAACTTGTCGGCGCGATCGATGATGATGGTATTGGCGCTGGGTACGTCGATACCGGTCTCGATGATGGTCGAGGCCACCAGGACGTTGAAGCGCTTGTGGTAGAAGTCGCTCATCACCTGCTCGAGATCGCGCTCGCGCATCTGCCCGTGGCCGATACCGATGCGTGCCTCGGGCACCAGCTCGGCGAGGTCGGCGGCGCACTTCTCGATGGTCTTCACGTCATTGTGCAGGTAGTACACCTGGCCGCCGCGCAGCAGCTCGCGCAGCAGTGCTTCCTTGATGGTCGGCTTGTTGGCCTCCATGACGAAGGTGCGCACCGACAGGCGTCGCGCCGGCGGTGTGGCGATGATCGACAGGTCGCGCATGCCGGCCACGGCCATGTTCAGGGTGCGCGGGATCGGCGTGGCGGTCAGGGTGAGGATGTCCACCTCGCTGCGCAGGGCCTTGAGCTGCTCCTTCTGGCGCACGCCGAAGCGGTGTTCCTCGTCGATGATGGCCAGGCCCAGGTTCTGAAACTTGACGTCGTCCTGCAGCAGCTTGTGGGTGCCGATGACGATATCCACCTTGCCTTCGGCCAATTGCTGCACGGCCTCGTCGACTTCTTTGGCGCTCTTGAAGCGGCTCATCACCTCGACCTTCACCGGCCAGTCGGCGAAGCGGTCGCGGAAGCTGTTGTAGTGCTGCTGGGCGAGCAGGGTGGTGGGCACCAGCACCGCCACCTGCTTGCCGCTGTGCACGGCGATGAAGGCGGCGCGCATGGCCACTTCGGTCTTGCCGAAGCCGACGTCGCCACAGACCAGGCGATCCATTGGCTTGCCGGCCAGCATGTCGGCACGCACGGCGTCGATGGCGGTCTGCTGGTCCGGCGTTTCCTCGAAGGGGAAGCCGGCGCTGAAGGTGGCGTAATCCAGGGCTGGGTCCTGGAAGGCGAAGCCTTCGCGGGCGGCGCGGCGGGCGTAGATGTCGAGCAGCTCGGCGGCGACGTCGCGAACCTGCTCGGCGGCTTTGCGCTTGGCTTTCTGCCAGACTTCCGAGCCCAGGCGGTGCAAGGGCGCGAGCGCATCGTCACTGCCGGTGTAGCGGGCGATCAGGTGCAGGCTGGCCACCGGTACGTAGAGCTTGGCCTCGTCGGCGTACTGCAGGGCGAGGAACTCGGCGGCCTGGCCGTCGAATTCCATGGTCACCAGGCCCAGGTAGCGGCCCACGCCGTGATCGATGTGCACCACCGGTGCGCCTTCACGCAGCTCGGTGAGGTTCTTGATCACGTTGTCGCCAGCGTCGCGACCTTTCTCGCGACGACGGCGCTGCATCACCCGTTGGCCAAACAGCGGGCTTTCGGCAATCAGCGCCAGGTCGTCGAGCAGCAGCCCTTCGTCCAGTGGCGCGATGCAGATGTTCAGGCGTTCGCCGCTGGCGACGAAGGCCGGCCAGCCGTCGACTTCCTTGGGCTTGAGCTTGAGGCGGGCGAGCAGTTCCAGCAGCACCTCGCGGCGACCGGCCGACTCGGCGCAGAACAACACGCGGCCCTGATACTCCTCGATGAAGCGGCGCAGGGCAGCCAGCGGCTCGCCGGCCTTGGCCTGGATTGCCAGGTCGGGCAGGGCGCGCGCGTCGAAGCGGGTCTGGCCGACGCCGGGCTCGATGTCGTCCTGATTGACCAGCACGCGTGGCCAGTTCTTCAGGCGCGCGAAGCAGTCTTCGACCGGCAGGAAGATGTCGGCTGGCGGCAGCAGCGGGCGTTCGGGGTCGACGCGGCGGTCTTCGTAGCGGTTGCGCGCATCCTGCCAGAACTGCTCGGCGGCCTTCTCGATACCCGGCAGGGAGAACACCTGGGTATCGCTCGGCAGGTAGTCGAACAGGGTGCCGGTTTCTTCGAAGAACAGTGGCAGGTAGTACTCGATACCGGCCGGGGTGATGCCGCTGGACAGATCCTGATAGATCGGGCAACGGCGAAAATCCACGTCGAAGCGCTCGCGGAAACGGCCGCGGAAATCGGTGACGGCTTTCTTTTCCAGCGGAAACTCACGCGCCGGCAGCAGGCGGATCGACTCGACCTTGTCCACCGAGCGCTGGGTTTCCGGGTCGAAGGTGCGCAGGGTCTCGATTTCGTCGTCGAACAGGTCGATGCGATAGGGCGTCTCGCTGCCCATGGGGAACAGGTCGATCAGCGCGCCACGTACGGCGAACTCACCGTGCTCGTACACGGTATCGACGCAGCGGTAGCCAGCAGCTTCAAGGCGCGTGCGCATCTGATCCACGTCCAGCTTCTGGCCGACATCCAGCACCAGGCTGCTGCCGAGCAGAAAGCTTTTCGGTGCCAGGCGGTGTAGGGCGGTGGCGATCGGCACTACCAGAATGCCGCGGCTCAGTTGCGGCAGTCGATACAGGGCGGCGATGCGCTGGGAGATGATGTCCTGGTGCGGCGAAAAAACGTCGTAGGGCAGGGTTTCCCAGTCGGGGAAATGCAGTACGGGCAGATCCGGGGCGAAGAAAGTCAGTTCTTCCTGCAGGCGCTCGGCGTTCTGGCTGCCCTCGGTCAGCACCAGGGTGAAGCGTCCGGCATTGCTGGCCGCTCCTGCTATCGCCAGGGACAGGGCGGCGCCGGGCAGATTGCCCCACTGCTGTTTGCCAGCGCTGGACGGCAGGGAAGGGAGTCTGAGTACGGACGCGGTCTTTGCGGACACAGGCGGCTCACGATCATGACGAAAGGCCCGGAATTGTAGCGGGGCTTGGTGGTCAATGTCAGTCGCGACAGGCGCGCATTGCTCATGCAGGCGCGCGCCGTCATAATGTAGCCCCTTTTTTCAGCCCCTACATGTGGAAGGTATTGCCCGTGACTCAGAAGCCCGACCAGTGTCTCGGTGAATGGATCGATCGTGAAGCCCTTGCGGAAGCAATGATTCCGCTGATTGGTCAGCTCTACCGCAACAACAATGTGGTGACCTCGATCTATGGCCGTGGCCTGATCAACCGTTCTGTCATCGACATCCTCAAGGCTCACCGTTTTGCCCGTCACCGTCTGGCCGACGAGGCCGAACTGTCGGTGCACGACACCTTCCCCATGCTCAAGGCCATGAGCGAGCTCAAACTGGGCGCCGCTTCTGTGGACCTGGGCAAGCTGGTTGCCAAGTTCAAGGCCGAAGGCGCTGGCCGCAGCGTCGAGCAGTTCGTCAAGGACGAGCTGGACGATGTGGTCGGCAAGCAGAACGGTTCCGGCCGTGAAGGCACTGATGTGGTTCTGTACGGTTTCGGCCGCATCGGCCGCCTGCTGGCGCGCATCCTGATCGAGAAGACTGGCGGTGGTGATGGTCTGCGTCTGCGCGCCATCGTCGTGCGCAAGGGTGCCAGCAACGACCTGGTCAAGCGTGCCAGCCTGCTGCGTCGTGACTCAGTACACGGCAAGTTCAACGGCACCATCACCATCGATGAAGAGAACAACACC
>Ga0208645_1003019_pt1 | contig 12822 bp, 11 predicted proteins | sample VirMetDEL_Sep_01_FD_184519 | JGI IMG/M metagenome (GOLD analysis project Ga0208645, IMG submission 184519) | Aqueous microbial communities from the Delaware River and Bay under freshwater to marine salinity gradient to study organic matter... | ecosystem: Environmental > Aquatic > Marine >...
AAAAAGAGTAAGTCGTGAGTGCTCCGGAAAGGTTTCTTTATTACATGTCGCCTATATAGGGTTGCCGTCAGCCAGCCTTCCAACCACGACGCTGACACCTTTATTGGCTGAAGGCTTTTCTAGCCTCTATAGTCCTCATTATTCTCTGTATGTCTGCTCGCTTGATCTTCCTATCATCGAAGTCTCTTTGAAGCATTATTGTAAGAGTTCGTGGACTCATTCTCTCTCCAAGTTCAACGTATCGCTTCAGCTTATCTTCCTTCTTTCTTTCGCCTAAGGATACGAATATTGGCATATCCGTCACGCTGCCAGACATTGCATCATTGACTTGGCTTACGTTTAGCCCAGCCTTCTTCATCAGAGAGCTTATCTTTTCTTCGTTCAAACCAGAGTCTGGGTTTCTTGAACCAAAAGCCTTGGCTTCATTGGCAAAGTCCACAAGAACCTCCATGTTCCTACGGTAGACTGCGTTGTTTTTACTATAAGCATCCTCTACGGAATCCATTCTACTGGTATCACCAGCGTATGAAGATCGTATGTTCTTCAGAGATTTACCTAAGCCTCTAAGTTTATACCCAATGCCCTCGTCAATGGTTGTGTTTCTTGAGCGATAACCCAGTGTATATCTTAGTGTGTTCTCTATGGAAGTTCTGTCATCCAAGGACTTCAAGTCTCTAACTGTTCCTGGTGTAAAATTTTCGGCGAAGTAATATTCTACTAACTCAAGAGCCTTTCTTAGACCCTGCTCATTACTAATAGCTTTACCCGTGTTTAGGTCCGTATTGCTTACTGAAGCAACTATATTCTTTAGGTTAATAGTTAAGTCTCCACCAAACTTGCCCCAAGCAGCCTCAATAGCGTCTCCCGTTGCAGATTGAAAATCATCGCCTCGCAGGGCAGCATCAAGAACAGAGGTTAGTTCAATGGACGGTATCTGGTAACTTAGGTTTGCCAAAGATAATTTGTTTCCGTCCCTGCGAATGTGTAAGCCTTGATCTCTTTCCCAACGGGCTAGACCAAAATCTCTAATAAACTTTTCATCCTCATCGTCTACGCCACCTGCTTTATTAAGTTGTGATACCCCCGCTGAACCAAGAGCCAATACACTTGATAGTGCTGCAACACGTTTAAGACCCTCGGTTCTCATAGCATCTTTGCTCAGGGTTACCCCGTATGACCTTGCCATTTCATCAGAGAACGAACCGTCTATCATCTTCTTAGCCATACGGCCTTGGTTGTATATTGTTCTCATCTGCTCAAGATTGAAGGCAGCAAACTCATTCAGTATACCGTATCGAGATAGAGTTCTTAGGTTCTTGTTGATGCGCCCGTAGTTCTGGTACGTAGAATTTGTTAGGAAGGCAGCTATATCTTCTACTTGCTTGCCTGTTAGTTTACTATACTGATCTTCAGGGATATTCTTTTTAAGAAAACCTTTGTAGTTCTCAAACACAGATATACGTTGTGCGGTATCAAAAACATTATACGCCTTTCCAAAGTAGTCTGTTAACTTGCTGAAAGCCTTGGGTAGGACTCCATTCTTGAATCCGTCTCTTATATCACCGGCTACAACGCCCTGGTCTACTAGGTCTAACTCTTTCAGTCGATTGATTTCCTTGATTGAGTATTTGCCTTTGGTTATGCCCTTGTTGTTTACTTCGTTTAGTGCAATACCAAAGCCGCGCCTCCACCCATTGAATGGATTCATGCCTTGCCCTGCTACCATGACAGCATTACCAACAAACTGGACTGGATAAGATGCAGCATTTAGAGGCACTCTGACAAATTTAGCTCCAGCGGTTGTGGTAGATAGAACCTTTGCTAAGACAGATTGCATCATGGAAGTTCCATCTCTCTGGCTGCCAGTTGAGAAGTATTGATTCAAAGCCTCGTTTACTTCTTCAGGAACATAAACTGCTTGCCCTAGTCTGCGAACCTTTATGGCTTGCCTATTAATCTTCTTGAGTTGTTGCTTGCTAAATCCCGCGTCAGTGGCTTCCTTGATTGTATCAAATCTGTTGCCATCTGGTGCTTCATATTTATTTACCCTCTTGTTTCTTACAACTAGAGAGTCTCCAACGGTTTGCCGTCTACCCCGTATTTCAAGAGGAACCAGGTTACCCGTGTCTTCAGACGCAGATCGAACTACACGACCAAGATTATTTTTTACTATTTGCTCTGTAATTGATTTGTTTGCCTCCTGTTGTGCGGCTATTTTACCTAGCCTTGAAAGAGTTCCAAACATACGCTCACCAGCTTCAGTATACTCACCCAGATATTCTCTTAGCTCTGGGGATTGATCTAGTTTGCGTTTTCTAAACACTCGATTACTACCACTACTAGCACCAGCAATATGATTCATTAGCCCAACGGCATCTCGTCTGTTATCTTTTAGACCACGAATAAATACATCGATAGACTCATCATTCATTCCGTCCTTTGACAACCTGTTCTTCAACTTGTTGGTTACTTCAGGGCTTGGCTCATAACTAGGGTCTTCGTAGAACCTATACTCTCTCGTAAAGTAATCCTTTGACTTGGCACTCTTCTCTATTTTAGCAGCCACATAGTCGTTTAACTCAATGCGCCCCTCTTTGTATAGATTTAATATCGTGTTCTGATACTCGTCAATCTGACCTCTGGCATCATCAAGAACGCTTTTCAGCCCTTGTGCTTCTTCTGGTATCTGGCTAGTCCTGTTAAATATATAATCATCTAAACGATCTCTTTGTTCTTGAGTAAAGTCCTTGGTCTGTTGATTGATTTGATTCCTAACAGTTGAGGCTGTATCCAATCTAGCCCTAGCCTTTGCTATCGCTGCATTTGTTTCTTCATTAACTCTTGCTCCTAGTGTAGTGGCAGGTGATAACTTTGCCCCCAACATTTTGAAGTTTCGCTCTCCTCGGCCCGTTGGATTTTCTCCAGCAATAGACTCAACCAGCGCGGTAGCATCTGGATCACCATCATTGTAAGCCTTGTTGAGAAAGTTGTCACTTTTACCTGCAAACTTGCTGTAAGACTTTTTCAAGACTTCTCCAGAAGCACCTAGTCCTAAGCCTAGCGCAGCACCTGTTCCCGCTAGTGTGGCCACTTCGTCTAGAGTTAATAGTTCTCCTTCTTCTATTCCCTTCTCTACTTGACCTCCTACTGTTGCTATAACAGCACCCTCTGTGCCTCTAATAGCTGCTCCCTTGGCTAGTCTAGGTAGTATCTTTGCTCCCTTTCCAGCCTTTCCTAGTCCACCAGGAATCAAGTTTATTAGAGAGTCAGCAACTACACGACCCCAGGATATATCTTCCCTGCCTTCAATTCTTTGTGCAGCGATACTTCCTGTGATACCACCACTAATACCGCCCACAACATAGCCTATTGCCGCACCTGGAGCCGCACCAACGCCTCCAAAGCCAGCACCAATAGCTGCGCCAGCAGTAGCACCAGCGTATTTAGCTCCTTCTCCTATGGCAACTTCAGCAGCTAGTCCAGTGCCTATTTCACCAACGGTAGGGCCTTCTTCTTCTACGTCTTTCTTAGGCGCAGTAAAACCACTTGGTTCTAAATCTTTGCTTGGTGCAACAAAGCCTTGAGAAATAGATTCCTGTGGCTCTAAATCTTTACTAGGGGCTATGAATGCCATTATTTTTTAATTCCTGGAGTTCCCTGAGAATCAATGTATGGTGTGCCAACGGCTAGTGCATCATACTCGGCTTGACTGTTTACTCTAACAGGGGCTTGAGGAGCAGTCTCAGTTGCAACAGAGTCTTGACCATCCATATCAATTAATCCACTTGTTTCTTCAGGCTTGGCTGGTTTTGGTTCTTCACGACCTATGTAAAGGTCTCTTGCATTTTTAGTAGCAATGTCGTATTCTTCTTGAGTTAAACGACCTGAATCTAAATCAGACTGCAAGTTTTCTAGAGTTGCTTGAAGACCAGTTTTGTCTGGGGTGTCTTTGGGGATTCGTTGGAAGTAACCAGGCGAAAGTTCCATAGCCGTTTCTCCACCAACATCAATCAAGCGTGGTGAAAAGCCCGCCTTTGTTTCACCCCTGGCTATGTCCGCTTCCCGTGCTCGGATTTGACTTTCTAAATCACGCTGCTCTAGCTCAGTTAGTTCTTTCTCTGGTTTGAATTGACCTAAGCCCAACCTTGATTGTATCTCCAAGGCTCTCATTCTTTGTCCTTCGGACGCATTGGGGTCAGTGCCTTGAGCCAAATCTCTAGCGTCTGCTTGGCTTAGTCCCTCGCCTCTCGCTGCTCTACGCTCACGATCACTTACGGCTTCACCAAAGTCTGGTCGAGCATCAAGTCTAGCTTCACGCGCTAGGCTTTCACGTTCAAAATCAGATAGATTAGGTGCTAGATTTCTATTAAACATATCTCTAACATCTCCTGGTCCAGTGCTTGGTCCCGTGCTAAATGCTGGCGGTGGACCTCCTGGTCCAGTGCTAAACGCTGCCGGTGGACCTCCAGGCCCAGTGTTAAGTGAAACTGCTTGGGAAGGTCCTCGGAAAAGCATATCGCTAACTTCTCCTCCCCCTGTATTTGGGAAGGGAGCAGGAGTGGCCCTTACGCTAGGTGTTTGAGGTGCAAAATTATTTACAACAGCAGGAGCAGGGCTTGAAATCATACGACCCTGTGGGTCTGTGCGTAGTCCAGAAACACCTGGAGTGCCAGCAGGGGCATTTAGGTATTCGTTAAGTGTCATACCTCCAAGCCGAGCACGTGTCGCGTCTTGACCCATAGGTGCATTTGGTCCTCGTGGGTCAAACTGAGCCTCACGCTCTGCTCTACGCGCTAGGATGGCTTCATCACTAGTTGGGTCTAGTGCCGGTGCTTGCGCTTGCGTAAACGCTGGACCTGCATCAATTAGGCGTTGGGCTGCTTCGGCTGCATTTGATGCTGGAGCTTGTCCAAAGAAAGATTGTGCCGTTGCTGTAGGGGACTGTATTTCTGCTGGAGACGTAACCTCATCTGGATAAAACTTAGTTCCATCTGGTCTTGTAATGGCAAAGGTATCTGTAAAAGTTTTACCAAAAGGTTCGTTATTCGCAAATCTCCTGTCCTCAGCGGGAGTAAGGTTTCGCATTGCACTTCCTAGTAGATCATCAGCAGCCGTGCCAAGTCTATCTACATCAAAAAGTCCTTGATCCCTATTAAGAGCAGATTTGGCAAATTCCCCTAAGCGTTGAAAATATCCTAATTCGCTAACCGCAGGTTCAACTGGCTCTACGTTCGCTGGATTAAACGCACCTGGATTCCTAATGTTTTCAATGCCAGGAACTGATGCAACTACATTGGGATCTGCGGTAAACATTGGCTGCCCAGCACCCATTAGCGCATCCCCTGTATCCATAGCAGGTGCTTCTTCTTGTTGTCCGATAAGGGTGTTTTCTAGCTCTTCTTCTTCGTCCATAGGGTGTATTATATCATAAAGGGTTAACTGTAAGTGTAAAACTCGTAACTTGGAGATATTGAACTAGACCCTGTAAGATCGTCTCCATTTAATGCAAATGTTGCGGAGCTAGAAGTAGCTGATGAACTTGTGTCATTTCCGTCAGCTCCATCAAACGTAAATGATTGATTCATCGTAAGGAGTGGCATACTACTAACATCTGTATCTGATATATCAAATACAACTACATTTCCAGGGTCAACTTCTGAATTAAAAACAGTAGAATTTGGATTAAAGTAAGACCCAATAGACGAAGTGGCAGTTCCAGAAACTACCTGAAATGTGCCTCCTCCAGAAGCAACAATGTGGGATTGTAATCCGTATCCCAAAAACACTGGATTATTTGTATCAGTAGTGTCAAACAATCTAACAATTGTTACTTGATAACGACCAGAAGTTGCAACAGCAGAAGTATTTGAGAATGGGATAGAAAAACTGTTATTCTCTCTATTACCAAACAATTCATTTGACCTAACAAGATGTTGGCGAGTTCCATTTGGGTTTAGTTCTTTTATAAATGAAATAACTCTTTCTTTTGGAGATAAAACCTCTCCAGTAAATGAAGCTGTAACATCGCTACCGCCCGTGTAATTTTCAAGCACTGAGGGAGATATAGAAGACGAAACATTTTCACTTGCACCAGAACCTACACCTCCCGTTGCACTTGCTGACCCTCCCTTTTTTGCATTGTAAAATAATTTCATAGCGTTTATTAAAGATAAATTAAGTTGTTCCCCAGTAGGATTGCCACTGTCAGAGTCAGAATATCCTCCCAGTGTGCGAAATCTTAAGAACCCCACAGCATCATAACCATTTGCGGCACTTGGTTGAACATAGGGTCTAACTGATATTGCATCTCCCATATTAAGAGAATTGCTAGTAAAGGAGGCAGGCAGGTCGCCGCTGTTAGGGGATTGGCCGCTTACGCGGACGGGATCAGAATTAATTATAAACCCACGGCTAGGCCATCCGTTTCCGTGACCCAAAAGTTCAAATTTATCAGCAACCGCCATATTTAATTATTCTATATTAAAAATCTACTAGGCTTAATTTTGCTATTAATCCGTAATTTCGTTTCCTATTATCCCTTGTATGGAAGCACTAAACGGTTTTCCATTTATTGCTACAATAGCAGAAAAGGAACTAACAGGTGAGGGTAATGTATCGTTTGTATTATCGTGAACCCCGTGGTCTACAGTTTCTTCGCTTGGTATCTCGCGTTCAAACACGTAAAACGGGTCACTTGAGCCTGAAGCACTTCTAGCTAATGATCCATCCTCTAATACGGTTGCCCCTGCTGCATCCTCTGCCCTAGATGAAGATACTCCAGATGCTCCTCGACCAGATGTAGTATTGCTCAAGCCAGCCTCAGCTTCTCGCTGTGACATTCTTTCACTTGTTCCTCCGTCCCCTCCGTTCTGTTTAGCTTTAGCTGCCGCTGTATCTATGGCTGCTTGTCCACCGCCCTGTTTGGCCTTGGCTGCCGCTGTATCTATGGCTGCCTGATTATTGTTATTCTGCTTTGCCTTGGCTGCCGCTGTATCTATGGCTGCTTGGCCACCGCCCTGTTTGGCTTTAGCTGCAGCTGTATCTTTGTCTGCCTGACTTGCCATAATTTAAACGCTCCAGGTTATAACTTCGTAGTAAGTTGTTCCGTCCAAAGCGGTTATAATAGGGCGGCTGTTGCGTTTTATTATCCCTGTTGTGCTATAACCTTCCGCTGTGGTTGAACCAGTTCCTTCACATATAGTATTTCTGCTTGAATTACTTTCATCGAATACAATAACATTCTCATTAGCCCTTGGTGTTTTTGAAGTAATATAACTAATTGAACCACTAGAAGATGAAGACGTTAAAAAACAACCGGGATAAGTTTGTATTCTAGCCGATGCACCAAAGTTTTGACTAAAACCTGTTTGGGTCAATGTGTTGTCGCCTGAAACGGCTGAAACTGTATTACCTGCTCCTCTAGTTAAAGAAACATTTGTTGATGTAACTGAGCAAGAAATAGCACCTAGATCAAATGCAACACTGGCTGTATCAGGGGGAGTGCTTTGAACCTCAATAGTAACCTGCGCTGCTATTGTTTTTCTCCTACGGGGTGTTACTTTAGGAACAGCAATTGTTCCAGATTCTCCCCCACTTTCTACAGAAATAGTTGTGCATTGGACTTCTCCAGGAACCTCTACTTGGACAACGTCCTTGTATGTTGTTTTTGTTCCCTCAATAGTGCCCTGTATGCACGTATTGGTAAATTGAGAGTATCCGTCCTCTTGAGTTTCACTCTTAGATATAAGGACTCCAGTAGGAACAACCTCTGTGCCATACGAGACAGCGGTTACTTCCGTAGTTCCATCTATTCTTCCAGGCCTAGTTGAAGTTCTTACTTCGCCCTCTCCCTTTGCAAAAGTAAATCGCTTGGTCGGTATACCCTCTACGTTACTCTCTTGATCTCCAATTTGAACAGCACCAGAAGTATTTGCGGTAGGAGTTTCATTGAATGCCTCAACGGTTTCAATTATAAGTTTTCCTTTGTTCCTAGTGCTAATGTTTCTGCTTAGAACACTGGGCTTTAGGAATCTAAATTGTCTAGTAGGAATACCGCTAAAATCAGATATTTGTTGACTAGCTAAGGAGTATCCACCCGGGGTAGATGGAGTGCTAGCAAAAGTTTCTTTTACGATGGCTAGTTGGCTACCTACTTTATCTTCGGTTTCTGATAGGGTTCCTGCCTCTATGTATACTTCCGTTACTTCTCGATAACTATCCGTATCATCAATTTCATAAGAAGCCAAGAAACAGGTTACTGCCGTTTCACTATCAATCTGTGAAGTAATGGAGGTCGTGCCTACGGTCTTTTGAAAGTCAGTCCCAGCCTTTGCAATGCTAGTTCTTGTGACTCTCCTTAATCCGTTTTGTCCAAAGTTAAAAGTGTCGTCCTTAACTTGAACAAACGAAGAACCCAAGGTTTGATACAATAGAGTAACAACATATAGTTCTCCTTGTGTGCTGGACTGCACGGAGACAAGTCGCATATCCGTATACGCTTCACCAGTGCGTGGAGCCAAACCGTCAATTGACATCTCAGCGGATTCCAGTGATCCAAAGTCAGGAAAGATGCGAGCCTTGTTTTCACTATACCAGTCCTTGCGACTGTTCATAGTGCTGCAGTTAATGGTCAGTTGATATCTGCCATTTTGTAACTGCTCAACGGCTGGAGTTCCAATGAGCTTCAGCCTATTAGTTCTGTGAGAGATTGCCATTATGATGTTACGGCTTTAATTACTGCAAAAGAAACTACAGGAGCCTCTGAAAGTGAGCCAGAAGTGATATTCCTAACAGTAACTACAGCACTTCCACTGCTTGCTACGGCATTAAAATTGTAAGCCCCTATAGTTCCTCCGCTTACGTGATTAAAAACTAGAATATCATTTGCCGCAATAGTGCTATTTGTAAGCGTAAATGCTACATTTGTATTGGCAGTAAGTGCGGCTCCGTTAAGTGTTATTTGACCTGTTGCTTTATTTAAGGTAACACCAGTGCTTTTGCTTGAAGATTGAGTAACGGTTCCACCACTACCCGTAGTATAGCCCAACGTTGTAGTAGCTAATACATTAGTTCCTGTAATAGCAGCAGGTGTAGTTGCGCCAATTGTAGCATTATCTAACGAGGTTATTCTCTCTTGATTATATATAATTGTTCCGTTGGTAGTAACGGCAAGCGCATTAGTGCTTACGTCGGTAAAGGTTCTATCTGCTCTGCGCAGGTCTACCATCACCGAAGGATCATCGGTAAGTTTTATTCCATTTGGATCAAAATATACTTGAGCCGCTTCACCCGCATCAAGGGGTTGTTTTATCAGGATTACATAATTACCAAGAGCAACTTCATCGGCTGCGTTAGAGCCGCCATCAGAGCCAATCCGAAACTCTCCAGCATTATCTAAACTTCCTGCCGTACCCGACACGTCAACAGTTGATTTTACAACATTGTCAACGTAAGTTATTGCATTACCACTTCGAGAAATGCTAATTACATACGTGTGCCATTTGAAATCATTAAGACCAGTAGCTAGTGTAAAGTCAGCAGAACCACCTGAGTCTTGAAGTGTTAGTATAAGACTACCAGATACAAATTTTAATCTATATCCTGTGCCTGAAAGTTTAGTAAGGACAGGTTCCGTTCCGCTACTATCTAGCTTTGCATAAAAAACTAAACTAAAGGAACTAGTTCCAACATCTAAGTTAGCATTATCAGCTAGACTAAGATACGCAGAAGTGTTAGTAAAGCTAATGCTACGTGGCACAAAGTTTACCTGTGCGGCAATATTCTCAAGTCCCAATGTAGTCTTAACAGCAGCAGCATCTGCATCATCTAGGAAAGTTTTAGCAAAAGTACTTATAGTAGTGCTAGCAGGCAGGGACAAAGTTTTAATATCTGCATCTACCTCTGAATCCATCAATGCCCCGGCAGAGGTAACATTAGCTGTATCGGTTACGTCAGCAGATGCTTCAATACCATCTAACTTAGAATGATCCGCTGTTGTAAAGTTTTCATCTGTTTGGGATGCTACAACAAAATCTATCGTTCCATCACTATCTTGATATGTAACAGTAATACCTGTTTCAGTATTACCCGTAAGCATCCCGCCTACTATATCTTGTATCTCTTCGCTTGTTTGGTCAGCAGTTGCACCCGCTTCAATGCCATCTAACTTGGTCTTATCTCCATTAGCAAATGCACCCTCTGAAGGTTTAAGCTGAACCGTTGATGAATCAGATATAGTGCTCAGGAGTTGAGTCCCCGTATGGTTGGCTCTTTGTATTGCGGCGGCATACACAGAACTTTGTTGCGTATCAGAACCACTTGGAACGTGGTCTACTAATAGATCAGATAAATGTATCGATGAGGTGCTAACGGGTATAACAAATTTAGACTTTTCTCTGTTTGGAAAAATAACTTCAAATACACTATCAATATCTGAGTCACCATTTCTAAATAGAGCTACGCTTCCCGTCCCGTCGGCGGCACTTGTTGCTGTTACAACGCCAGGCAATACAACGGTGTCATCCGTTTTGTCAGCACCTGCTGTCAGTAGCCTAAAGGATAACGTCTGGTTTGCAAAGTTAGCAAATCCAGCGGTTTTTAAATTAAAGTTTACAGTTGTACTAGCCATTATTATTTATTAGTTAACATTTCCAACGCTTCAATGCAAGTGCCTTGCGTGTTGGTCTTCCTTTCTTGTCCTTCATTGGACCTTTGACTCCTGCCATTCTAGCACAGAATGATTTCTTTCGAGCTAGCTTCTTGCCCTTGGGGTTGGACTCAGTAACAGGGGGCTTGAGGTTAGCACCTGTCTTGCGCTTGAAGTAAGCGCGACCAGCAGCAGTCAGTCCTCCCTTTTTACTTTTGTGTTCCTTCCTCATTTACTTCTTACCTTTGCTCTGGGTGTGTTGGCTACGACTGTCTTTCCTCTGGCTCCTGCTTTCTTTTTCTTTCGAGCAGTGCTTGCTCTCTCCGCTTTCGTAAGACTAAGAGCCTTTCTCTTAGGCAAGCAACGGTCAGGGTTTTTCTTATCTTTCGACGTTCCGCAAGGTCCTTTGATTGATCCATCAGTTCCAATCCTTACCCAGTTCTGCTTGAGCCATTCTTTTAGTTGAGCCATTATCTACCCTTTCGTTTACCACCTTTGGACTTCTTTGCATAGTTAGGGTCCTTGCAATACTTAGACGCAGCTAGGTTCGCGTAAGCGGACGGATACGTGTCAAACGTCCGTCTAGCCCAAGCCTTACCTTCAGGGCATATCTTACCCCCGCTTTTTGCCTTTTTCTTTGCCATTACTTTATGTTTCTTCTGCGAAGCGTTTCCATTTGCCGATCAAGAGCTTGGTTGCGTTTATTAATCTCAGACATCTTTTTCATATCAGATTCAACAAACTTCTTACGAGCAAATTCTGAACCCTTATCTAGAGCAACTCCTGCAATTATTCCAACCGGCGTAGCTTTTGCTACCTTAGCAACCTTTGCTATTTTAGCAGCCTTTGCTGCTTTTTCAGCGGTTACTTTTGTCATATACCTTTTAGCTGCATTTTTTTGTGTTCTACGAAGCAATCGCTCTGCCTTTTGTTTTTCTCCTGGAGTGGATTGAAGCAAAGTTTCCTTATGCACGGGACTACCGGGTTCATAAAATTTAAGCATTTTTTTCTTAAATCCAGCGTCAGTAGTTCTATTTCTAACAACCCTAAGAGCTTCTTTATAGCTCTTTCTATTTCTTGTTCTTTCGCTCATATATATTACCCTCTTTTTTTGCCTTTTTCTTTGCCATTCTTTACGAGTGATTTAAGAAGCTTCGCTTGCCCGGCGTGAGCCTTAGATGCCTTCTCAAGCTTTCTTGCGACGGTTAGTATTTTTCTGTGCATTTGATTTCTTTAATACTTTGAAGTCAGCCCCAGTAATCTTGTTACGAGGTGCGGCAACCCTAGCTAGTTTCTTTTGTTTTGGACTGTATTTGCTAAATGGCATTACTTCTTCTTCTTTTTCATGGCCATCTTCTTCATCCCCTTAGCCTTAGCAGCTTTAGATGGACGACCTACTTTGCTTCCGTATGTTCCTTTTCCCATTGGCATAATATTATCTTTCCTTTATTTGATTACTGATTGAATCCAGGCTACGAGCTTGGATACAGCGAGTTTTACCTTGCAGATAAATTTGTCTTTAGTTTTGCAGATGCAGCACTTCATAATTATTTCTTTCTTTTATTGTGAAAATCGAACAGGACTTTTACCTTTTCTGTAAGGGCTTCTAGGTTGTAGTGCATCCGGGCTAGCACGATGATGAGCGTAATAACGCCAATAAAGATAGGCCAGAGGGATGATATGATTTGTAAGGTTTCATTCATTTAATGGTAGAAGATCCGAAGTAGAATCCGACAATGGCTAGAACTGTTTGACGAACCTCTGGTAGTATAAGGTAACCATTGAGAGTCTGATACTTAATTCCCTTGAATAGACCAAAGAAGTGAGATGTCTCCTGCCCTACCGTAACTCCCTCGGGGCTGTGAGCCAACAAAAAGGGGGCTACAACGACCGCAAACAGGACAGTGCATACTATGACCCTCCTGACCCACTCACCGCCCCTTGTAGCGGCTTTCTGGTGGCTTTCGTCGGCGGCTGCTTGCTTCTTGATCATAGCATCCACAGTGCCTTGCTGATTAGCGACAAGCTGTCCAATCAGTTTAAAGATAAAGCCAGAGGCTCCTCCTCCGATCATTGCTATGAGTTCAGGGGTCATTTGTTTCTTAGTTCCTTGATTACCTTGATTGCGGATACGGACATATAGATGAAGGTTGATAGACCAACGGCAAAGCCAAGCA
>Ga0208645_1003024_pt1 | contig 12806 bp, 24 predicted proteins | sample VirMetDEL_Sep_01_FD_184519 | JGI IMG/M metagenome (GOLD analysis project Ga0208645, IMG submission 184519) | Aqueous microbial communities from the Delaware River and Bay under freshwater to marine salinity gradient to study organic matter... | ecosystem: Environmental > Aquatic > Marine >...
TTTCTTCGTATATTGTGTTAGTTACGTTAGCTTCTGTTGTTCCATCAGTAAATGAAGCAATAGGATTTGCTCCTATCATTACTAATGCTCTTGAAGCTATATCTACTTTGGTTACTGCCATACATTACTCTCTAGGTAGCATTATACTTAAATTTTTTCCTTGTATTTGATTAATTTTATATTTTTCATTTAAATAAGAAACAATATTAGTAAATTCTTTTTTTCTTTTTTGAGGATCATCTGAAACAACAATAGATTCTAACATATCCATATTTATTCTTACATCATCTATTTCTTTAGGATTTAAATGTCTTGGTGACATAAAAGTATTTTTATTTTTATCACCAGTTAAATTAACTTGTATTTGTCCATCTGGCATTTTTTTATATGTATAGGATACTTTACTTGCAGAAGCTAAAACAGAAGTTCCTAATGTTCCAGCTATAATACCACTTATAACTGGTGCTTTTTCTACTGTTTTATTAATTTTTTTATTTAAATCTTTAACTTTAGTTTTAGTTTTATCTATTGTTGGTTTGGCTGCTTTAATAGCTTTTTTTCCTGTTTGTGCTGCACTTGCTCCTACACCAGCAATAATATCAGGTGTTTTCATAATTTTTCTTGTTGCTTTATCTGCGTCTATTGCAGCTTTGTTAGGATCTATAGCTGATTTAAATTTTGCATTAGTTAATTCTTCTTTTACTTTTTTTTGTTTTATTCTACGACCTTTAGTTTCTAAATCTTTTTTTTTCTTTTTGGCAGCACTTATAGCTTTGCCAACTATTTTTTTACCTACACCTACTGCTGCACTTATTGCCATAATTTTTTCCTATTTGACTAGAGGGGGATAAACCCCCTCATAGTTGTTAATCTCCTTATGCAAGAGCTACTGTTGTTACAGTAGTTGCACCTGTTTCAGAAGTAACTGTTATTACGTCCATTTCGTGAGTTCCACCTACACCGATTGAACAAAGGATAACATCACCTTTGCTTAATTCTTTGTAAGCAGAATTGAAATAGCCAGAAGCTACAACAGCTGCCTTAGCATCACCATCAGTATAAAACCATAGTGAGTTTCCAGCACCAGCTCCTGATATTTTCTTAATCGGATTTGAAGTTTCGTATGCCATTATTTATCTCCTATTCCGCACACTTCTGTACTCTAATACCATTAGTATCAATTAGAATTGATCCCATAGATAAGTAAGAAGTCATTAAGTGAGATACCTTTTCAGGTATGTAGTTTACTTCAGTTCTAACTTCAGATCCTACACCTAGACCCATTGATGACTTGTGCCATGCAATAGTGTGTCTATCAGTAGAGCCAGATGAATCTAGACCAGAATGTACAAATACTAAGAAACCTAAGAATTTTTTCGCTGTGTAATTCATACCAGAGAAAGGTAATTCGTTAGATCCAATGTATTCCATTCTTGACCATTGATCATCATCAAGTAAGTTAGACCATTGATTAGGGCCGATTGCCCAGTATCTTGAGCCATCATCAGGAACATCATTAGTTCCGAAAAGCGCTTGCATTTCTTGGAACTTATCTACGTTCATGTCAGTTGCCACAGTACCACCTTGAGCACCAGCATTGTTAGCTAGTGTAGTAGCAGAACTCATAGCATCTGTAATGATAGAATCAGTTTTACGACCAAGAGCATATGCTGCATTATTTGCAACAACTGATCTTTCGTCAATATTGGTTTTAAGCTCGTCTAGTTTGTCTACGTAATCAGACGCATAGAAATCAGCTAGAGTTGCAGTTACATTTGTGTGAGAAATGTTCATAGCAACTACTTCTGCGTGTCTTGCTTTGCTTGTAGCTTCACCTGTTCCAACTTTTTGGAATTTTACAGATTCACCACTTACTCCGTTTACAGTACGCACTAGGCTTTTTAGCTTACTACCCATTCTTTGATATGCCATATGCACTTCAGCTTCGAACTGAGTGATAAAAGCATTAGTAATAGAAGCAGACATTTTAACCTCCGTATGCTTGTTAAGTTTACCTAGATTGTCTCACAGGAGTTTGATATGTTATCTTTACAGGCATATCTAAGGCCTTAGAGGTCTATTTATTCTTTACTGACATTTTTTTTAAGATTTTTCAACTCACAAATATCAACAACATTTTCTTTAGGAATAACACAAGTATCACCAATATCTGTATCATTATATGTCATGTATAAAATTAATACATCATCATCATCTTTTAAGACATATCCTTCACTATAATTTATAGCTGGTTTTAATTTTTTACCCTCAATAGGATCTAGCCATTCAGCAAACGATTGTGCATCACGCCAAGTAGCTTTAACTCGCCTTTTGATTTCCGTAGTACTTTTCATATAAGTTACTTACTTTATTAATATAAGCTTGATCTCTATCTCCATCTTTCCAATATCGAGGATCTTTCATCATAGATCTAAGATCATCTAAACTAGGAGCAGCATCAATAGCTGTTTCAGTTTGTGGTATTGGTGCATCTTTATTAAGTTTCATTATTTCTTCTAATGCTTTTACACCTTTAGCTGTACTAGCAAATTCAGATATAGCATCATAGGAATCAGTAGATAAATTTTTCTTACTCCATAAATCAGCAGCTTCTATTCTTGCATTTGCATTTTCACCTAATAATTGTTTCTCATTTTCAAGATCAGGTAAACTTCCTATCTCATTATTAACAAAAGCTTCTATACCTGTATTAAATTGATCTTGAGATAATCCAGCTTCTTTTGCAGTTTTTTGCCACCATTGTAATAAAGGCATTTCAGGATCAATATCCATTTGTACATTTTCTGGTATTTCAGGCATACTGATTTCATAGTTTTCAGGAACTTTAGCTTTTAATTCATTAGCTATATCTTCTCTAATTTGCTTAGATAAATCTTCTGTTCTTGATCCTAATTTTTTTTCTAATGAATTATAACTACTGGATAGTTCTTCTATATTAATTTCATTAGTATCTTTGTTCCAAAATTTATCTTGAACAAAATCTGGTTTAGAGCTTTCTTCTGTTTGTTCTGTTTGAGTAACTACTTCTTCTTCCATTCTTTACCTCGCTTAATTCTATTTTTAATTTGTTGCAGCATAAATCGTTGTCCTTCTAAATGCCATAATACTCTACTATCAGCAGTAGGATTTACTGTAGTATTCATAACAATACTATCAAAGTATTCCAATATTTTTTTTCCGTCAGGATCAGAAAAAACTGCAGCAAATATTTGATCTATTTCGCTAGTATCTTTTTTATTGTCCTTCTGGCGATTGACTAGGGATTCCCAACTCATTTTGTGCCATATTAGACTGTTGTGCCATGTTTTGCAACGATTGAATTATTTGTTGCTGCTCTTGTGGATCTCGTATTAATTTTTCTGGTAATCCTAATTTTTCTGCTAAATATCTAGCTACTTCATCTTGTTTAACAATCATATTAAGAATTTGTGGGCCAAATGTTTGAGCTAGTATTGCATTAAAATTATTAACTACTGCAACATCTTGTTGATGTTGAGCTTGAGCTAATGGTGATTGAGCTATGACAGTTACTTCTCTATTATCAATTTTTGGAATTGCTATTCTACCTTGTTTAGATAATATTCTAATTACTCTACGAAGTAATGGTGTTACAAATTCTGATTGTAGTCTACCAAATGATGATCCAATTTGTCTTGATAGATCTGCCATTCTTTCAGATACTTCAGTAGCAGACATTGGTGTACCTTCTGGTCTACCTAATGTTTCCATGTATAATGCTTTCTTAATATTTTGACGCATATCAGCTAATATTAATTGAGCTACATCAAATCTACCAGCACCAGCTAAAGGTGTAAGACCTCTACTATTTGGAGCTACAGGAATTAAAGCACCTGGCACAAGATTTATATTATCAGGATTAACAACACCATCATCTTCATAAGTATATATTCCACTAATATTCATTTGTGCATTTTGTAATATTAGTTCTACTGTAAGATTAGTTGTTTTAATTGCAGCCATGCTATTAAATACAGGCCCTCTTCCATAAACTTCACCTGATCCTTTATTCCATCTAAATACAATATAAGGATTGCTACCAACTCCATCTAATTCTTTTTCAAAAATAATTTCTTCTTCATTCATACAAGCAACACAATATTTATATTTTTCTGTGTTTGCTTCATCGTAAATTTTGTAAACACCTTCTACAATATTTGCTTTTTTAGTTTCATTATTCTCAATAGCTTTTAACATCTTTTCAGACATTTCTGCTTTAGGATAAGCAGTCATTAATTGATTATATGCTATCTGTCTTTTTCTAAATACTGTATCTACTTTATTATCTGGCCCATTGTTTAACATTACTTTAGGCAAAGGAATTGCAGTAAATTTTATAGGATTTAATGCATCACCTTCTTCTACTAGCATTACACCAGTGCCAATAGCACAATCCATAAATGCTTCATGTACTTCTTGATTAAAGTTTGATCCAGCTAATATTTCAAAAACATATTTAGTTATCTCATCTAATGCTTCATTAACTGCTGGTCTTTGATCTTCTGGTATATCAGTACCAGCTTCAAAGTTTGCCCATCTGCCATAAGTAGGAACTATACCAGCTTGTAATCTACTAGCAAATTCTTGAATACCTACTACTGCAGTTTCATCAAATATTTTATCAGTACGTCTTTCGCCTATTGTTTCTTCATAAAAAGATTCTCTTGAAGGCATTGTATATTCATATGCTTCTTCATATTTATCTTTCCAATGATCAAAGATTGTTTCTGCATCTTGATACTTTTTAAAAAAATTTTTAAATTTATTATCAGTATATCCTGATGAAATATTTTTTTCTGCTACTGGTATAAATGCCATTATAATCCTCCAACCATTCTACCTTCTATTGTTCTTTTTCTTCCACCAAAAAATGTTCTTGATCCTTTTACAGCTGCTTCTTTTCTAGCTATTGCAGCTTTTCTATTTAATGCTTGTTGTACTGCTGCAGCTTCTCCACTTTCTGCCTGTGCTTTAGTATCTTGTATTGTTGCATCAGAAGTATCTCTTGTACTTGGACTAGCTGCTGCATAAGATGTAGAACTTTGTAATGCAGTATTAAAACTAGTTACATAATCTGAATATCTTTTTTTATTATAATCCATAAATGCTGCACCCATTAATGGAACACCCAAAGTTGCCATAGCTCCTGTTGCAATCATTTGTAATCTTTTTTGTGATTCAAACATTTGTTTAGAAATAGGTATTTGACCCATAATAGTTGATTCACCACTACCCATAGAAGCACCCATTACAGATCCAGTTCCTGATATAATTTGATTATTTACAACATTTTGAAAACTTCCTGTTTCAGGATTGTATGTTCCCATACCAGCTTCTGCCATTCTTTTTTTAGCTGATTCAGATGCAGCTTTTCCATACATTTGAGGGTTAGGTGCATTTGATGCAACATATCCCATTTGTGGGCCACCAATACCTCCTACTGCTGTTAAACCAATATCTTTTTTTACTTGTTTAGAAATTTGATTAGCTTGATTATTATTATTGTTATTACTTCCACCTCCTCCTCCACCAGAAGATGAACTTGTACTTGTATTACCGCCCATTATTTTTCCTTACCTTCTTGATAAAATCCTCTACCACCAGCTCTTGAGAATAATGATCTCATTCCAACCATACCTTTTTCTTTTCTTTTTTTTAATTTAGCTTCTTTTTTTTCTAATTCTTCTTGTTCTTTTAATTCTTCTTTTCTTCTTCTTTCAATATCTTCTCTAACTGCTTTGTCTGCAGCACTTTCTTCATACTTTGGTTTTCTAAATGCACCCATAATTATAGTTCTATTTCACACATTCCATTCTTTTTCAACGCACAATATAGCTGATTAGGTGTAAATATCCAAAACCTAGACCAACCTATCATTCTTTGCACATAACTAACGCAGCTATGTTCTTTAATCCATGATCCCATAATAACTGGGAATTTAGATACTTTATTCTGTACTGGCACTTTCAATATGTGTCCATTCTTCATTTGTATTAATCTAAATATTTTATCTACTTCTTGTTCATCAAGTATTTCTATATTTAATTTACCAAATAAATATTCTGCTATTAACCATATTTTTTTTTCAGGATCATATCCCATTACTCCACAATGTTTAAAACCTTTTTTAAAAAATTTAGTATGCCTATGATAATCTCTATTTTCGTAGAAATATACTAACCATTCATTCTGTTTTGCCATACACTTCTTCTTTTTTTATTACCAAATATATTCCAACCTCTAGTCTTAACTACTGTTGGATTTTTAGCTTTACCAGATATTAATTGTTTACCTTCACCAGCTCCTAATAATAAATACTGTAATGCGTCATGAACATGAGAATATCTATTCTTCATTGGCTTTTCATCATACCTATCACCTGAAGTCTGCATTCTTCTGTAGAAATAACCACCATTAAATCCTTTTTTAAGATTAATACATCTATGATCTACTAAGAAACCAGCAGATCCTTCTACTAATCTAGCTAATGAAGTTTCAACAGCTTCTATTCTAAGAGCTACATCATTACTATGAGTAGGTTTACCCATTATGCCATTTTGTCGCAGTATTTGAAATGGTGTAGTTTCATCTGTTTGAGCTCTAAAATCTCCAGCTGGATCACCAAATACTTCTATATCTAAGTTTCTATAATTCTTTGCAAATTCATATTTTAATAATTCACTAAATCTTGCAATACCCATATCAAAACAAACTAACTCCTGAAGTATTATCCATCTACCATTAGGTAGCTTTTGACCGAACACTGCAGCTGGTGTTAGTCCAAAGTCAATACCAACAAAAACTGTTGTTTGAGCTGGCTCTAGATCTTCTTTTGATAAATGTATTTCCATATTCCAGTTAGGATATACTGGTTTACCTTCTTCTAAAGATCCTAGTTTATTCATTACATAAACATCAATCCACCCTTTCATCTTACCTTTGATAATATTGTTATAATAATCTTGTGTAAGATTGTTTTGATTTTCACATTTACTATTTCTTTTATATCCTTTGAGTGTACCATCTTTATTTTTATCTTCTAATAAAGCAGATGGCTGCGTATAAAAATTCCAGTTCTCAGGCTTCACTAACATTAAAGCTTCATCTCTTGAAAGATGATCTGGTACTGGTACATCACCAGCCATAATAGGCCACCAATGATCTTCTTCTGGTGCGTTTGTATCTGCAATAACTCCATACCAAGAAGCACCACCATCACGCATACTAGGATATCTACCTACCCTCATAGTACAAGCGTCAATAATGCTCTTAGGAAGCTCTCTGGCTTCGTTTACCCATACACCTGTTAGTTCTAATGATAAAAGCTTTTTAACGTCCTCAGGCCTATCTAAAGCTAAGAATATGACCTCTAATTCTAGTTCACCTACATTTATTCTATGCGTATAAGGTACTGACCATGAAAATACACCCCATTCATTCTCAGGAAACCAATCTAACCATGTCTTGATAGTAGTTGTTTTAAGTTGCGGATTAGTATTCCGAATAACTGCCCATCTACTTTTTCTTTTTCCTTGGGCATTTTTCTCTTGTTGGAGAGCTCGTCTAAGTACTTCAATAGCGCAAGCAACAGACTTGCCACTTCCTACTGGCCCTCGTAAACCTCTAAAAAATTCATTGCCCTTTAGAAAGTTCTTTAAGGTATTGCCATCTGGTTTGTAACTTAGCTGTGCCATTTATACCAGATTCTTGTCTATCGCTTCTCTTAGCAATTTTTCTCTGACTTTTGGGCCAAGGCTTTCTATCAATTTGTCGCATTCCCTGTCCGTTACTGAAGCTTCGGGAAGGAATTTTAGATGTACCTTTCTTACGATCTGCCTTAGCTTCCGTCTTTCTGCTAGAGAAATGTTGAACAGCTGCCTGTTCTCCAGATTCGTTACGTCGTCTGTTTTGTCTATACTCATACAAAAACTCCTTAAATAAATCCCAATCAAGATATACCATTGGGTTAGAAAAGTCTTTCTTTAATACTAAAAGATCAGCAGATCCTTTCCATTTATCTAATTGGGCGAAGCCCTCGCCATTTTTTCTAGCTTTGACTTCAATGTTAGTTCCCTGAAATAGGTCAGATACTTGAACATCATGAGGGAACGCAGCAATAGCACCAGATAAAGGTTGTCGCCTGGCATTAAACCCTTCAGCTTGAAAGAGTTTTACTATTTCGTTCTCTACTCTAGTACCCTTTCTTTTTGCTTTGCTTGACAACTTTCATTCCTTTTTTCTTTGCTGTTTCTTTTGCTTTTTTCTTTCCAGCAGCAGTATATGGAAATTTCATTTTACCAACTTTAGGCATTTTCGACCTCACTTTCTTTACTGACTTTAGACTTTAAAACTTGACTACGCAATACTATTCTATCTTCATAAGCTTTATCTAGCTTATTTATTAATACATTATTTATTTCTTTAATATCTTTTACTTCTTCTTGAAGTATTCTTACAGTAGTCGTTAAATCATCAATAGTCATAGTTTTCATTCCTCGTTGTTATAAAATTTTTTTAGGTAAACTACAACTATATTAGAAATAAAATATTATTTCAATTCACTTACTAACAGTTCCACGCTCTAAGTGATTTATTTATTCTAGAATCAGGATCTCTTGCTGTTTTTGCAGAAGTCAGTTTCTTTTTCATACCTTTCATTCTAGCACAGAATGATTTTCTTCTCTTATTGCCCTTTTTCTTGGAAGGGGCTTTAAGATTGCCACCAGTAGCTCTGTTATAACTAGCTCTACCTTTGGCATTTAAACCACCACTAGGGTTTTTACCTTCTTTTCTTTGCCATGCTGGAGTTGCCATTAAAAACTCCTAAACTTTTTTACTTTAGCTGCTATACTTTTAGGCTGCTTAGACACTTGTTTGCCTTTTTTCTTTGTTTTTCTTTTAGCAGCAGTAGTTCTAGCGTATTCACTAGGAGATAAAGCTTTAATAGCAGCACTTGGCAAATATCTTTCCCCTGTTTCAGAAGATTTTTTACCAGATTTGGTACGCCATTTCTGTTTACCCCATGCTTTTAGCGATTGTTGTGACCTTGCTAAAGCCATTATCTATATCCACCACCAGCAGCTTTATATCTTTTGGCTAATAGCTGTGCTTTTCTAGCAGACCATTGTCCAGCAGCAGTACCTTGTACAGCAGATGACTTAATGGACTGAAACAGTCTTTTTCTAAGAGTAGGCTTAGTATAGTTACCAGCCTTATTTACTGTACTTTTTTTCTTCATCATATTTTTTGCCTTGCAAGGCGTGAGAGAAACCCTCTCTTGGTTTATCGTCTAAAGACATTTTACCTTAAATCTTAGAAATATTTTTGTCTACGCACATATGTTTACTTTTTTTAACTCTGTTGTGTGTATGACATCTTTACCACTAACCACTTGTTAGTTTTTAACCCCCACCCTCTCGTTCTAGCTAAGATCGATACTAACCTTTATATCTCCGACTACTTGGTGATTAACTTTGTCTGGTGTACGTAATCCAACTCTATCTAGTATATCCTTACTCGCTTCTAGTTGTACGTACTCTGATTTAGCATTGTTACTAAGTTGTACTAACTTATTACTTGCGGTGACAGCACCTAGACCTATCGTTCTTGACACACATTCCATCATGTATCTCTGTACTTTTGGAAGTCGTAATGTACGAGAAGCACTTACCCTAGCTGATTCTCTACTGACTTTCGTTGAATATCCAGCCTTTTCTGCTGCTTCAACTATACTACAACCTGTTGATACGATGGTATCGACAAGAGCCTTCTGTTTATCTGTTAATTCCGTATTATCCGTCATCTTCGTTATCGTTGGATAATTGTAATCATTGATAAAATCATGTCAAGTATAATCAACACAGTGTGACAATATGGAGCTAATCCAGCTCTCGCTAAAGTGCAGCCAAGGTCTGCACCCTAAAGGGCTTCGATCTGGGCTAAAAAGAATAAAAGAATAAAAATAAAAAATTAAGAATAAGAATATAATAACAATAATAGAAAGGATAAATAATGATAATAATAAATATGATAATGTTAATATATATAATTATTAAAATAAGATGGATCGCTGAAACGGTCAAATGCCATACAAGTAAAACCAAGTAAAGATGCGAATAGTTCGCGGATCCACGATAGCTTCGCTATCTCACTCCACAAACGATTCGATCTTGACTAAGTTTTCCTAGTATAGCAGAGAACAGGCATAAGCCTGTATGGACGAGCCATACAAACTTAATATTATGAAAGGTACTAAAATGAATAAATTAAATGATAAATTAATAAATGACTTAATTGACACTTACTACAAAGCATTAGAGCTTATGTATGATAATCATGTAAATACTGAATTATTAGATATTGACGCGGAAGGCAACAATGTCAATAATAGTTTACAATCATTTACTTATCAAATGAACGGCATTATTCCTAGTTTATATAATCAAGTTTCATACGCTGACAAAATGCTTAATTATGCAGAAAATGGTTTAAAATGGGAAAAAGACAAACAAGGAGCTAGTTCAAGAATTGCTAGCCTTGATATGTATGCTAGATCACAAGAAATCAGTTCTGTTAAATTATCCCAATTAGAGCAACAATATAACGCTAGAGAACATAACTTCAATCATGCATACGCTAGAATGATTGCATATACTAAATACTTCAAGGAAGTAACAGGTGACGAATATGTTCCTTTCACAAGTAAAGGAGCTAAACCAGTTAGCGAAGAAACAAAAAAGAAAGTTAAAGTTCTTGAAGGTAAAGAAAAAAAGAAACTTGCAGCTTTCTATAATAAAAACATAAATAAAATTGCTAAAGTTTTAGACAATGAAGATGGTACAATATCTCCTGAATTAATCCCAGCTCAAATATAGTTGGGATTATATCTAAAAAGCGAAAAAAAATTCGCGAGCCTACGGCTCGCGTTTCTATTGGTTAAGAATAACATACAAAAGCCACAATTCGGTGGTAATGCCAGGTGCATTGGACAGACTTAACCGAAAACAACGGAGAATAATATATGATAACTAAAGCATTTAAATCAGGTATATGGGTAGGTAGCTCATTACTAAACAGTAAACTATACAAAGCTGCTAAGCGTAAAGGTGTATGGTATTACCGATTATTTATATCAGAAGATTTCGCTAAAACTATGAGCGATATCTATGATATGAATGTTCTTGAAAGAAAACTAAAAGGTCTATCGAGATTAAAGAAAAGAGTATTTAATGTAGATGATAATGGCAATATATGGGATCCAGCTACTGGTGAAATATTTGGCAATGTAAATACATTAAAAGAAACACCAGCTACTCCTAAGACAGAGCCGAAAGCTGACTTTGACTTTGAACATACAGCTTCAGAACTCATAAGAAAACATTATGGAGAAGAAGATGTAAACGCTATTGCTGGTGCTGTTAATCAAGAACTCATGGATAAACATAATTATGTAACTTCTATAGAAGAAGATGAACAAATTATTGACATGATTAATGAATATACAGCAAATCAAAGATAATGGGTATCTTAGACATAACCATATTATTAATAGTAGGTATTACTATGATAATAATACAAATGAGGAAATAATGAACTTACAAGAAAAATTTAAAACAGAAAGCTTATTAATTAAAGATAAAATAAAAAGTAGAGATAATTATAGAACTGTTGTTATAAAAAATGAATATTATAATAAAATAGAAGATTTAGCATCATATTATCAAATACCAAAATCAAGAGTATTATCAGTAATTATAAGTGATGCTCATACAACAATAATGAAAGGAAATGATAATGAGTAAAATAGGTAACTGGGTATTAGAAATGACCGAAGCTGCAGCTGAACTTACTAGAGAACAATTTATCAAAAAGTATGGTGAAGCTAATGCAGATGTATGGGATAATAATAAAAAAGAAGAATTAGAACATGAACTAATACCAAGCATACATGACGTTCGACATGAACTAAATAAAAAGGAGGACAGATGAGTGAACATCAACAAACAATGAAAATACTAAATGATAAAATGGTTGATATGCAAAACTCTTTTATTACGACTATAGGTAAACAAGTAATAAAAAACATGAGCGATATCAACAAGTTAAATGATCGTATTTTAAAACTTGAAAGTGAAAATCAAGAATTAAAAACCGAAATAGAAAAAGAATTTGGAGTAACAACAAATGAGTGAACAATTATTACCAGCATGGCTGCCTGATTTTAATACTAAAAAGATTGATAAAAAAGAAGCAGCAGAAATGATGTATAAAAGTTTAATTAAACATTGCAAAGCATATGGAATGAAACCTGATATTGAAGTATCAAAACCTCAATCATATCCAAATAAATTTACACATACCGAAGATGAAATGGCTGGTAGTAATAAAAATAATATACAAGTTATTTGGGAATCAGGCCCATTTGATTGGGGTGTTGCTTATTCATTAGGTAGTCACCCACAATCATATCGATTTGGTAAAAACATACAGGATTGGTACTTAGAAACCCATTGGGGTTTTGATGTAATATTCTGTGATGTATAAGAACACTTACTAATAGATTCAAGTCGACAGTTAAAACATATTAGTAAGTTAGTGGTTACTTGGTACAGTTTAGAAGTATACGCCAAAGTGCCACACAAAAAGAACATTCTACGGAACTCAACTGAACTAGCTATTCAGAGGTAGTATACTGCCTACAAAGAAAGTATATAGTAGAATTAGGGAGTATGAAGTGTCCACTGGTCGCAAGATTACTCCCCCAATGG
>Ga0208645_1003035_pt1 | contig 12769 bp, 17 predicted proteins | sample VirMetDEL_Sep_01_FD_184519 | JGI IMG/M metagenome (GOLD analysis project Ga0208645, IMG submission 184519) | Aqueous microbial communities from the Delaware River and Bay under freshwater to marine salinity gradient to study organic matter... | ecosystem: Environmental > Aquatic > Marine >...
TTCCAGCACATAGGCAACCCCCCATAGGCAGACGTGATAATATATATAGTTCCCTCCATATTCTCTTGGGGAAATATAAGTGTATATACGATATGTTGTATATAGATCACAGATGTAATACAATGACTAAAAACAATAGGAGACAATACTATGCAAGACAAGACAAGAGACTTATCAATATCAAAAGTCTACAGAATGAAAGACTTATACAATGTTACTAGTGCAAAACCATCAACGATCTATACCTGGATTAGGCAGGGTAAATTCCCTAAACCTAAGAAGATGAATCGTATTTCGGTGTGGAGTAAAGATGTTATTGACAACTGGATGGAAGAAAAACTACAATGATATTGTTTGATTTAGCTATCAAGCATACCTATTCTCTGGTTGGGGTAAAGCTACTTGCCCCAACTAAAACACAAGATGTGCTAATTCAATCTAACAAAAAACACAAGATATAGTTGTAATTGGAAAAAAAATCATTACAATAGGTGGTGGATAACTATGTCTACAGATACACAAAGAATAGATGAGATCATATCCACTCTTAAGACTCGCCAACAGACCAATAGATTAAACTACTACCAACCTTATGCTTTTCAATCAAGATTCCATGATAGTGGTAGAGAAGCTAACCAAAGGTTGCTTATGGCAGCAAACAGGGTGGGAAAGTCCTATGTAGGGGCTATGGAGATGGCTATCCATCTAACTGGTGAGTACCCTAGTTGGTGGAAAGGAAAACGCTTTAAAGAGCCAATAAGAGCATGGGTATGTGGTGCTAGTAATGAAACCACACGTGATATCTGTCAAAGAGAATTATTTGGGCAACCAGACAACCCAAGAGATAAAGGAAAAGGATCAGTTCCTAAACATCTCATTGGAGAAACTACAAGGAAACCTGGAGTACCAAACGCACATTCGTCAGTCCTTGTTAAACATACATCAGGTGGGTGGTCTCGTGTTGCCTTTAAAGCATATGAAATGGGTGCTGAAAAATTTATGGGGGAGAGTATCGATCTAGTATGGCTAGATGAGGAACCACCACAAGATATCTATTCACAATGTATTACTCGTACCCTAGACAGACGAGGACAAGTCTATATGACATTTACCCCAGAATCAGGGATGACTGAGGTAGTACAGAATTTTACGTCAGAATTGAAGTCAAAACAGGCATTGATTACTGCAGGATGGGAAGATGCAGATCATCTAACTGACGACATGAAAGAACAGATTTTACAAGCATTACCACCTCATGAAAGAGATATGAGGTCTAAAGGGATACCAATGATAGGTAGTGGTCTGGTATTTCCGATATTAGAGGACAATCTGACCTGCGAACCATTTACTATACCCTCTCATTACCCTCGTATCGCAGGTCTCGACTTTGGCTATGACCATCCAACAGCAGTTGTATGGGTAGCATGGGATAGAGATGAAGATATCGTGTATGTTTACGACACCTACAAGATGTCAAAACAAACACCTGATTACCATGCAACGCACATCAATCAACGTGAAGGTAGTCATTACATACCGATAGCTTTCCCTCATGATGGATATCAACACGATAAAGGAAGTGGTATTACTCTAGCTGAGCAGTATCGTACAGCTCATGTGAATATGTTGCCATTTCATTTTGAGAACCCCCCAGCTTTGGGAGAAAAGAAAGGTGGTAATTCAGTAGAAGCAGGGATCATGGAGATGTTATCTCGCATGGAACAGGGCAAATTTAAGGTCTTTAATACCTGTTATGACTGGTTTGAGGAGTATAGGTTATATCATCGTAAAGATGGCAAAATAGTAAAGATTAAGGATGACATCATGTCTGCTACACGTTATGCAGTTATGAGTCTAAGACACAGTACAACAGAGACATCTAAGTGGAATAGTAAAGGTAGACTAGGACCAGATGTAGCGATAGTTTAGGAGATAATAATGCCAGGACCATTAGTAGGATTAGCAGCTAGAAAAACAATGAAAAAAGCAGCTAAAGAAATAGGAGAAACACTAGGTGGCATAGGATTAGGTACAGCAGGACTTTTTGGAGCTTCAGAAATTATCGGCAGAGATATGGAAAAAAAAGCTCGTAAAAAGCTAATGAAAGAGGGTGGTTCGGCAGCTAGAAAATTAAAAGAAAGGTTTAAAAAAGCAAAATAATGGCTAACTTAATAGCATCACCTACTCAAATGGCTTATAAGCTACAAGAACTAGAAGAAAAGCTAGACAAACTACAAAAAGAATTAGACACACTAAAGGCAAAGAATGGCAAAAAAACCAAGAAAACTAACTGAAGACGAATTAGTATCACAGCTAAATTCCGAAATACAAGGAGCTACTGGCTACGCAAATACTGAACTCTCCAACCAAAGAGAGGAGTCAATGAAGTATTATCTTGGTGAGAAGTTTGGAAATGAGATTGATGGTCGTTCTGAAATCGTTACAACTGATGTCAGAGATACAGTTGAATACATTATGCCATCTTTGATGCGTATTTTTACCACACATAACAACACAGCAGAATTCGAGCCACAAGGTCCAGAAGACGTTGAAATGGCACAACAAGCTACCGACTACTGCAACTATGTATTTAACAAGCAAAATAATGGGTTTAAGATCCTTTATGATGCCTTTAAGGATGCACTTATCAGCAAGACTGGAGTAATTAAACATTTCTGGGAAGAAAAAGAGGAAGTTCATACTGAAACGTATACAAACCTAACTGAGATCGAGTACCAATCAATCCTAGCAAATGATGATTATGAAGTTATAGAACATACAGAAACAGTTGTACAGAAAGCAGTTACAGATGATTTCGGCAATTTAGTTAGTCCTAAAGTGGTTGAACACGATGTTAAAGCCAAATGTTATAAAGGGTATGGACAAGTCAGAGTTATGGCAGTTCCACCAGAAGAATTTTTAGTTTCACGTAGAGCATCATCATTAGAAGATGCAGACTTTGTCTGTCATAGGGTTAAAAAATCAGTAAGTGATTTAATCGCTGAAGGTTATGATCCTAACATTGTTAATGATATACCTAGCTATGCTAATAGCGAAGCAGAACTTAATGAAGAAAGATTAGCACGATTTAGCTACGATGATGACTCAGTACCACCATCTGAGGGTGAAGGACCAAACAAAAAGGTTTGGATTGATGAATGTTATATACGTATTGACTACGATAACGATGGTATAGCAGAACTCAGAAAGATTACAAAAGGTGGACAATATATCTTAGATAACGAAGAAATCGACATGATTCCTTTCTCTGCTATTTGTCCATTACCTATTCCACATAAGTTTTATGGCATGTCTATTGCAGATACTGTCAAAGATATCCAACTAATTAAGTCAACTATTATGCGTAACCTGTTAGATAACATGTATCTAACCAATAATGCACGTTATGCAGTATTAGCAGGACAAGTAGAATTGGATGATTTATTAACATCAAGACCAGGTGGTATTGTTAGAATGAGAGCACCAGGTGCTGTTACAGCTTTACCTACACCACAAATCCAACCTTATGCGTTCCAAATGGTTCAATACCTAGATGGTATTAGAGAAGAAAGAAGTGGTGTATCTAAAATGACCCAAGGTCTCAATCCTGATGTATTAACTTCACATGTGACATCAGGTGCGATTTCAGCAGCTACAGAGTCTGCAATGCAAAGAGTTGAGCTTATTGCTCGTATTTTTGCAGAAACAGGTGTTAAAGATTTATTTAGAAACATATACGCATTAGTACAAAGATACGAAGATAGACAAAAAATGTTCTATCTCAATGGCAAGTTTGTACCGATTGATGTATCAAGATGGAAAGAAAAACTAAATTGTACTGTCAATGTAGGTATTGGTAGTGGTTCACAACAATCCAAAACAACAACTATGTCATCTATTATGCAGATACTTGGCACATTAGTACAAAATGGAGCTATGGGTAGTTTGGTTACACCTAAGAATTTATATAACGCAGTAAGTGAATATATTGCACAGGCAGGATATAAAAATACAGATCAATTTATATCTAATCCTGAAATGATGCCACCACAAGCACCACCAGAACCATCGCTAGATGAAAAGGTTGCTGCACAAAAAGCACAAGTAGAATTACAAAAATTACAATTACAAGCTCAAGAACTAGAAATAGATACGCAACTAAAAGCACAAGAACTTAAACTTAAACAAGAAGAAGCTGCGATTGATCTAGCAATTAAGCAACAAGAACTACAGTTGAAAAAATCTCAATTAGAACTTAATGAACAGGAACTAGCCCTAGAAGCAGTACAAAATAGACCTGTTGGTATAGGACCAACATAATGGCTTATCCTAAGTTTAAACCTGATTACAAAGGAAAGAGCAGAGTTAAACTTATTTCTAAAAAAATTAAAGTTCTAAGAAAAGAAGGAAAGCCACAGAAACAAGCAGTTGCTATGGCACTCAATATGTACCCAAAACGCAAGAGGTTGCCACTAGCATGAACGATAAGGATATCAATACAGAATTAGAATTACTCAAACAAGATGTGCATTTGATTAAAACAAATCATTTGGCACATATTGCATCAGATATAGATGATTTAAAAGACGATATGAAAGACGTTAAGATTGAGGTGTTTAGATTTAAATACGTAGCTTATGGAGCTATTGTTGTTTTTGTCTTAATGAGTGATAAATTTACAGAAATATTGAGGTTATTATAATGGCTTGTGGTAAAAAACATAAAAGTAAAAAACCTAAAAAGAAAGGATACTAATGGGAGCTAAAAGCAAACATTATTTTAAAACAGGTAAGGAACACAAAGGTTCAGTACATAAAATGTCTGGTGGTAAAATACACACAGGAAAAACTCATACTAAGACATCTAAACCTGTAGTACATTTTAAAGACTTATCTAAAAGAGCAAAAGGATTTGTAAAGAAAAAAAGAATGCAAGGAAGAGGTGGAATTTATGGCTAAAAAAGGATTATATCACAATATAAATAAACGCAAAAAAGCAGGTACTAGTAGACCTAAATCTAAATCTACTATAAGTGCTAAAGCTTATGCGAATATGAAAGCAGGATTTCCAAAATCAAAAAGCAAAAACAAGAAGAAGGCATAGCACGTAGTAAATATTACTCTGACAGGTATGACCATTACATATCTTTAGGACATCCTAATGGGGCATCTGCTAAGTTAGCTCATGTTGATTTAGCAAAAGAATTTAAACAAAAGAATCCAACAATAGAAAAACTTAAACAAATATGACAAGACAAGAATTAGAAAAATTCATGTTACAAAACCGACTTTCTGTCGAAGACGTATTCAGGAATACAGGGAATAAACCTAATGATATTCGTGGATGGTTATCAGGCAAAAAGAAGATTCCTTGGTATATTACTGAAGAATCTTTAACAAAAAAAAGCTAATACAGCGATCAACTACACCTGCGTAAGCAGATAGAATCCAGGAGAAAACAATGGAAGACAAAAAAGAAGCTCAGATTAAAGCTGGGCAAGATGCAAAGTTATTACTTGAAAATCCTCAAATGATAGCAGCATTTAATACTGTACTTAATGGTGGATACCAACAATGGATATCTACAGATATTAAGGACACAGAAGGTAGAGAAGCACTTTATCACAAACAAAGAGCCATCTTAGAAGTTAAAAATACTCTAGTACAAACATTAGAAAATGGTCAAATACTAGAAGAAGAACGCAAAGGAGGTAAGTGATGAGTGACGATAATATACCTATGAAGGAAAGTAAGCATGGTGGAATTCCTGTAACTGATGTTGAATCAGCACAGAGAGCACTTCTTGATTCCATGAGGGCTTCGAAAGAACAACCCAAAGAAATTGAAGAAGAAACAGAAACTGAGGATATGGTTTCTGAACAGGCAATGGATGTTGCCGAATCAGTTGAAAATACTCCAGTCAATCTAACAACAGAAGACTTAGAAGCAGACCAAAAAAGGTTTGCTGAAAGTCAATTGACTGAGGAAGATATTGTCGATGATAATCAACAACAACAAGTTGGAGAACCTAAAGTATATACTGTCAAAATAGATGGTAAGGATACACAGGTCACCGAAGATGAGTTATTGTCAGGTTATAGTAGACAAGCTGATTACACTAGAAAAAGTCAAGTATTGGCAGAGCAACGCAAAAAGATGGAAGAAGAACTCGCTGCGACTCAACAAGAAAGACAGCAATACCAATCGCAACTTGAACAATTTAACACACAAGCCGATTCTAAATTAGAAGAGTTCAAATCGGTGGACTGGACTAAACTCAAGGAAGAAGATCCTATGGAATATGCTCTAAAAAGAGACCAATATAGGGAACTTCAGGAAAATAAAAGGTTAGTTGCTGAGGAACAGCAACAACTTGCACAGAAACAACAAGCAGAAATGCAAAGTAAGTGGAATGAGGAACTTGCTAGACAGCAGGAAGTTATGGCTCAAAGACTACCTGAATGGAATGACCCAGAGAAAGGACCTAAACTTAAACAAGATATTAAGTCTTTTGCTCTTAATAAAGGGTTTACCGAACAGGAAGTTGATAGTCTAATTGATGCTAGATCAGTAGATGTACTTCATAAAGCTATGATGTATGAAAATCTTTTAGCAGCTAAAATTGCTAATAAGAAAGCTAAAGTTGTTCCTAAGATGCAAAAACCTGGTACACCAAGTACCAAGTCTGAAGTTAATAGCGAGAAAGTAAAGCAAACTCGAGCAAGACTAAAAAGGACAGGTAGAGTTGATGATGCAGCAGCAGTAATCAAATCTTTAATGTCATAGTCTTAATACTAACTTTTAACACAAAGGTGTAATAATGGCACAAGCAACAAATACATTTGAAACGTATGATGCTGTGGGTAACAGAGAAGATTTACAAAACGTAATCTATAATATCTCTCCAACAGATACACCATTCATGTCTTCAATTGGTTCAGGTAATGCTGAATCTACAAAGCACGAATGGCAAACTGACTCATTAGCAACAGCAGCTTCAAATGCTCAAATAGAAGGAGATGATTCTCCAAGTGCTGCGTTATCTGCAACTTCTCGTGTTTTCAACTATACACAGATTTCTTACAAACCTGTTATGGTATCTGGAACACAAGAAGCAGTAAATCACGCAGGTAGAGATTCTGAACTAGCTTATCAAATAGCTAAAGCTGGTAAAGAACTCAAAAGAGACATGGAACTTGACCTAACAGGTAAAAACGCAGCTACAGCAGGTACTGGAAATGGTGCTTCAGCTCGTAAATCAAGAGGTTTTGAGTCATGGACAGAAACCAACAACAGCTATGGTGCTACAGGTGGAAACTCTAGTGGTACTGTTACAGATGGTACACAAAGGGTACTTACAGAAGCTATCTTAAAAGGTGAGTTAAAATCTTGCTTTGATAATGGTGGCGATCCTGACCTACTATTAGTTGGTTCATTCAACAAACAAAAAGTATCTGGATTTACAGGTAACTCAACTCGTATGGACATGGCAGAAGATAGAAGCTTAGTAGCTACTATTGATGTTTATGTTTCTGACTTCGGTGAAGTTAGAGTTGTTGCTGATAGATTCCTACGTTCTTCAGGTAGAAGTGCGTTAGTAGTTGATACAGAAATGTTTGCGACTGGTTTCTTAAGACCTTTCCAAACACAAGAACTAGCAAAAACTGGTGATGCTGAAAAACGTTTACTACTCGCTGAGTGGACACTCGTTGCTAAAAATGAAGCATCTTCAGCTACTATTGCTGACTTGACAACTTCATAAAAAATATTTTCATGTAACTTTCTCATCATGAAAGGGGCAGGTTTTTCTCATATTGTTTTCCTGCCCCACCCAAGATACTAATTAATAATGACCTTGAAGAACGTATCGCTTCGGAACGAGGGTTATTAATACTGGAGACTTTAATGAGAACATTAAACGATTATTTTGTAACAGCAGAGATAGAAGACGTATCTACTGCATCTAGTACATTCGTTGCTATCCCAGATGGTGGACGAGTAGTTAAAATTATATCTGCACTACAAGGTGCTATTAGTGGTGGTGATGCTGCAGTTTCTTTTGAAATTGGTGGTACAGCTATTACTGGTGGTGGTATTACAGTTGCTAACTCAGGTTCAGCAGCAGGTGATGTAGACACAGCAGAACCTACAGGAGCTAACAGAGTTGAAGAAAATGGAACTATCGAAATGATAACAGATGGTGGTTCTACAGGAACAGCTAAATTATTAGTTACATTTGTAATTAGGAGATAAGAATGAGTAGTCCTAACTATGGTTTAAGAGTAACCAATACTCTTGTTAGAAGTGTTGGTCTTACATCTGCTCAATCAGCAGCTACTGACGCAAACACAGAGTATGTAAGAATAGTATCTGATACTGATGGTGTTCATATTGCTTTTGGTGCTAATCCAACAGCAACTACAAGCACAACCATATTAGGTGCTTATGACCCTGAAATCTTTAAGATTGATGGTGGTATGAAAATCGCTGCAATACTTGCAAGTGGTTCAGGTAATATTTACATAGATGAGTTAAGTGAATGAAACGTAAAATAGGACATAATCAGATATTTCATTATCATAATCCTACTGGCGAATTTGCTATAGAACACATTGAAAATATACAACCCCTTTTAGATTCTAATAAGAAATTACAGAACGAAGATCATCACAAAGCAGATGAGTTTAGACTCTCTGCTCGTATTCCTATGACTGTAGTTTATGAATGGAAAAGACTATTTGGGGTTGATTTATTTAATAAAGACCACAAAGAAGCAGTAAAAAAACTTATTAACAGTCCTGATTACAGGTATCTAAAGACAACCAATAGGCGTATATAATGGCAATAACGAATTACTCAGAACTTAAATCAGCAATAGCTGACTGGTTAGATAGAACAGATTTAACTGATTCTATTCCTAACTTTATAGCATTAACTGAAGCTAGACATAAAAGAGATTTTAAACTAAGAAGACTAGAAACAAGAGTTACTGCTAATACAGTAGCAGACCAAGAGTATTATTCATTGCCTGATAATTATATTGCTATGCGTAATATACAATTAAATACTGACCCTAAAACACCTTTAGAATATTTAACACCTGAACAAATGGACAGGGTATATGCAGGAAGCAACAAAGGCAAACCTAAAGCATACAGTATAATGGTTAATGACATACAATTAAGACCAACGCCTGATGGTGTTTATCAAATAGAATTGTTGTATTATAAACATGTAAACCCATTATCTGATTCTAACGCAACAAACGAAATACTAGACAATCATCCTGATATATATTTATATGGAGCTTTAGTTGAAGCAGAACCTTACCTGCAAAATGACAAACGAATTCAAACATGGTCTAGTCTCTATGATCGTGCTAAAAATGATATAATAGATTCTAATGAAAGAGACAGGCACTCAGGCGTTGCACTAACAACAAGAATAGATTACGGAGCATATTAATGACAGAATGGACAGTAGTAGCAGGTGTTGATTCAAGTGCTACAGCATCAGAAATAGATACAGTAGCTAATAACATTGCAAATGTAAACATAGTAGGTGGAATATCATCTGATGTTACTACTGTTGCAGGAATTGCATCTGATGTTACCTCAGTTTCAAGTATTTCAGGAAATGTAACTACAGTAGCAGGTATTGATTCTAATGTAACCACAGTTGCAGGAATTAGTGGAGAAATTACAACAGTAGCTAATGATGGTACAGATATAGGGGTTGTTGCAGCAAATACATCTAACATAAATACTGTTGCAGGAATAAACTCTGATGTTACAACTGTAGCAGGAATTTCTAGTGACGTTACAACTGTTGCTGCTGATGGTACTGATATAGGCACTGTTGCTACAGATATAGCAAATATAAATACAACTGCAGGTTCAATATTAAATGTCAACACAGTTGCAACAAATATTGCAAACGTAAATACTGTTGCTGCTGATGGAACAGACATTGGTGTAGTAGCAGGAATATCCTCTGACGTAACTACAGTTTCAGGAATTAATGCAAATGTTACTACAGTTGCAGGTATATCTGCTGATGTAACTTCTGTTGCAGGTGATGCTGCTGACATTGGAACAGTAGCTACTAACATAGCTAATGTTAATACTACAGCAGGTTCAATAGCTAATGTTAATACAGTTGCTACGGACATTTCTAATGTTAATAGTGTAGCTTCAAACTCTACTAACATAAACGCAGTAGCTGCAAACGAAACAAACATAAATGCAGTTAATAGTAATTCAACTAATATAAATACTGTAGCTTCTAATGATACAAACATAACTACAGTTGCAACTGATATTGCCAATGTAAATACAACAGCAAGTAATATAACTGATGTTAATAGTTTTGCAGAAAGATACAGAATAGATTCATCTGATCCAACAACAAGTTTAGATGCAGGAGACCTTGTTTTTAACACAACAGACAGTGCATTAAAATATTACAATGGTACATCTTGGACTAGTATTACACCAGGACTTACAGATATAGTAGGTGATGTTACACCACAACTTGGTGGTAACTTAGATTTAAACTCAAATGACATCACTGGCACAGGTAATATTAATACAACAGGTAACTTAACAATAAGTGGAGATTTAACTGTTAATGGCACAACAACAACTATTAACTCTACTACAATATCTGTAGATGATAAAAATATAGAATTAGGGGCTACAGCTAGTCCAACAGACTTAACTGCAGATGGTGGTGGTATAACCCTTAAAGGTTCAACAGACCACACACTTAACTGGGTCAATTCAACAGATGCTTGGACATCATCAGAACACTTAAATCTCGCAACAGGTAAAGAATATAAGATAAACAATACATCACTAAAAGATGTATCAGAAACTTTAACCAATAAAACAATCAATAGTGCGTCAAATACTATAACGATTACAGAATCAAACATATCTGATTTAGGTTCTTATTTAGAAAATGTTGTAGAAGATACTACACCACAACTAGGTGGAGACCTAGACCTAAACTCAAACGATATTACAGGAACAGGTAATATTGATATTACAGGAAACTTAACTGCAACTGGCAATCTTACTTCTACAGGTATAGATGACAATGCTACAAGCACAGCTATTACTATTGATAGTAATGAGAGAGTTGGGATTGGTACAAATGCCTTAAGTTATAATGGTCTTGCACTTAAAGGTCGTTTAGAAATTCGAACTTATAGTGATGATAATTCAGGTGGTTGGATTGAAACTACAGAAGAATCTGGTGCTTCAAATGGTTTAGAAATTAATGCTAATAGAGGTAGTGGAAAAATTGTATTTTCAACTAATACTTCAGAACGTATGAGAATAGATAGTTCTGGCAACGTAGGTATAGGTACTAGTAGTCCTGGTTTCCAGATGGACATTCAAGGCTCTAGCAATAATGCACTTAGATTAAAAACAAGTTCACCTATTCTGAGGCTTGAGGATTCTGATGATAATGCTCATCACACTCTGATTGGCTCCTCTGATGACCTTTATATAACTTCAGATGCTGGGAACACTGGTGCTGGTAATATGATTTTCCGTAATGGTGGAACAACAGAACGTATGAGAATAACTTCTAGTGGTAATGTAGGTATAGGTACTAGTAGTCCTGAAGTAAAATTTCATATAGAAAATGGCTCTGATAATGCAAGTATTGTTAGAATAGAAGGTGCTGATAGTACATCAGAATATTTAGGTTTTGGTGTTAATAGTGGTTTAGCTGTAATCCAAGCAGGTGGAATAGGTTCAACAAGTACAGGTATACAATTTAATACATCTAATGCAGGTACAGAATCAGAAGCTATGAGAATAACATCTAGTGGTAATGTAGGTATAGGTACTAGTAATCCTGCTAGAGAATTACATATATCAGATTCAGGAACACCATCTATTCGTATACAAGATACAGGTGGAACTAATCAATATGCTGAAATGCTTGTAAGTGGTAGTGCTATAATTTTACAAGCAAGAAACGATACATCAGATGGTAATATAGTTTTTAGAGGATTAGGTGGTGGTACTGCTACAGAACATATGAGAATAAGTTCTGCTGGTAATGTAGGTATAGGTACTACTAGTCCTAGTACAAATTTACAAATTAAAGCAAATGATAACCTTACAACTACTTTTCCTTTAAGAATTACTAATAATGCAGGTACTGGATATACTGATTTTGGTGCTTATGCTATTGATACTTTAAATGTTGATTTAGTTTTAAAAGCAGGTGGAAATACATCAATAACTATTGATAAAGACACTGGTTACGTTGGTATAGGTACAACTGCACCTTTCAATCCATTAATAGTTGTAGGAGATGCTGTTACACCTGTAGCTATAAACAGAGAAACTAATGATGGACAATTAATTTCTTTTAGACAAGATGGTGTACAAGAGGGTAGTATATCAGTATCAGGCACAACAGTATCATATAATGGTGGGCATTTATCTCGTTGGGGAAGATTACCTGATGGCTCACAACCAACTATTCTAAAAGGCACAGTCATGTCTAACCTAGATGAAATGGTTGTATGGTCTTATGATGATGTTTTATACACAGAAGAAGATGAACTGCCTGTAGATGATGATGGAAATCCAACTGCATCAGTAGGTGATGTTAAAACACCTGCTTATACAGCAGAAAACGAACAAAGAAACCAACTTAAAGTAAGTGATGTTGAGGGTGATATCAATGTTGCAGGATTATTTGTTAAGTGGGATACAGAAGAAGATGGATATAACGATATAGAT
>Ga0208645_1003038_pt1 | contig 12765 bp, 13 predicted proteins | sample VirMetDEL_Sep_01_FD_184519 | JGI IMG/M metagenome (GOLD analysis project Ga0208645, IMG submission 184519) | Aqueous microbial communities from the Delaware River and Bay under freshwater to marine salinity gradient to study organic matter... | ecosystem: Environmental > Aquatic > Marine >...
GAAGTTGTTGCAAACGATTTTTGGGACATTATCGACGTCAAAATTGAAATAAATTTTATTGAAAATTGTAAAACTAAAAAATTATGTCTATAATTAAAGCGGACGGTTGCGCGGCGAGCAACCCGAACTCGAGCAGAAGTAATTGCTTGATTTCTCCAAAAGAAACAAAGCGCTTGCTTTGGTCGCCGGATTTAAATTACCAATTGACACTTGCGACAATTGCCGATGAAACTTTGTTCAAAGCTGAAATTGCTGCGGGCAAAATCTTTGTTGGTCCTGAAATCTACGACGTAAGAAGCTCAACGATTAACGAAGCTCAAGTTGCTCAAGATAACTCCGGGAATAGCCAAGTTACTCGTTTAACTTCAAACTTTGATATTGGTTTCGGTATCAAGATTGGTCAATGTATGCTGCGCAAACTTCAACCTTGGAACGCGCGTCAAGTACAAGTTTGGGCGGTTGACGAAGTTAGCGGTTTCGAAGGTAAACTTTCGGAAACTTCAGGCGGTGTACAATATTTGAAAGGTAATCTTTCTCAATTAGTGTTTCCTCCTTCAATGCCGAGAAGAATAAACAATTCTGACATTGTTTACCCAACTTTGCGTTGGTTGGTAGACAAGGACATTATTGATCACGTTGAAACTGCCGGTTTCGATATTTCAAGTATTGACGGCGTTGTTGACGTTGCTATTGAGGTTCCAGGTCCAACGGGCGCTTCGGTTGTGGTTTCAATTACTGAAGGTTGCAACGGTTCGGGCGTTTTAGGGCTTGACGGAAACCTTGAGTTTTTGGATTCTTCAGCGGTTGCTCAAGTACCTACATCGGTTACTGACAACGGCGACGGAACTTATACGGCGGCATTTTCTCCGGCTTTAGCTGCGGGAACTTATTCGGTAAACCTTGACGCTTTAACCGTTGAAGTTGCCGGTTCTTCAGCTATTTACGGAGCTTTGGAAACTGCGAAATCCTTTACAATATCTTAATTATGATTTTTAAGGGACGAAAGTTAAAAAAGGAAGAATACCGCGAAAAACTTGCAAAACGTTTGGCAATGTCGAGAAAATTGTTATTGACTGACAAACATTACCAACAAGCCGACACTTTGATAAAGGACGGAGCTTATGAAGCTTACCTTGAAACGTTCAAAGAAAAGGCGCCAAAAGGTAAAGCCAAAAGCAAGGAAAACGATTGATTCATTAAAACGGCTATCCTTAAAACGATAGCCGTTTTTATAAAAAACGTTATGATAAAAAAAAGTTGCGGTTGTAGGGGATTGAGTTTAACTCTTGATAATTGGAACGACTTCTTATTTTATGAATTAACCGTTGTCAACAAATATCAAAAGACGCGCGTTATTGTAAACCACAATAATAAATGGACAACGATGACGGAAGCGGTTGCTCATGAATTAGGTTTGAAGATTTTAGGAATAATAAGGCCAGGAATAACAAACATAAACGACATTGAAATATATGAAAGCCCATTTTGACAAACCGGAGAATTGTCCGGCTTATAATTTTTATAAAGCCGAAGAAGACATTCGTTATCTTTTAAAGGACCAAAAAGAAAACCTAAACGAATACGAAATTTACGAGCTTAACAAGGTTTTAATTGATTTGAAAGAATGGTTCAGCGCTGAATATAACGAACGCGCATACAAACAAAGCTTGAGCGACTTAAAAAATAAAATGTTTCTTGAGCTTAAAATAATTGCAATCAATTATATTTTAGAAACCATAAATTCCGTAAATACTGAAAAAATTAGTTTATTTTTGAATGAAGAAAACGTTGAAAAGTTAAAAGAAAATTGTAAGAAGTACAATATTGCATTTATTGACCTTAAACGCGACATGATTAACAACCTGGACCGGGTAAAAAAAGGAGTTACAAACGATTACAATCGGGTTTTGGGGAAGTTTGAGAATGAAAATATAAAGTTTAACTACGTCAAGACGGCAATAAATGTATTAAGAAAATTAAACTTGCAACGCGATCCGTTACAAATTTCGCTTCTTGAATGGTGCGAAATGTTAAAGTTGGTAGATGAACTTAATTGATTTAAAAAATAATATGAGCGACTTGGTCGCAAGAAAGGAAGAAATTGCTTTAAGCGTTGTAGACGACGAAGCAATTGAAATTTTGCAAAATCGACTTGAGGAAGGAAAGGATTCAAAAGGCGGTTCGTTTCCGGAATATGCGGACGAAACGATTGCAATAAAACGAATTGAAGGCGGTTTTATTTCGCCGTCGGGAAATATAGCTTGGAAAGATACCGGGCAATTTTACAATTCAATGTTTTTAAATAAATTGAATGGGTTTATTGAAATAGATAGTAACGACGAAAATTATCCGGAAATTGCAAAGCGAGCGCCGGACGTTTTAGACGTTTCAGCGGACGAAAACCTTGAAATTTTTGAAAATAAAAGGGAAGAAATGCTTGAAGCTTTTTATAAATTATTGCTAAACAAATAAGACATGGCCGGAGAAATTAGACCGATATTCACGAAGGAAGCTGAAGCTCAACTTGACAAAATAAATAAAGAAATTTCTTTAATTTATGATAATGTCAAGCAATTGGATAAAATTCAATTGAATTTTAAGACGTTCAAAGAGTATACTCAAGCCGTTGAAAAGCAACAAAAATCAACCGACCAATTAAGCGCTTCACAAAAGAAGCTTGAAAAAGCAACCGAAAACTTGGCATTTGCTCAAAGCCAGGAAGGAAAGGAATTAGCGCGTTTACGTCAGTTAACGAACCAACAAAACAAGGAAAACCGGGACGCGGCAAAAGACGCAACAACCGCTTCGGAAGGATATGATCGTTTAAGGTTGGAATTGACCAAGGCAGAAAAAACTTATCGCGACCTTGCCGCAACTCAAGGATTGGCTTCAGAAGAAACAAAGAAAGCCCAAGAAGCCGTTCAAGGTTTGCGTAAACAAGTAGACGATATAAACGAACCGATTGGAAGGTTTACCGATAACGTTGGAAATTATGCTTCGGCGGTTCCCGGCTTCAATGCTTTGGACGGAGCGCTTTCAAAGATTGGAGTTAGTTTGGAAGGCATTGCGGAGAAAGGCGGCGGGGTTCAAGCTACGTTTTCAGCAATTAGCAAGGGATTAATAACCGCAACCCGTTCCGCTTTGGCTTTTATTGCAACTCCAATAGGTGCGGCAATTGCTGCCATTGCTTCAATAGGAATTGCAACGGCGGCAATCTTTAAGTTTAATCAAGAAATAAGAAAGGCAAACACCGAAATTGAACAATTGACAAATCGGACCGGGGACGCGGTGGACCGATTAAGGGAGCAAGGGAACGCAATACAAAGCGCTTTCGGAAAAGATGCAACCGACGCAATAAAAGAATTGGTTCGTCTTCAAGATGATTTTGGGGTTTCTTCCGAAGAAGCGTTTCAAATTTATTCAGACGGATTGGCGCGAGGTGGCGCTTCAAATGAGGAGTTTGGGGATTCCATACGCGAATACGGTGCTTTATTTTCTCAAAGCGGTTTTAGCGCTCAAGAATTTGTAAATATATTAAACACCGGAATTGATTTAGGTATTTATTCCGATAAATTACCGGACGCAATCAAAGAAGCCGGAATAAGTTTAAAAGAACAAACAACGGCAACCCAGGACGCGCTAACAAATGCGTTCGGGGCTTCATTTACTCAAGAAGTATTAGACGGAGTTAACACCGGTCAAAAGACGGTGAAAGAAGCTTTATTTGAAATTGCTGAAGAATCTCAAAGGGTTGGATTAAACCAACAACAATTGGCAACCATTACCGCGGACGTTTTCAGGGGTGCGGGAGAAGACGCCGGCGGGGCTTTGGTAATATTTGACGCTTTGAATCAAAGTATCGACTTGAATACTGAAGCTTTATCCGATTTAGCGGAAGCGGAACAAAGAAGCGCGGAATTGTTTAACGAATTGGAGCGCGCACAAACCGAAGCGTTAAAAAGCGACGCGGCTATTCTTTTTGGCGCTCAATTTGAAGAAATATGGATAAAAGCGAAAACCGCCGTTTTCGATGCAATTTCTTTTGTAAGGGACACAATAAGCGACGGAATTAAATTCGCTCAAGCCGATTTTGCTTCTTTTCAAGTAAGAATTGAAAGAATACCGTTAGTATTTAAAGCTATTGGAACCGATATTTTAAACATATTAAAAGAATTGGCAAACAATGCCCTTCAATATGGTCAAGTAATTGGAAAAGCTTTAACGCTTGACTTCGCCGGAGCAGCGGACCAATTCAACGCAATACAAGCCGTAAATTTTGAACTTACTAAAACTAACGAAATAACAAAAGAAACCGAAACTTTGTCGCGTTTGGCGTATTTACAAACATTGAAAAATATTGAAGACGAACGCAAAGGAATACTTGAATTGGCAAAAGCAAAAGAAGAAAGCGCGAAAGCCGGAACCGGTGGAGCAACCGGAACCGGTGGAGCAACCGGAACCGGAGAAGAAAACGAATTTGACGTTTCCGCGTTAATTGCTGAAGCTTCAAAGAAAAACGCTCAAGCGCTTGCGGAAGCTCAAAACGAATTAGCCGCACAATATCAAAATTCTGAAATTGGCGCTCAACAATTTATTGAAGGTTTAACCGATTTACAAAAGCAATACAACGCTTTATTGATTCAAGACACAATTGAAGCTTTGGAAAAAGTTTTAGAAACGGAGAAATTGACAAAAGAAGAACGCGCCGAGGTCCTGGAAGAACTTGCCGAATTTCGTCTTGATTTACAAAAAAACAATATTGACCGCCTTGAAGAATTAGCAAAAGAGCAAGCCAAAAAAGAGGAAGAAAGAGCCAAAGAAAAAGAGAAAAGAGAAGAAGAACTTGCCGAAGCTGAAATTGAAAGAGAAAAGAGAAAACAAGAAGCGAAGCAAATTATTCAAGAGTTAGGATTTGAAACTTTAAGCGAAATAACGAACGAATTTTTTGCCCGTCAAGAAGAAAAGCAAAACGAAGAACTTGCAAAATTTCAAGAGGATCAAAACAAGCGCCTTGAATATATTAACGAATTAGAGCAATCCGGAGCAATTACCGAGGAAGAAGCTTCCGCTCGCCGTATAAAATTAGAGGAAGAAACTGCAAGAAAGCAAACCGAAATTAAAAGAAAGCAAGCTATTCAGGACAAAGCTCAAGCCTTATTTAATATTGCTATTAATACCGCACAAGCTGCCATTGCTTCAATTCGTTCGGCGCCTTTGGCAATTGGAGCGTTACCCAATCCCGCCGGTATTGCGGCACTCGCTGCGGTAATTGCACAAGGAGCGATTCAAGCGGGAATTGTTGCTTCGCGACCAATACCGGAGTTTTATAAAGGAACGGAATATTCGCCGGAAGGTTTGGCTTATGTAGGGGAAAGAGGTGCGGAGCTTATCGAATACCCGGACGGAACGCAAAGAATCGCAACACAAAAAGCGCTTGAATATTTGCCCGAAGGAACGAAAGTAAAAACGGCTTCAGAAACAAAGCAAATATTGAACAATAAAACGCTTGAATCTGAAATAAAAGGTTTGCGAAGTGATTTAAGACGTAAAAAAATGAGCGTAAATATAGACGTTCGAAACAATTCAAGAATTGACTATTTAGGATTATGAAAAAATGGAAGTTTTACATTGACGACGTTGAGATAAACCTGGATATTTTCAACTTTGACGAATTAAAATACGTTATTTCGCGCGATACGGAATATTGGGGCTATTTCCGCGAAGCTTCAATTGATAAGCTTGTATTTTTAAAACAAGACGCGCAAACGATAAAAGACTATTTTGAAAATAACGGCGTAAACGCTTCGCATACTTTCACGATTAAGAAGTTAAACGTTTCCATGGGTTGTTATGAAGTATTCCAGGAAGGAATTATTGATTTTTACAATTATAAGGAAATCTACAATAAAAACAATAAGCTTTTTAAGGTTGAAGTTGACGTTGTCGGAAATAGTGAGCAACAAAAAATAAAAACAAGGGAAGATTTAGACCTAAAAATTGGACGAAATACTTCCGTTGAAAATCAAAGTATTGGAACCGTTACCGCTCAAAACGTTCTTTTTAAAACTCGACCTTTAAAACTTGAAGCTTTTTCAAACATTGCAAGCGCTTATATTGGGGTTGCTATTCCGGACGGACAACTTAACAACCGGGATTTAACTATTCCAACGCAACAAACCAATTCAAACATTTTGTTTTATCAAAATGCGGCTTTGGGAACAACTCAAGTTGATTCAGTTTTGCCAAGTTTATTATTTGACGAAATAACGCTTCGGGAACATAGCGAAACGCAAGACACCAATATGAGGTTGGATTTTAATATTGATTTTGAATATAATTCAATTGGAGCTTTAACGCTTGTAAATGGATTAAAGTTAAAAATTCAAGCTTATACTTATGACGGCGTTGATTTTACTTTTGTTAGCTCGTCAATAATTGACCAAATAGACGAAGATCCGGGAACTAATAGCGGTAATTTTAGCGGAACTGCTTTATTTGATAAAGCCGAAAACATTCTTTACCGGTTGGTTGTGGAATGTAGTGCGACTTTGTTTACAATTACTTTTCAAGATAGCGAAATAAATTATTCATATAATGAGTTAAGCGAAGATTCCGCGCATAAAGGGTTTTTAATTTACGAAACGTTTCAAAACTTATTTGAGCAAATAACCGACCGGACAAACGTTTTCAATTCTAATTTATTCGGACGAACCGATTTAGGTTACGCGACGGACGGCGAAGCTTCGCAAATTGTAGTAACTAACGGATTGTTTTTAAGAAACGCGGAACTTTCGGACGGTGCAGCGGTTGAATTAGAGCTTAATTTTAAGGATTTATATAAAACCCTGGATTCAATTTACGGGTTGTCCATGTGGTTTGACGGCGACAAAATAAACATTGAAAGACGTTCGGACGTTTTCGGGACAAATGAAATTGAACTTGAACCGCAAGAAATAAGCCGGGAATTGTTTACTAATTTGCTTTATACCGACGTAAAGGTTGGCAATAAACAAATAAAATACGAAAACACGAACGGAACAAACGAATATAATACAACGCTTCAGTTTTCAAGCCCTTTAAGAATAAAATCGAATAAGCTTGAATTGATTACAAAATATAATACCGATTATTTAGGCGTTGAATTGGCTAAACGTTTAAGCTTTGCGACGGACGCCAACGTTGACACGAAATACGACGACAAAGTTTTTATTTGTAAGGTTGAGCAAGATCCGTTTTTTGGATTTTACAAAACGGTCCTTGGATTGGAAGACGGTTTTGACTTTGTGGACGGCGTTATTCTTCCGGATTATGCCGGGAACCTTGACTTTTCTCCGAAGCGTATGCTTTTAAGGAATAGCGACTTAATAAACGCCGCTTTCTTTAAAAATCAAACTAATTTTTTAAGGTTTGAAAAAAGCGAAAATTTAGCGGCATTAGTAACACGAAAAACCGGAGAAACTACCGACTTGGAAGAACTTGCCGACCTGGACTATTCAGAAACGACAACTTCGAAATTTATTCCGATGCTTTGGAATTTTGAAGTTGCTGAAACGGACCTTTGGAAGATTATGAACAATCAATTGGACGTTTTTAAATTTAGTTTAGGTTGCGAAGAAAAGTTTGGCTATTTATGGAAGGCACAAATTCAAAATGACCTTGGCAAAATTACCCTTATTGAAAAACAAGCTTTTGAAGCTCCGGCTCCGGTTGACTATCAAGCAAGTTTTATATTTGACGGAATAAACCAATTCGTTCAAGTTGCGGACGCTGACGACTTGAGTTTTGGCGACGGCGTAACGGACCAAGCTTTTTCATTTTCTATATGGGTTTATTTAGACAGTTATACCGGAAGCGCAAACAAAATGTTTTTTAATAAAACTAACGAATATCGTCTTCGAATGAATCAAAACGGAAGAATATTTTTCGAGTTGTTAACAAATTCTTCAAATAGACTTTCCGCACGTTATATTGACCTTACAGGAGATTTGTCAACTTGGCTAAATATTGTTTGTACTTATGACGGTTCAAAAACCAAAACCGGAATGAAAATTTATATTAATGATTCAGAAGTTGTTACCGGAAATGCAAGCGCCGGAACTTATACCGGAATGACAAACGGGGGCGGAAATTTAAGATTTATGGGTTCCGACTACATTGACGGAAACGCAAACCATTTTTCGGTAATTGGAAAAGAGTTAAGCGCCGCGGAAGTTACTGAATTGTATAACGGTGGGCTTCCGATTGATATTACAACGGCAAGCTTTGCTTCTGATATTGTGAGCCATTGGGCAATGGATAAACGCGACGATCCTACGACCATAGTAAACGATATAATTGGAACGAATGACGGTATTCCGTACAATATGAGCGCGGCAAATTTAGATGAAGTAAACTATCCAACATGATAAAATACTATATTGTACCTTTGGAAAAAATTGAGGAATTAAAGCCCTTAATGATTGAAAGCTTGAATAGTGAAAACATTTATATTCGTATGAATATAGAAGGAACGCTTGGAATAATGACGTTTACCGAAGAATTAGCGCCGGTTGCATATCAAGGTTATACCAAACTTGAAATGGCTCAAATTGTAAGCGGTCCGGATTGGACAAATATTGAAGAATTAAATTAACAAACGATGCAAATACCAACGTTAAACCCTTTGCGCTTTTATAAGCCAAACGCGACAAAATTAAAAGACAATTTAAGCTTTGCGGAAGCTTCTGATTATTGGAACGCTTTGCCGGGTTCATATACGCCAAAATTCCAAGAAGAAGTTGAAGCCGTTGTTTATGAAGAACAAATTTCCGGGGCTTATGGGTTTTCGTCAATTGATGAATTTATAACTTCCGGAGCTGACAACCCGACAATTGAAAATTGCAAAGCTTGTATTGATTCCGGGAGTATTATTTATACCAATTTAGACGGCGCGGTAATTGGCAAAAAGTTAATTGTAAAAATTGACGGAGATTACGACATTGAGGTTAGGGAAGATACAACGGTGGTTGATTCATTTACCAGTCAAAGCGGAATTTTTATTTATATCTTGGATCAAAATTATGTAAACTTAACCGTCAAAATATCGTCAAGCGAAAAAATATGTATTTCGGGCGTTATGCTTTGCGAACCGGAAATAAGTTATACCGTTTGCGATTATAACCAATCGGCGGAACTTATTGATTGTTGCCCTTTTGGTGGAGTTTATTTGGTTACTTCAAGTATAAAATGGTATAATTTAAATAACGATATAAGCGAAAAATTGAATATTTATTCTTTGGATTTTACAAACAAACACGACCAAAGCCAAAGCATTGATTTTAAAATCAAAATAAATACGGATATTTACCAAGTTTCAAACGGAGCGTTTTCGGATGAAGCCCTTTTGAATGAGTTTGTAACAAAATATGATTGGATTGACTACACAATTAATGGTTTAATTTTGTCGGTAAGTATTCCGGCAATTGTGGGAACGGTTTCTTTATTGGTTTATGAAAATGGAGCTTTGCGCGATACTTATGATTTTTCGCTTGACGATACAATTGTTGACGAAAATTATCTTTACACAAATAGTGATTCAAATATTTCAACAATTTATTCAGGAATTAGAATTTTAGTAACAAAATTAGGTGAAATAAAAGACGGGGTTTTTAGTGATTTTCAAGCTTTGGGGGGAATCATAGAAACAGGGGCACAATTACAAGAAAATACCTATTACACCACAATTGGAGGTGAAATAATTGATTTTTCCGATGAAAGCCCAACTTTTAGCGCTGCTTCTTATATACAAATAAGTAAAAAAGGGAAAATTTTCGATTGCTGCCGTTTTGAAATTGGGGGATATTATTCTGAATATTTTACGGTAATAACTGAAGAAGAAAAAGAATCTTTAAAGCTTTTAAAGCTTGACTATTCTTCAGAGTTTATGGATTTAAACGTTGCTTTTTCCGATTTATGGACCGCAAGCTTGTTAATCAATGCGGAGTTAATAAAGGGAAGCGGTTCGGACATTGAAGTTTTTGTTGGTCAAAGGTCAAACGTTACCTTGGAAAACTTTGCTAAAAAAGTTAGGGTTTTAAAGACCGGCGCCATTCCGGATTATTTATGCGATATGCTTTCAAACGTTTTCGGCTTTGATACCATAACAATTGAAGGCGAAGAATATGCTGCGGAGGAAGGACCGGAAGAAGCTTCTTTTGAAGACCGAACGGACTTGTTTCAACTTGAGGTTAAATTAAGGAAGCAAAATTTCGAATTTCTAATTTAATTTATTTACTTTTACCGATTATACAATCGAGCGGACGCGAGCGCCTTAAAACAATAATATAATGAAAAAAATCTTTATTATTTTGGCGCTTGCTTTTTCATTTAGCGCTTTTTCTCAAAACTTACTAATTAACACCATTGAAGGCGGTTGTCAAGTAATTAAGACAACTATAAACGATACCGCATATTATTCCAATAGTGTTGGCGGTTACGCTCGTGTTCGTCAAAGCGGTAAAACTTACCTTTATACGAAGTTAGGCGGTCAAATTGCTTCAGTTGAATTATATTCTTCGATTGCTATTAACGATACCGTTTACCCGACAATTCCGGACTTTATCGATGCAATTAACGCTTTGCCGTTTTTCTCAACAACTGAAGGCGGGACATTATGGACGACAAGCGGGGGATATTACGCGCCTACGGACGTTAAACCTTTTCGTTTTAGTTATCAAGGTTATTCTTTGTTGAATGATTCCATTGATTTTGGAATATTCAAATTGCCGTTTGTAGGATCAAGCGCCGGAGATTTAGGAACTTACAAATCCTTAATTGGTTTCGGAAATGCAACGGTTATAGGTGGAGATTACGCGCATTTATATGGATATGTTAATTTATTTGAAGGCAAATATAACGCCATTGAAGCTATTGATACAAGTAGTATTTCAATGCGAAATGATACAATAAAAGCAACATTAAATGCAAACGGATTTGTATTACCTAAAATGGGCGCGGAACCAACCGGCGAACCTGGAAGCGTTTATTTCAATCAAAATACTACGGAATTTCGCGCTTACAATGGTACACAATTTCGAACCGTTGTAACTTTATCCGGTGGAAGCGGAAGCCCGGTCGGAGTTGTTACACCGGCACACGAAGGAATAATGTATTGGGACACCGGGACAAACCATATCTATATAAGCGTAGGAACTACAAGCGCCGATTGGGTTAAACTTAATTAATATGGACACCGGTTACGTTCAAAATTATTTTACAAACGGAATTGAAAGCAGTTTTATTTCTGCTGCTTTCTTTTTCCTTTTGTTGGCGTTTATTACAAGTAAATGGTTTCAATTTACTATTCGAAATAAAGATTCTGAACGGACACCGGTAAACGTATCTTTTTCATTTTGGTGGTTGGATAATTACAACTCCGTTGTTTCCTTTTTCTTAATGTGTTTCCCAATTATCGTATTTACTGAAGACCTGGTGCATTGGCTTGGGTTAAACTTTTTACCCGATGCCATGAAGACCAACAATCCTATGTACATTTATTACATTTTCGGGTTGGCTTTTGGTTCTATTTTAGAAGCAATTTTGAAAAAAGCGAAATTGATTAGAAACGCACAAATTTAAAGGTTATGGATAAGGCAATAATGGGAATAGTTATGTTTTTTGAAGCGTTTCAAAATGGAAATTTTAAAAACAAAATAATCGATTCAATTTTGTCTATTGGAACCGGAATGGGCGTATATTTTAACATGAATCTTCAAATATCAAATAATTTTTATCTTCAAGAAATATTTAAAAGTTTTATAAGTATATTGACTGCGTCGGTAATTCTTATATTGTCGCTTATTATACGCCATTTGTGGAATAAAAAAATTAAATGAAACTTTCTAAAAATTTAACGCTTGCCGAAGTTACCCGGTCCGAAACGGCTAAACGTCGTAATATAGATAACACACCGACGGAAGAACATATTGAAAACCTTAAGATTTTAGCAAACAACGTATTTCAACCGTTGCGCGATTATTTCGGGGTTCCAATTTATATTTCGTCCGGTTATCGAAGCGAAGCGTTAAACAAGGCAATAAAAGGAAGTAAAACTTCGCAGCATTGCAAAGGCGAAGCAATAGACATTGACAACGACAACGCCAACAACGGCGTAACAAACCGCCATATTTTCGAATATATCCGGGACAATTTAAAATTTGACCAATTAATAAACGAATTCCCAATAAAGGGAAATCCGTCCTGGGTTCATGTTTCATTCAGTAAGGATCAACAACGTAATCAAGTTTTGAAAGCTTACAAAGATTCGCGAAACGTTACCCGATATAAAGACATAACAAATGACTTGTAAACAAGCCCTTCGGCAATTCCCTAAATTACCGGGAGAATCAAACAATAAATGGTTCAAAAGACTTTCGGAAATAACCGGGTTGCACAAAAATAGCTTAAACCGTTATTTTTACACCAAACGAAAGTTTGTAGAAACACAACGAAAGCTTGATAAAAACGGAAACGTTACAAGCCGTACCGAAAAGCTTCAACAAAGCAATTTAGTTGAGGTTCCGGAAGAATTGGAGCTTTCCAGGTTAAGCACAAACGTGACAACCGGGCAACAATGGGCAATATACACAAAGGAAAGCCAAAAGAAAGCCCTTTTTAAGCTAAACAAGGAAATAATTGAAAAAACGCTTTCCGGTTTGAATTTGGCGCCAATTCCGCCAAGTAAAGCGCCACAAACGACAAATAAAAGCTTGGTATTAACTTTTGCTG
>Ga0208645_1003039_pt1 | contig 12757 bp, 21 predicted proteins | sample VirMetDEL_Sep_01_FD_184519 | JGI IMG/M metagenome (GOLD analysis project Ga0208645, IMG submission 184519) | Aqueous microbial communities from the Delaware River and Bay under freshwater to marine salinity gradient to study organic matter... | ecosystem: Environmental > Aquatic > Marine >...
TGGCAAAATATATTCCCAAATAAGTGCAGCTTCTCATGCTAATGTTTCAGCTTCTATGGTTATTACCTTAGCACAAAATGATTATATTCAAGTTCATATAGCTGATAATTACATTTATTCGTCACAAAGTGCAAATTACAATCAGTTTAGTGGTCACTTAATAGGAGTTTCATAAAATGGCATTAAGTAAAATACAAGCTGAGTCAATGAACTTAGCAGACACCTATGCATTTAGTGGAACTGTAAGTGGTGCAGGTAAAGTGTTGCAAGTAGTTCAAGCATTTAAAGATGATGTTTTTGCTACAACTAGCACTAGTTACACAGATGTTACTGGATTGACTGCATCAATTACACCAAGCAGTTCTTCAAATAAAGTTTTAGTGCTATTAAGAACCTCACAAGGCGTATCTGGAGAGAGTTATATTAGATTAAAACTACTTAGAGGTAGTACGGATATAGCAGTTGCTAATGGAAAAGCTTATTTTAATTTTAGTTATCCATCAAGAGCAGGTAGTGATACTAGCTACTACATTGCACGAGGTAGTCAACATTTAGATTTTTTAGATTCACCAAACAGCACATCATCTACTACTTATAAAGTGCAAGTTGAAACTTACAGTGGACACACAGCGTATATCAACAGAGGTAGAGATAATGACCAGTATCGTGGTGTTTCAAGTATAACATTAATGGAGATTGCAGGATGACAGATATAGTTCAATCAATTTTAGCAATAAATCCAAAAGCAGAAGTAAGTGTTGATGCAGAAGATGTAAAAAAAATCACATGGCACAATGGTACAACACCCATAGCTGAAGCAGACATATTAGCTAAACAAAAAGAATTGCAAACTGCATATGATAACAATAAGTATCAAAGAGACAGAGCAGAAGCCTATCCATCAATAGCAAATCAATTAGATGACTTGTATCACAATGGCATAGATGGTTGGAAGACAACTATCAAAGCTATTAAAGACAAGCACCCAAAGGAGTAAGCCATGCCCTACATAGGAAAACAGCCACTCACTGGACAGTTTAACAAGCTAGATGCAATCAACATCTCCACCACAACAGACACATTTGCATTAACTAAGAGTACTGCATCATTCAACCCTGCAACGGCAGAGCAACTAATCGTATCAGTGAATGGTGTAACTCAAGCACCCAATGATGCCTATAGTGTATCAGGGTCTAACATTATATTTACTGAGAACCTAACCACAGCAGACACAATAGATTACATATTGGCTTTAGGTGAAGTTGGTAATTCAGTTGTGCCTACAGATGGTTCAGTTACTGGAGATAAGTTTAGCTCTACTGTCTACAGAGATGGCATCAGGATAAATGGTAGTTCAGCTACTGACAACGTAACAATAGCTAGTGGTGAACGTGCAATGGTTGCAGGGGATTACACAATTCCCACAAACAAAACATTAACAGTAAATGGAGTATTGACCATTGTCTAAATTATTCGTTGACGAGATTCAACCCAAAACCACTGGTGGTGTTATCAATGCTAAAGGTATGGTTATACAAGTTAAAACAGCTACAGATAGCACAGAGAGAACAACTAATTCAGCATCATTTGGGACTGGAGGAAACACATTAGCAGTCTCTATAACTCCAAAATCTACATTAAGCAAAATACTTGTTACTTGTAGTCTTTCATATGGAACACCATCTGGTACAGTTTCTTTATATCTAACTTTATTTAGAGACTCAACAAATCTAGGTGATGCAACAAAAGGTTTTGGTAATTTATTTGATGGAAGTAGTTATCATTATGGTCATACATCATTACAAATTTTAGATGCCCCATCAACTACTTCAACAATTATATATCAGCCTTATTTTAGAATTGGTAGTGGTTCAAATAATGGAAGAATAAATAATACTGGTTCATTTTCAACTATAACTGCAATGGAAATAGGAGGATAGCATGAGTAGCAAAATAGGTGTGCAAAACATAGCACACACCAACGGCACAAATGCTATGACTATAAGTAGTGGTGGTGTAGCTACTTTTACTAATGCTCCAATAGGTGCAGATATAACTGTTGCAGACCAATGGAGAAAAACTGGTGATACAACTGGAACTCTAGAACCAATTACGGATTTAGAAAGAATAGATACTACTGGGCAAGGAACTATAGGAACAGCAATGTCTGTTTCTTCTGGTATTTTTACTTTTCCAACAACTGGTATTTACTTAGTAAGAGCAACTTTTGCTAATGCAGATGGAAGCACTGATTCAAGATACATTACTGGGCAAATTCAAGTAACTACAAATAATTCTTCTTACAATTCTTTTGCTGATTCAACATCATCTATAAAACATATTACTACAACTACATATCTTCAACATTCTACAGAAACTTTTGTAAATGTATCTGACACCTCAAATGTAAAAGTAAGATTTTGTTTAGTTCCAGCAGTGGGAACAGTAATTACAAGAGGAGCAACTTCTATTAATCTTACAACCTTCACCTTTATAAGATTAGGAGCATAGAATGACAAGCATACTTAAAGTAGACAATATACAAAAAGCAAATGGCAGTGTTCCTAAAGTATCTGACTTAGGTTTAAATGTTACTGGTAGTGTGTTGCAAGTAAAGCAATTAGTTTTTGCAAAAGAAACTATTACAACTAGTTCTGCAACTTTTGTAAGCACTGGAAAAAGCCTTGCAATTACTCCATCAGCAACAAGTTCAAAAATATTAATTCAAGTTTGTGGTGGTTCAGGACATTGTCCATATGTAAATCAGTTTTGCATTTCTACAATATATAGAGGAAGCACTAATTTATCTACTAATGGGATAGAAAATATTGGAAATAGTACAACTGGTCTATCTGTATCTCCTCATAATATTGTTTTTTTAGATTCACCTAACACTACAAGTGAAGTTACATATACTCCCTATTATAGAAGTCAACCAACAAAACCAAATGTATATTGGAATCTTGCAGGTAATGACGGTGCAGACTTTACAATAACACTTACAGAGATAGCAGGGTAATAAAAATGGCAAATGAAATAAGAACAGAACATGCAATAATATCTTTAAAGCCAAATGCTAAATGGTCTTTAGTAGGTGATAAATTAGAGTGGTTAGATTCAGAACAAACTGAACCTACATCATCAGAATTATTAACAGAAGTTAAAAGACTGCAAGCTGAATATGATAAGGCTAAATATCAAAGAGATAGAGCAGAAGCATATCCGTCAATAGGTGAGCAGTTAGATTTGATATATCATGCAGGTCAAGGTGGAGATGCTTTTCAAGCAGCCATTAAAGCTGTTAAAAACAAGCATCCAAAGGAGTAGATCATGGCACTCACAAAATTAAACTCAGCAAGTGTGATTGAACGTCTTCCAGTTGGTAGTGTGTTGCAAGTTAAATCAGGAGTGTTTGCTACTGAAACTCAATTAACACAAACAAGTAATCAAGCAACTGGGATATCAGTATCAATAACCCCATCTTCAACATCAAATAAAATTTTAGTAAAGACTGTATTTCCATTACAAATTGGTAATTCAGGGCTTATTGTTTGTACTATATATAGAGGGTCAACAAATTTAGGCTCTGATAGTATGGGGCTTGGTCGATATTATCATAATGGGGTAACTTCAGCAGATCGTAATTTTGCTATTCAATATTTAGATTCTCCGTCAACTACAAGTGCAACTACCTATCAAGTATATCTTAAATGTTCAGGTGGTACACACTATTGGGGTGTAGGTAATGCATCAGGATCAATTACTGCTATGGAGATCAAAGGGTAATGGTCAAGGCATCTGAAGTAAAAGCACAGATAGATACACATGAAGCAGTATGTGCTGAGAGGTGGAAAGAGACTATCATTCGCATCAAGAGAATAGAAACTATTATGATTGGTACAGCAGGCACAATGATACTAATGATGGCAGGCTTACTACTGAGGTGACACTATGCTTGAAATGCTAATGGTTGCGAATAGTGCCTTTGCTGTCATCAAACAAACAATAGAAAATGGTCGTGATATTTCAAGTGCTGGTTCAGCAATCGCTAAATTCGTAGGTGCTGAAGATCAATTACAACAAGACTTAAACAAAAGAAAGAATAGTATATGGACTAACTTCTTAGGCAAAACAGATAATGACCTGGAAGAATTTATGGCATTGGAACAGATCAGAGTTAAGAAAGATCAAATTCGTGAGTTCATGCAGTTATATGGCAGAGCCAATTTATACTCAGATTACATTCAATACTGTGCTGATGCTCGTAAAGCCAGAAAAGAAGCTAGAATAAAAGCAGCTAAACGTAAACAAAAGATTCAAGACACAATATTAAAAGTTGTATTAGCCATACTTATTGCAAGTGTTCTAGCTGGTGCTATTGGAGTCTTGTTAATCATAGCTAGAAAGAAAGGTATTATTTAATGGATAACATGATTTTAGATGCATGGAATGAGCTGAGTTATACAGAAGGTGTTTTGTTCACAATATGGCTATTTATTCTTTATTACGGAAAATGCTGGATAGATAGTAAATTTAGAAAGGACTAACATGATACAATTACTAGGACCCATTGCTAACATTGCTTCAACTTGGCTTCAAGGCAAACAAGAGAAAGCCAAAGCCAAACAACAATTAGAAGTTGCTAAAGTACAAGCCCAAGTTAAACGTGTAGAACAAGATGGATCATGGGAAGAAAAAGCCATGGACGCATCAGACAATAGCTGGAAAGACGAAGCATGGACTATTTGCTTTATAGCTTTAATTTTTGCGTGTTTTGTTCCAGCACTACAACCATATATATCTGAAGGTTTTAAGTTTTTAAGAGAAGATTGTCCTGAGTGGTTAAGTTACGGGATTTTGGCCTCAATAGCTGCAAGCTTTGGGCTGAAATCTATAGCAAAGTTAAAGAAATGATAGGTAACTTTGACAAAGCATTAGAGTTAGTTCTAAAGCATGAAGGAGGTTATGTAGATCACCCTAAAGACCCAGGAGGAGCTACTAACTATGGTGTAACTAAAAAGGTATATGAAGCTTATCTTGGTAGAGAATGTACTAAACAAGAAGTTAAAGATATGCCATTAGAGGCAGTAGGAGATATATATAAAAGAAAGTATTGGGATAAAGTAAGAGGCGATGATTTACCTAGTGGTCTTGATTGGTGTGTATTTGATTTTGCAGTTAATGCTGGTGTATCTAGAGCTTCTAAAGTATTGCAAGGATTTCTTAAGACATCTGTAGATGGTATTATAGGATCAGGTACATTAAAAGCTATTGATGCCTACCCTACTACAGTTAAAGGTATTATAGAAACCTACACATCTCAAAGATCAAACTTTTACAGAACATTAAAAACCTACGATACGTTTGGTAAAGGTTGGGATAAGAGATGTTATGAGACACGTAAGACTGCAATAGAGATGTTAACCTAGTACAAAGTCACCATCTCCTAAACTGCTACTAACATTACCTGATTGCTTGGGTCTGTTTCTAAAGTAAACACTATCTTCTTTATCGTATTTAATATCTTCAAACATACATTCTTCTCCATGCTCATCAAGATCAGGTTGTGAATTAGCTTGGCAGTCTAAAAATATTTTATTTAACTGATAGTTCTGTGAAGTTATTTTGCATTCGGAACAAGCTATTGGTCTTGTCCTGGGGTTTTTAGTTGGGATTAAATCTTTCTTACATTCTTTACAGATTTCATAATTTTCCATGTGAATACCTTCTATTTATTTAATTTAGTATTGTCTAAACGCACCTTCAAAGGGGCAGTTTTTATGTTAAGACTGTCCCTTTATTTTTCCATTCACATAGACTGTGCCAATTTCTGTGCCAAAAATATCGGCATTAGCAATGTGAATTGAGCATAATCGTACAAATGTGCTTAGTTATCTAGGTATTGCCCAACTCGGCAGTAGTGGGGAAAAGAGGCTGTAAGTGTTAGATCGCCTAACATTATGGTCTTTTTTTTTGGGAGTTGGTGGAGCTAATCGGGTTCGAACCGATGACCTCTACACGGTCTTCTTACTGCTTTCATGTTTAGCTTCCACCCTTGATTAAGATAGTGTAGTTATCTAGTTATTCTCTTTTTGTGCCAATTCTGTGCCACAAGTCTTATTTTAGTATAAACATATTTATTCTTTTTCCCACTACTGTTGTGAGGGTTATTTCATTTTGTTAATGTCGTTCATAAGCTGATCTGGGTTTAGATTTACATAAGCTGATACTGATCTAGGATCATTCCAACCACCAAGAGCCATTAGCTTCTTATCATTGATACCAATTAAAGCATGTGTTGATGCCCAATGTGATCTCCAGTTATGTACTGTGAATCTTTTTGTACCACCAAAGGCTCTTTGGACAGCTTGTGTATGAGTTTTGTCCAGAGGTTTAGTGTTTCTATTTGTGAGATATGAGAAAGGCTTGAGCTTTGTTGAGAGAAATACTGGACCTGATCGTTCTCTGTTGATACCACGTAGGCTTTCGTAAATCCTGTCATGCATTGGGATAGACCTAAAATCACCGTTCTTGGTTTTCCAGAATATGATTCGGCGTTTATCCATATCAACGTTTTCCCATAATAGGCTAACGGCTTCACCAACCCTAGCTCCAGTATAGCAAAGGAAAATGATAAGTGGTTTGAGAATGGGGTTAAACTCATTGATTAAGGCTTCCTGTTCTAGATATGTAAGGAATACGGGTTTTTTCTTTTCTACTTTTCTTTGGTAGATTTTGGGAAGTGTAATATTTTGCCCATCTCCAATTTGCTGGAGTCCGTATTTTCTGATTGATTGGAGTTGGTTTCGGATTCTATTGTAATATCCAGGTTTGATTCTTGGCTTAGTTCGATCAAGTATGGAAACGAACATTCCATTGTTAATGTCAACAAGGCTGGTACTCCCGAAATGCTTATTGAGAAATCGTATTCTTCCTTGCTCTGAGTCATCGATGTACTCTTTTGAATTAACGTAATCAATCGTAGCATCTCTAAAGCTATAGTTTGGGGAGTGTCCCTTTCCATAATATTTGTCTAGTACTTCTTTATGGATTTTAAGTGCAGTAAGTTCTGCTTCTTTGATGTCAGAAGTTCCTGAAGATTGTCTGACTCTGAAAGTCCCATTGGGTAACTGTATTGTTCCCTTGATTTGGAAGTACGGACTGTCTTTTCTTTTTCTAACCTGAAGCAATGTTCCCTGCCCTTCAAGAAGTTTTCGAAATCAGTTTCTTTAATTAGCCAATTACCACTATCTAAGATTATTGGCACAGTCGATTTTCTAAGTAAAGCTTTCCAGCGATTTAAGTTCCCATTTGTAGAACTTAAACCACAGAAAGTTTCTAGGAGATATGCTAATGGATAGCGTTTCTCCATTTAAGCAGCTTTTGCTTTGAGCTGATTAAGATATTGCTTGTAATGACCTTGTAGCTTTGACACAACTTTGTTGTCTAACTTAGCTATTGTAGGTGCTTCATCTTTCCAAGCAGAGATAAGCTGATCTTTATCTTTACAACTTGCTAATGCAGAATCTATACGTTGATAATGCTCATGATCTTGCTGATCCTTTGTAGCTTTTTTGATCTCATACTCTTTATCCATGACTGGTAGATCCTCACCAGCATATATAGAAGTGCCTAGTCCGTGATAAGCCAAGCATTTAACAAGACCTCTTTGCAAAGCCGTGTTGACCTGGAAGGAAGTTGCAGCTTTTAGTGGCTCGTTCCTGTTGCCTAATACTGGATAGATTTCTGACTGAACAATACCATCTATTGTCACAGATACAGATACATAAGTAAATGTAAGTGAGTCACGCATGAAAGGTAATACATTGTTTTGATTGTCATTGAATGTATGCTTTTCAAATGTCGCAGTTGGGTAATGTTGCTTGACTAAAGCCCATGCCCAAGCCCACGATACGTAGCTGAACTGACCTTTCTTTTCTATGTGATTAGACACGTCGATTTCTGACAATGTTTCCCATACCGATTTAGCTGAGTTTTTTGTAGCCATTATTTTTCTTCCTTTTTTGGTTGATGTTTAAGTGTGATAGTATTGGTCTTGCTACGAGATACGATTATCTTGTCGCCTTGTAGATTACCTGACAAATCCAAGACCATCTTGCGACAATTTGCAGGTAAATAATGTTTGATTTCTGTTTTAGCAACGTCAGCTATCTTGTTGGCTTTTGAAGCTTCTATGATGTCTTGAGCATTAAGATTCATTTCTGATTGCATCTTAGTGTCCCAACATTCTAAGTCAGACATATTGATTGTAATTTGATCTGTCCAATCGACTGGTGGAAGCATCTGAAAGGCATCAGGCATAATGTCTTTTGTGTACCAAAGCCAAAACTGTTTGCATTGATCTAGATACATTTTTAGCCATGCATCATCTCTTTGTAATTTTCTGTATTCCATACGACAATGAACACCGAAAAACACAACAATATAGCAATGGTCTTTGGCTCTTGTATGCATATGATGTTGACATTGTGGAGCATAAAGATCACATAACTCGTCCATAGACATAAAGCCAAAATGAGTTTTAGCTTCTATAGGATTGCCATCTGAGGCAATAGCATCATAGGTTGAGTGAATAGGAACACCTTCATGATCTATAGTTTTACCTGATCCTCTGCCACCTACTTTGAGGTCTGTGATCTGTGCAAAATTATCTAATACAAACGGCTCCAGATAACTACCTGTGTCAAATAGGAACTGTAGTTGTTTGGTAACAAGACGTTCTTGCTCACCTTTCTTTTCTGATATTAGCTTCGCCCATTCATCGAATGAACCATTGGCTATAATCTTAGCTTCTGATGAGCCTATAAAGTTTTTACGTTCACTAAGCTGCTTTTGTGTGAGTGCCATGATCTTTACCTTCCTGATATTGTCTGTCTAAGTCGTTAGCTAACCAATTCTCCTGGGCATGAGGACTATTGCGACCTTGCCAAGATAGTTTTGCTACTTCTAAGAACAGCTCCATGTTAAATTTACTATTACGTGATTTGGCTTTTACAGCCTTTGCAAAGTCTTCCATGTCTGATTGATGAATCATTGGAGCAATTTCCTCTGCAAACCACTTGAAGTCTTTTCTAGTCATTCTATACATTTTACACCTCTATTAACTGGTTATCTAGTCACTATAATTAAATTTTTTTACACAGTACGGATTAATTGAACAACAACTCCCATTATATCAACTAAGCCTATATCAATTTCCTTTTGGCTTTTATCTGATGATCTAGGCAATAAATAAGGAGTTCTGTATTCCATAATCTGTATTTTATTTTTATACTGTATAAGAACAGTCTTGCCATTTGTTGGTTTGATGTCAGGGTTAACGACTATTGTATCTCCTACATAATACCCAGCTAAGTCCATAGTCTTCCATTGAACAGGAATAGCAAAGGCTCTAGGAGAAATATCTTCTGTAGTAACTATTGTTTTATTTGTTTCCATTAATACACCTTTTTTAAATACCATTACTGGTATGTTTTTAAGCTTGGAAACGAGAACTTTTGGACTAACATTAGGATAAGATTTACTAGTCAATGCTAATTTAGATATTACTGTTTGTGATAAGCACCAGGGTTTTTCTGCTATAAACCTTTGTAGAGTAGACGGAGCTACTCCACTATCCATAGCCCATTTTCTAGCACTCCAGCCCTTGGCTTTAAGTGTCATAGTAACCCAGTCATGTACTATCTCAATAGTATCTGAGATTGTTATCTCCTATGCTGTTCCTTTGCTTCTTCGTTTCCTAGAAGTGTCTAGAATAAAAGAAGATACATTATCATCAATACCACTTAAGTTAGCATTGCTACTACTATTAAATTGTGATTTTTCTTTCATGATTGTTATTGGTACTTTCATTTGTCTAAAATAATCGTAGGCTTTAGCAACTAATCCTATGATATGTTCTTCATACCACTGAAACCATTCATCATTTATATGTAAAATTTCTTGTGATGGGTGTAAATAATATTTTTGGGAATCACAACCAGTACCTTTTTCTTTATAAAGCCAGCCTTCTGCTTCCCAGTCTTTAACCATTTCATCTATTGCTTTACGACTAACACCTAATTCACTGCATATTAAAGCAGCAGTAATGTCTCTTTCAGCATAAAAGGAATGAACAATCCATGTAGCAAAATTATATCTTGCTCTTGTTGAATTAACATAAGCAAGCCATTTATGGTTTTTTCTATTGTTTTGAACTTGTGTCTGTAACATTTTACATTTTAATACAGTAGCCCTCAACATTTTAAGTTCTGTTGGATAGGTTTTGTAATCAAATTCGTTAAATGTCATGGAAATGCACCTCCAGTAATTATTAACTAGTTTAGTTTAGTTACTTAGTCATATAAGTCAAGTGGTATTGATAAGTGACTAGATAACTAGTCATATTCACATTGTGAGGTGTGATATGAACAAAGAACAACTATGGATTCAAAACCTAATAAATCAGTTCACCTCCCGAAGATATGAACTAAACATTTCACAGAATGAATTAGATCATATAATAGGGTGTGCCACTGGTCTTGTGGCGAAATGGGAAACTGGAAACAGAAAGCCAACGGCATTTAATTTGTATTGTTGGGCTGAAGCTCTCAACTGTAAAATTAATGTGGAGGCGATAAATGATAATAGCAGGAATTGATCCAGGGTTATCAGGTGGTTTGTGTTTCTTTGATAATGAAACTAAAACAATCCATGCTGAAAAAGCACCTATCTATCAACTAAAGACTAAAACTAAGACTAAAAGATTCTTAGATATGTGGACGTTAATGTCTATGTTAGACGATCACAATCCAGATCATGTCTTTATAGAAAAACAACAAGCCATGCCACAACAAGGACTGGTAAGTACATTTGCTACTGGTATGGGTTATGGTGTTTATCTTGGATTACTAGTAGCTGGTGGCTACAGTTACACAGAAGTGCAATCTAGAGTCTGGAAAAAAGACCTAAAATGTACTGCTGATAAAGACCAATCTAGAATGAGAGCATCTGAGTTAATGCCCAATGGAAGCCATCTCTGGCAACAGAAAAACCAAGATGGTCTAGCTGAAGCCAGTTTGATAGCCTATTGGGGAATCTATAAAAGTAACTAACAGAGTGAGCATGATGATCTGTCTGATCCCACTCTGTTAGCTAAGTCGGCATTAGGTTATACTTATGCCTACCATGGTTCTATTTGACAGTATCAAGAAACTTAATAGGATCGAATACAGCACCATCTTTAAAGGCACTTACAAGCTTCTCTATCACTAGTTTCTTGTTGTCGTGAGGTAATAGCTTACATTTGACTTTATGTGCAAGTAAACGAAGCTGAGTTATTTTATATTTATTGAGCCATTCTTCCGTTGGTTTAAACCAGTCTTTGGCAACAGATATATTGTAGAGGTCTTTGTGCGACTTGAAGGTCTCACTTTGATCCATCGAAGCCACAATCCCTTTATAAAGTATAGAGTGGAGACGATCTGTTGTTTGACGTAAGAAAAATCGTAAAGTATCGCACTTATTAGCTTTACAATATTTAGACATTTCTTCAAAAAGATCATTATAGTAACCATTATCTTCTCCTTGTATTGTAAATCTAATGCTAGTGTAATGCTCAATAGGTAATGTGTCTGTGACAGAGTATCTAGGTACAATTTGATTACACAACATAGCTAATGTAAAATGTTGTTGAGATGATTCTAATTTATCTTTGAGACTCACACTTTGATCAAACATTTCAGAACGTAAATAATCATAATACATTTCATGAGTCATTTCACGTTGTGGGTTAGACATATCTGCTAGTGTAAGCTCAGGTATCTCTCCTGATTCAATAGCATCTAGTTCCTTCTTAGACATTTCTATTTTGCTTTTGTATTTCTGAACCCAGAAGTTACCTTTGTATGGTTGATACGTAATAACAACATTAATATCTTTTGGGTCTATTTCTTCTTTTTCTATGTCATATTTATATACTTGAACAAGGTTTTTGATTAAGCCTTTGACCTCCGATGGGTGGCAGTCAATAACAGTACAATCTTTGAATTTCTTGTTGTAATATTTGGCTTTTTCATCGACATACTCTTGTTGTAAAGCAAGAAACTTATCCATGTTAGCAACATACTGACCATCGTCAAACAAGTCACCAGCAAACTCTATATTCTTGTAAAGCTTGTGTTTAGGATCGATAATAACACGTGACTTAGATATTTTTACATTACCTATAGAATACTTAATGTTGTCATAGTCATAACGACCATTGCAATCTGCAAATATTTTGTCCTGTGTTTCTTGGTCTACATTAGTAAATAATTGTGCAATGCCTAGACCAAATTCCTTGTTTCTAAAAGCATCTTTGACTGTAGGAGACAAATCAGCAAGGGCTACACGTTGTAAAACCCACTTATTTGTTTGACCCCAGTTTGCAGCAAGAGTGTTGTAATCCATTAAGCCGTCAGACACTACCTGATTGATAGCTTCTGCTTCGTCTAATGGGTGCATACCTTCTCGTAGCATATTAGCCATAGCACCAACTTCTGTGGCGTTGTCTTCTATTAGCTTACATTCTATTTCTACGTTTGAAGATTTGCCGTGTATAGCAAACAAAGCTTCTAAACGTCTGTTGCCGTCAATGACATTAAAGCCAGTGCCGTTTTTTTGAACAACAAGGTTATGCAATAAGTCTCTTGATTTGATTGAGGCGATAAGCTTGTCTAAGTTGTCAGCTTTTACAACCCTGACATTGGTTGGATTA
>Ga0208645_1003040_pt1 | contig 12754 bp, 13 predicted proteins | sample VirMetDEL_Sep_01_FD_184519 | JGI IMG/M metagenome (GOLD analysis project Ga0208645, IMG submission 184519) | Aqueous microbial communities from the Delaware River and Bay under freshwater to marine salinity gradient to study organic matter... | ecosystem: Environmental > Aquatic > Marine >...
TCGCTATACCCTTCGTATTTACGGATTAAATTAACCGCATGCGAAAGATCCGACATAGGAGTATCAATTAGTACTCCCAATATACATAGATTTTATTTACCTTGGCCACGATAACGCTTTTGTCCTGGCTTTAGTTTAGTTCTTTTCGAGCGTCCTTGCCGTGTTTTCTTGGGCTTGGACTCAATGAGAAGAGAGCTGGACTTGGGTTTTGCCATGCTGGTGTGGAATCAACTAACGCAGTTTAGCGTCAAATTACCACTTGACGCTATTTACCATTTCGTTTTATGGCTCCAGTACCTTGCTGACATCTTGTCAGGGTTAGAATCCTGAGCGTTATGACGAGCGTAATACGATTTCTTCCTTGCCTTGTCCTTTGCGGTCTGTGGATTTTTACCAGCTCCCTCTACGCCTTGCTGTCCAAAGCGAATGATTTTTTCTTCGCCTCCCTCGCAAGCCTTGACGACATGAGACTTGGTTTTATGTCCAGGAGTTTTCTTGGGTTTATTGCACTCTAAAGAATCCTTTGCAATTTTCGCTGCCTTTGCCGCTTTTTTATGTTTACCTGACATACTTATTAACCGAAGAAAGAGCCAAAGCCAGAAAGGAAATCTTGAGCTGAAGGTTTAGAGCTGGTTGCTGCACTCGTTCCTATTTTAAAATAAGAAGGTGCACCGCTATCTTCTTCGTCAGGAAAAAAATCAAAATAAGTTGATTTTGTCGGCTTCGTGGTTGTTGCTGCTTTTGTACTGCCGTCTTCAAACATACTTCCGATTGAAGCAATAGCCGCAAACGGATCAGATGTGTCAGGCAAAGAAAAACCAAACAGACTTTGCATGCTGCCTGTAGTGGAAAGTGTGCCCTCTATTTTTCCTAAATTTTTGTCCTCTTCTGTAGCGTCAGGAAAAAAATCACGATAAAATTCTGATTCACTGCCGTTATAACCAGCTTTTTTAAAGATGCTAAATAAAGCTGTACCTCCTGCTGGTGCGTCAGGCTTTTCGTCGGAATCACGTTGAATATAACCGGCGCCCAATTCTTCTTGTGTAGGTTTAATTTGTTGTTCATTTAAGATTCGAATTTGTTCACGTATTTTTGTTGCTGGTTCTGTTCGCAAGAACTCAACAAGATAAGCCTTGACTTGTTCGGCAGGTGTCTCCTCTGGATCCATGCCAACTCCTTTTAGCTGTTCCAGGTATTCCGGAGGTAGGTCTTTGAGATTTAATTTGTCTACAAGTTCTTGTGTTTTAGATTCAGCTGAAACAAAATCAAGAAAAACAGGGTTGCTATAAGAAGCTTTTTCAGATTCCAAAGCTTGGGCTAAATCTTTCTGAATAAACTCAGCAAGATCCTTTCTTGTATACGTATCTGCCGCTGGATCATAGCCAGACATTTTCCCGATTACTTCATAATGCAACCTAGCAAAATCATCTTGATTGTTTAGATCTAGTCCATACTCATAGGCCAATTGTTTCCAGGATTTGCTGATGCCTGAGGGACGTCCTGTTTCACGTTCTTGCCAAGCTTTTTCTACGCCTTCTTTTTGGTTTTTATACAGTGTTGCTTTATTTGTGACATCTGTTCCACTTAGAAGTTCTGGGTTTCGGTAAAAATTAGGATCAAAACCTCTACTTGTTGTTTTTGTTGCTAGATCTGCTAAGAATGCATTGGCTTGTTTATTGGCAAAATCCTTTAGCGCACTAGATGCCAACTGCGTTTGTAGAACGTTTTGTTCATCTTCTTTTACATCCATGTAACTGATGAATTCAGATATGGACTTAGAAGTGTCGAAACGTGGACGAAGGTAATCTTCAATAAATTTATTTGCGAATTCCTGTTCAATCTTATATGTTTGCTCAGCGTTTGCAGGATCTTGTATTTCTTGCATATCGCGATATCGCTGGGCAAGCGTATCATCAAACCACTTTTGCCAGTTGTACTTAACGGAAGAACCAATGCCCAAACTCTTGTCTAAAGATTTAGAAAGTCCCTGTCCAAAACTTGCAAAACCTCCTGCTCCTAAATCGCCAAGGATAGAATTTTTAATGTCTTGTTTGAAATTATTGACATCAGGTAAGCCCATGCCTTTAAACAATGAGCTCATCTGTTCTTCTTTAAGCGACTTGGAGTATTGGTCCAAGGATTGTTTCAGAACATCTGCTGATAGAGCACCAAAGGTTTGTTCCCCCTGGCGGTCCACGTAATCTTGCGTAGATAGTTCTACCAGGGATTTCGGCTGTGCTGTTGAGGTACCTAGGAGAGTTTCACGTAGGATCTGCTTTTCTCTGTCAGTTGGAGCACGGCCTTTCTCTGTGTACTCAGTAAGTTGCCTTTGCTTACCCGGCAAGCCTGCTGGTGCGCCAACAAATGAATAATCTGAATGTAAGTAGTCATCAAGCGTTTGATAACGCCCGGTCAGATCAACGTCAGGTATTTTTAAACCGCCAAAAGAAACCGCTTTGCTTGCGCTCTTCCAATTATCTACTTTGTCTGGTACGAGCCCCGCATAAAACTTGGCATCAAAAGTGTCCAGGTTTGCACCTTGTTTACTTGAATCCCAAGGCTTAAGTCCAACTGCTTTTGTATAAAAAGAAGAGATCTCGTTAACAGTTGTTTGGTCAATGTATTTTTTAGTGTCAATACCTCCTCTTTGCAATGTTTGATCAATTTGTTCCAGTATTTGCCTGTAGTTTCCAGCGCTATTGCTTTGGACCGCACTAAGACGTGAGGCAATATAGTCAGCCGCTTCTTTCTCTTCTGGTGTTGCGTCAACAGTAAGAACGGGCTTAAGAATACCTTGTGACTCTGTAAACCGAATCATGATGCTTCCTTATATTCTTGTAGGTCAATTAAGTTTACAGTCCCTGGTTGCATCCAGGCTTTTATTGTAGCCAGCTTATCTTGGCTGAAAAAAGCTTGCTGTTTGTACCACGTCTCCATATCGCTGGATGCTTTGTTTGCATTGCATTTACAACAAGCAGGAACTAAATTATGGCGATTAGAACAACCAGATTTAAAGCGAGGGATAATGTGATCAAGACTGGTTGCCTCTTCTCCGCAATAGCCACACTTATGATCCCAGGCCTGATATATACTTTCTCTAAAACGTTTCTTTGCAAGTTTTGGTGTGATTTCAACTAGCAACGCGAGGGGCTCGTGCTGGTTGCAAAACATGCTCTTCGATTGCCGTTAATTCATTCTAATTTCCCTATGCGTTTTTACGCCAGAGGAAAAGAGATAAAGATTTGCTTAAAGCCATTGACATGCTCTTGACAGCCTGTAGGGTACGTTAGTAACTACTGCCACTCCCATGGCTAAGCACCCCGGCTGGGTCTCTGCCCAGAAAGCAGGAGAACTCCTCGGAATTGATCGTAAGACGCTCTTCAAGTACCGTGATGACGGCACCCTGAAGCTCGGCCCACATTATGCCGCATTCTCGGAGACTCGTTCCAGGGACAGCTACCGTTGGAATGTCGCAGCAGTAAGGAAGCACCTCAAGAAACAAGGCATGATGCCTGTCGCCTCATAAGGTTATTACCCAAGTGGTTAACGGCTCTACGTAGTGTGGGGCCGTTTTTTATGGCTTATAAGGCTGACCGTTTTTATCGAACATTGTGAAACCTTGCATCAAAATAAAATCGGTTGGGACATTGAATAGCTTTTGCATCATCGGCATCATCATCACCGACTGGCAGTTATAGGGCGGTACATCCATCTGCGATAACGAAAAAGCATTTAACAGTGATGACTTAATTGATTCCTGTTCGCTTTCGGTTTGTGACACCAGTCTTTGCTCCCAATCAGCCATGCTTTCTCTTCCGACCGGAAAGTCGGAAGGCTCAGGAGGAAACGTATTGTCCGCAAACTTGAGCGCATAAATATGTTTACAGTACCTCAGCTCATCCAGGAGCGGCTCCCAGTTGTCCGTTAGAGCTGTTATCTCCCCTTGGTTTGTCGAGTAGTCTTTGAAGCCCGGCATGCCCTCTGCCCTGGCCCCTGTGATGCCTGGATTCGCTGTACTCCTAATGTAAGTTGCACCAAAATCAGAGTAGATTCCCGGGTTATCTCTTGTTGCTTTATTGTCAACAACACTGTCAGCGACATCAAAGGGCAGTTGATAACCAGAAGGGCCATAAACTTCCATCTGACGATTGACATCGCCCGGGGTCATCGCACTATTGTCAAGAACTCCATCGCGACGCGTTAATTCAAAACGCCCTGGTTTAATAGAGGCTACGCGATTTCTTGGAAACAAACGACGATTACTCTTCGTGATATCTCGAAGGAATGCGTAATCACGATGGGTAAAATCCTGACAAGAACAACAGAACCTTGCGCCAGTAATAATGTACCTACCTGGTGTAAGACCAATTGGCGACGGCGTTAAGTACTCTTGGTCTGGTGTTACCTGCACGGAACCTGCCTTGCGTAGGGTAAGGACACCTGTAGTGGGGTTTGTTGCTGTTAAAACGGCTTGTACGTAGCCATATCGTTTTTGTGTAGTCGGATCAATCGTGTCTTTATCGATGATCTCTCCGCCAGGGGTAATGACACGATCTTCGATGATCTCGCTGTTGAGAGGAGTTAGCCCCCCTGGTACTCCTGGTACAGCAACAAAAAAAGGTGGTGGAAGTGGGTTGGCGGCGCTCCAAGAGCCTGCGAGTTTTACGTACCAGTTATTTGCGTCTTCTGTAACTGATTCGATGTAAAGACCGCTGGTTGTGACAGGGTCCGTCAACTTATCACTACGCATTGAACCGGCATAACGCCAGCCAGCCCAGTGCATCCCCATTTCCTTATTCTTTGTTGGGAACCCTACAAATGTCCCGGAAATGATAGGGGCTGGGTTAGCAACAGAACTAGGTGTTCCTGATGGAACAGGAATTTGATACTGAAACGGATACTCGTAACTATTGTCGTAGAACGTAGCAGTTGCTAGTTCGTAACCACGGCGCCACCTGGACCAGGCTGATTCTCTGTTGGCTGCGTAAATTGAATCAGGTACAGACCCACGGGAAAATTCAGTCGTGATCGGCTTCACACCATTGGGAGCACTGACCGACGACTGAATAAAATTACCAAAAGAGCTTCCACTCTTTTTGGCCATGGTTAGAAGAAGCCACCTTGGGCAAGTACGTGAGCACCTGGAATATATCCAGAGACGTTAGGCCCGTCTGGGAACACGCCAACGTAAATGCGATCGCCACGTTCCAGGTAAATCCCTTTGTTGCGGAGGGGAGCTGTAGAGCCAAGTCCATTTGTATTACCTGCTTGTGCAACGGGAGCCGCAAGTTGAGGCATTAGGTCTGAACAGTCGACAGTCCCGCTGTTGGCCGGAAGTGTTTTCGCAAATAGCACACGGTAATCACCGGATGCAGGAATAGGTACAGTTGTTCCACGAGTCTGGTAGAACACAAAGGTAACAGAAGGCTGATAGCCGTAAGCAACGCCGTTATATAAGAAGCCAGTTGCAGTGCCGCCGCTGTATTCAAGCGTTGTGTTAACACCAGTCAGTGTGGTGCCGCCAGTGTATGTGTAGTAACCGTAACCGCTGGCGGGCGCAGTACCAACAACACCAGTCTCTTGTACGAACACAACTTGTCCACTGACCAAAGCGATGACATCACCGGAAGTAGTGGTATTAACGGTGTAGTCTGCACCACGGTAAAAATCATTGCGGCTGATGGTGATTGAATCAACAATGCCGCCACTGTTGTTGTCTTCTTGGAGAGCAGCGTCCATATCGACCAAGATCGAAGGAGCTTGTCCACCTTGAACAAAGAGTGTGTTAGCAGTAGAGCTGCCAACCGTCTGAGTCGTTACTCGAACCGAATCGAATAACGGACGATCAATCAACAGTGGCTGCTTGTTCGATGATGTCGAGCTCAATTTTCTACTTCCTAGATGTTTACATTATAAAGCTTGTTTTCAATCACGCGTACGGATTAAGATAGCTTGACAGAAAATCAAGGGGACTTGCCATGGTTTGTGGGGCAAGCAGTTGCCCCATCAATTCTTGTTTCAGGAGATTTGTTACGGACGTTTCTTTGGTGTTGCTGCCGGTCATTGCTTTAAGAAACCCTTGCAAGAAACCGTTACTTGATACGTCTTGCCCCTGCTGTCCGCCAGATACTTGGCCCGTTGTTTCAAGAGGTTTTAAACCTTGTGTGTAAACTTCTTGTAACTTTTGGTATTTCTTAACAGGTTGTCCGTAATAACTCTTGCCTTCTTTTGTTGGCAATGAGGCCCACTCTGGCGCCAAGGCAGCAACAAAGTCAGGTGTTAATCCTTGTTTCTGTAAATATGACAGGCCGCCAAGTCCCATGGCGCGAGAACGCGCAAGATCTAGAGCCGCAATATCTTGTTCTACAGGGCCAAAAGAAGTAAGTCCTAATCGTTTCTGTGCGGAAGTCCAGGTGGGCGTAAGAAACTGATATGCGCCCGCAGCAGTACTGCGGCCTTTCATTACGACATCTGGATGACGCTTCAGGTCTGGCGCTAAAGAACCACCGAACATGACACGGTAAGAATCTGGCCCACCACGTTCTGTTCCTTCTGCAAAACGAATAGTTCGCAACAAGGCTTGCCCTTCTGGCGTCTTTCTAAATTGTTCGTAAAACTTACGATCGGCCATTGGACTAATCTCCTACCCAATTTGAATCAGCTTTGAGTCCAGGAATAAAGACTGCTTGTACTGCGACAACCAGGCTTAGTTTGGCAGCAAGGCGTTTAACAAAATTGGGGCAAAGGATCATTGGTTTAAAGCAACAACACTGGCCTCCGTGAATCAATGATTCGTATCCAGTTGGATTGGACTTACATGCAAGGCACCGCCAATAAATTATTTTTCGTTGACTTGGTTTAGAAGCTTTTGGAACTCTTCTGGACTCATGTTTTCAAAACGCGGGTCTGCAAAGTTCATGAGCGGCTGCCCTTCACCGCCAAGGTAATTAGGCCCTGCAGGATTCAGTGTTGGATCTACCTGTGGAACCAAAGGGGATGGTCCAAGTGTAGGTGCGCCCATTTGTTGACCTGGCGCTGATCCAGCTTGGTAACCAAAAGTACTTTGCATTAAAGGATTATTCATGCCAACGGCGCCGCCAGGTTGCGCCATGGGAGTAGCTCCATACTTTTGTTGCCAGATTGCCATGCCCTGATCGCGAAGATCATTGCGAAGCTGACCGACATTTTGGAACTCAGGATTCTGAGCAGTTAACTGAGCAATACGAGAACGCTCTTCGTTGTAAGCACGTTCTTCTGGAGAAATCTGAGCAGCGGGAGCTGACTTAGGGCGTTGTGTTCTGCCGGGATCTGTTGCTTCTGGTGCACCAGGGGAGTCGCCTCCTTTAAGCCACCAACCACTATCTGTCCCAGGTGCTGAAACTCTCCCTAGCGCGGGGTTCTGCTGTTGTGCGTTTGGCGCAGTGGATGACAACCCTGGCGCGGTCAATCCACGCATTTGATCGGGTGTATAGCGAGGCGTACCTCCAAGTAGATTTCCTAAGCCTCCAAGTAATTCAGCTGCACGTGTTTGGAAAAACTCACCTTGACCAAAGCCCGGTTTAGTCATCATTAACTCACCGCTTGGCTGCTGCCAACGGCGACCCTTACCTGGAATGTTAACCCACTGACCTTGAGCCATGATTACCTCCAAACCTCATGTAAATAAATGCGAGAACCCACTGCCGTGTCAGCCGGGCCTGGTAGCGCCTGAATAAACTCAGCGCCTGAACGCTCGTAACGGTAACGAGCTTGGAACGGATCCTTGTAGTTTGGTACGTAAAGGATACCGGCTAAACGGTTGGTCTCGTAGAGATAAATCTCATCCCAGACCTTCAGTGCTTCCTTGGCATTACTGGACCGAATTGTACGGTCCACATCACCAACGATGCTTTCTAACCGAGTGGAAGGCGATGTTGCAACTTCTGTTTTCTTCTCGGCCGTATCGCAACGACCAATCTGAATAACGATCTTGTCATAGAAGTATGAATCCGGGACGGTATTCATTGCTTCTTCTAAACGAGCATAGTCGCCCGCTGGTACGGAAACCGTGAAGTAGCCCAGGTGATACCGGACTCTACTCTTGTCAAAATCGCTGAGCTGCACAGCTTACTTCCGTATGTTTTTTATTATAAAGGGACTGAATTAACCAAAAGTTGCACTAGGCGGAGGAGATGACAACAGTTGTTGAAACAACGCGCCAGACATGTCTTGTTGTGGTTGAAGAAGCGACGAGATTAATTCACGTTTCATTTGTGTTTTAGGACTCTCCCTGGGTTCACCTCTCAGTAAAGAACCAAGGAGGTAACCAGATAGCATCCCCTGAAAGTCAGCAGGGTTTGCGGTACTTGTATCGGCAGCAGATGAAGCCTGAGAAAGGTCAGATGCTTCACCCAATGTCTTCATGTGACCGTAACCAAGTTCGTATTTTTGATCTGGTGTGGTCCAGGTGGCTAGATTGCCGTAACCTCCTGCATTGGGACGTGGCGTGAATTTAACGTCGCCTTCTACAAAGATTTCCGTTCCTTCTTTTCCTGCATAATCCCTACCCCTGTGATATTTACTTGCTCCTTCAATTCCCGTATCCCTGGATCCCCAACCAGAGGTCATTGCAAGACCTGCTGCAGGGTTTAAAATCAAACCACCTTTACCGTCTCCAATATATTTAGGTACGCGGTCTGGCCCTACTCGTACGTTTAAAAATTTACTGCGGTGAATGCCGGGATCTTCGTATTCACCTGTCTCAAGATTTCGGATGTAAGCGTGTAGGTGCGGGCCAGAAGAAACGCCCGTGGAACCAAGCTGACCTAGTCTTGTTATGTTTGCCATCCTTATATTTTAAAATAAAAACCCCCGGTTTCCCAGGGGTATTCACAGCAGGAGTTAGTTATACACGAATCAAGTCAGCAGCAATCACCGCGTCCCAATCAACTCTTTTGATCTGTTTTAACTGCTCGAGATTGTTAAACCTTTCACCCGATAAGGACATCTGAAGATCTTTAATCTCTCGCGCTGTCTTCAAGCCGATACCCTTAATATGATCAGCGATCATTTGAGCGGTAGCGCCATTGATATTTAAACGTGTATCTGGAGGAAAGGTACGAGGTTCTTCTTGCGACGCCTTATCTTTTACTTGAAGAGTCTTTACCTTTTTGGTAGCTTCTTCATCAGGTTCGATCTCAGTTTTATAAACGGTAAAAAGGCGACCATCCTGATCTTCGACCATGAACCAATCGCCTTGATCCCATTCGCTTACAACTTTGACTCGAGCACCTGTTTTTTTGTGCTGATAAAGCATTGCTGCCGTGGTTGACATAAGACCAGTGATTAACTGGTCTTAGTTTAACTCAATCAGCTAACGGTGCGACCAAGTAAGTAACCGTCGATATCCTCGTAGCCAGGAGCTTCATCAGGTTGGATGTAGCACACTTCAACCACAAAGTATCCAGTGCGGTTACCAGAGGCATCGCCAGAGGAGATGTACCAGCCACCAGAAGTGGAGGTAGCGGTCTGCGACTCACGTGCCTGGACGGTATAGGTGGTAGCAGCAGTGATCTCCTTGTACACCTTGTTTACGCTTACGCCGGCAGCGCCAGTGGCGGTCAGGAAGGCGTTAGCACCATAGGCGGCAGTACCAGCGGTGAAGAAGATTTCACCAGCTTGGGAGCCAGAAACAGTGGAGGTCAGGTTGGCTTGTGCAACAGCTTCACCAGCGGTGCCAGTGGAAGTCAGGCCAGGTCCAAAGGTGATCACGTTGCCGGTAGCAGCGTAGATACCAGAAGCAACACGACCGTCACCCCAACCAGAGGCTACGGAAACAGCAGCGCGGTACACATAAGCAGGCAGGGAAGCGCTACCAGAGATCACCATGCCAGTGATGTCGGTACGGGTGTCGTCATTCCGATAGGGGGAAGGAACGATCACGCTGCCGGAAGCAACAGCACCAACGCCAGAGGTTGCAGTTACAGGCACGTAACCACGTTGTTGGAAGTAGCGATAGCCGGGGACAGCCAGTACCGAAGTGGGGCCGCCCTTGGAACCATCAGTGCTACCGCTGTCGTTGGTATCAATGTTCTTGTACCAACCATTCAGGGGTTCTGCCCAGTTCCCTGGGTAGATTTTCTTAGCGGACAAATAGGTCATTTATCTTTTCCTATGTTGTGGGTTTATGTTTAGTTATCAGATGCTGCCGTCATCAGACACAAAGCTGTAAGCAGTGGTCACGAAGTCCTTGTTGAGGATCTCGAAGCCGGCGTACAGTTGCCAGATCAGGATGATGAAACGGCTGAAGTCATCATTGTTGTTGATGAGCACCTGAGCGTTAGGACCGCCGATGCCAACACCGATGGACTGAGGACCGAAGAAGTAACCCTGGGCAACTTCTTGAGCGGAGTAAGAAGGCGAATCCGTGAACGAAGCCTGAACAGTCTTGGTCGGGAAGTTGGTCGACTCGAAGAACTTAACGCCTTCAAACTGAACGCCAGTAGGCATTACGGGCTCACCAGCCAGGAAGTAACCCTGACCAGCTTGGGGACCCATGTAGAAGCTGGCGTTGTTAGGCATCATGGGGTTGCCCATGTACATGCCTTGACCAGGTGCACCAGCGTAACGGGCGATCTCGCGGAAGTCAGCATCACGACGCAGGTGCATCATGAAGGTAGGATCGCAAATGCAACGATACAGACCGTCAGCGAAAGTAGGAACGTTACGCTTGCGCAGATCCTTAACGATGGTCAGCAGGTCGGTTTTCACCTGGAACTGCTGCACTTCGTTGCTGTACTCACTGGTGGTGTAGGAGATTTGACCAGAAGCATTCTTGGTCTTACCGCCAGCGAAGTAGTAACCACCTTGGGTGGTACCAGCAGCACCATTTGCTTCTGCTTTGGCAAGTTCGTCAATGAAGACGCGGTCACGCCAACGGCGATAGTCGTCGAGCAGAGTCAAGCTGCCGATCGACTGGTGGAACATGTTCAGGTTACCGGTGTCCAGCAGAAGACGCTGGGCGGTAATCAAGGTTTCCCGAGCAATCTTAAATGTGCTGGGCTGGGTAGGATCACCCGGGTCCGCAGGGCCAGTGTATTCTTTCAGTACAACAAGCACCTTCTCTTTGGTGATGTTGCGGCTGTTGGCAGTACCGATTGTTTGGTCAGCGATACGCTCACGGCTGTCCTTGGTACCAGGGGTTCCCCAGAACTTGTAGCGATCTAACTGAACAGTTTGGCCGGGCTGACGTGTGAAGTCATGCACGACCACGGGCTCCACTGCCATTTCGGCAATGTAAGCAGGGTGGGGACGGTAAAGTTCCGCACCCAGAATCTTTGGAAAGTCGTTATCAATGAACACTTTGTTTTATCCTCCAATTTCGCAGGAAGTGTTTTATCGGGTGAAAGATTCAGACATAGATATGTCTTATCTATCACAAATTTTAGCAGTCCGTAATTTATTTATTACACGTACTGCATAGTGGGTGGCTTATAACGCGCACCCATGGAGTTGCTGGAGCCATAAGACTCAGGGTCAACTGCTTCTTGTTGAGGAAACAGAGCTTGACCAGCTTGGTTAAGGGCAATTCCGCCACCAATAGCACCAGCAGCAATTGGGGCAGCTTGTGCAATATTGCCTACTGCATTCAGGGGCAACATTGCAATGTTTTGACCAGCTCCTTGTAAGCCTTTTTGGACATCGCGGGCCAGCATGCCAAGGCCGCCGATACCTGCTCCTTCCAGATCAGTGCCGGGTACATAAGAACCTGCTCTGCGTAAAGCTTCGGCAGCTCCTCGTTGACCCTTGGCTGCTGCAGTCATCGCCTGTCTTTTTAACTCAGGCATATAACGGCCAGCAAGGGCGGCCCCACCGAGACCACCCCCAACTGCGCCTAAGCCTCCTAAAACGAGAGGAAGCATGGCATCACTCCATCACAAACAATTTGTTTGACACAACTTGAGGCTGAGCCTGATTTAAGATCCGCCAGGCTTGGCTGGGATCTACATCCATCTGCTGCTTGAAGCTACCCCAGAAGTTTTCAGGTTGCTGAGGAGCTGCTGCAGAGGGAGGAGCAGGGAATTGACCTAAAGCGTTCTGAACAGGAGCGGTGGGATAACCACGGGTCTCCAGTTGAGCTTCATCTTCGTACACGGGGTACGGACCTTCGGGACCGAAGAACTTAAGCGTGTAATCGCTCAAGACATCGGGATTTGTCAGGATCTCGTTGTAAGCCAGATTTTCTTGATGCTCAGCAACAGAGAACTCGGCGTAACGATGCAGTACTTCCTGTGCCTGGCCACCCCAAGCAACAGCACTATCCAACATGCCTTCTAGTTGAAGAGCGTAGTTGTTCAGTACGGCAGGTGCATTCCAGCCGTATGCCTCAACGACTTGACGACTTTCGTCGTTTAGCTGCAGGTAATCCGCGATTGCGGTCTGCACCTCGGCTGTTGGATTCAGTCCGTCCAGCGTTGAGTAGGCCGCCGAGGAGATTTGGGAAGAGCTGGGCGAGAAGGTCTGGTTGGGTGACCAGGTCTGCTGAGCCGATTGTTGCGTAGCTGGGTTGCTGTACTGCTGGCCGTAGTTGGCTGGAGCGTATTGAGTCGTCTGAGACGGTTGACCCTGGAACGGGGATTGAACTGGTGCGCTCAGCAGATTCACCACCTTGTTGAACGCCGATTCCCATGGGTTGCTGTTCAGAGCTTCCGCCGGTTGGGATTGGGGGGCGTACTGCGTAGGGGCTGATTGGTAGCTGGGGGCCGCCTGAGGCACC
>Ga0208645_1003044_pt1 | contig 12743 bp, 17 predicted proteins | sample VirMetDEL_Sep_01_FD_184519 | JGI IMG/M metagenome (GOLD analysis project Ga0208645, IMG submission 184519) | Aqueous microbial communities from the Delaware River and Bay under freshwater to marine salinity gradient to study organic matter... | ecosystem: Environmental > Aquatic > Marine >...
CCCATCATTTCTAAATATTTCAATGAATTTATTAGCCATAAATTTTTTAAATACTTCGGGTCCTCAAAAATTATATTATAGTTCAAGTACAATCAAAATTTTTGGACTTGGAGAAGCGTTAGATAATACTGATTTACAAAGTGCAGTTAATACTTACATAACTTCAATATGATAGTACTACATCCAAACACCGAACAATACAACGCTTTAAACGGCTACAAATACAAGTCAAGCGAATTGCTATTTGTCAAAGATGGAAGCGATAGATGGATAGTTGGATTAAATGTTTTAACCGACCCTAACTTTGCTGAAATTCACGACCAACTTGAGCAACTTGAACGAATTGAATACACACCAATACCTGATGAAGAACTATGAAACTACCGATAGACTTTGAGCAGTTCAAGAAGGACCCGTCTAAGGCAATAACATTTTTGTTGTTGTTTGTGGTCGTTGCTTTGTATGCTAGGACTGAAGCTCAATACAGAAGTGCTAATAAAGTCTGCGAACAGAGACTAGAAAGATGCGAGTCTGAATTGAGGAAGATGTCTTCTATGCTAAAGAGTCAAGATAGCTTGTGTAGTGCTTTGGTCACTGAGATAAAAATATATAGAACACTAGGAAAGATATGAAAGCTTTATTAATAACATCATTAGGTGTATTGCTTATGATTTTATGGTCATGGGTGACAAACGACAAAACAGCAGTTGAAGAAGCTGAATTAATCATCGAGCAGGCAGAAGTTACTAACGACAGTGCAATGGTCTACCTTAAAATGCTTCACGATAAGAACGACTCTTTACTAACAAAATACTTTGGTAAGTAATGGCTAGGAATACCATCAAAGGGAAAAATACTCGTAAGGGCTCAAATAAGGCCACTGGGCGTGATTACTCTAAAGAAAAGGGGTATCAGTCCACAGAAAAAAGAAAGAAGTACAGAGCGGCCTTAAATAAGGCTAATCGTAAAGCTGGAACATACGGGAATAAAGATGGTAAGGATATGAGTCATACAAAGAGCGGAAAGCTAGTTAAGGAATCTCAATCAAAAAACAGAGCTCGTAATAGAGGAAAAAAATGAAAAGAATACTTGAAATATTTAAAGGCCAGCAAGGTGAATTCAGTAGTAAGCGTGTTGTGGGTATTGTAGGTGCAATTATTTTATTTGCAACATTTGCCGCTAATTCATTCTCAGAAATACATATCGCTCCAAGCGATAAGTTAGTGGAAGCAGTTGAGTGGGTAGTAATACTATGCCTAGGCTTTACTTCTGCTGAGAAGTTCTCTAAAAAATGAGAGCGTTAATACTAGCTGTATTACTGTCTAGTTGTTCAGCTACTTGGCACTTGAATAGGGCTGTTAAAAAAGACCCTAGCATACTTATTGAGCAAGTTGTAAAGATAGATACGTTTACAGTTAGAGATACGTTCACTTATCACGATACATTTGTGACAAATTCAATTGATACCATTACCATTGATACAGGTAGTGTTCAGGTTCGTATTATTCGTGAGCATGATGTGATTAGGACTACAATCACTCAAAAACCAGATACTGCATACATTACCATTGAGAAGACATTACCTCCTAGGGTCATTAATAAACAGAGTTGGTTCAGGTGGTGGTACTTACTTCCTTTCTTTATTATTTGGGCTCTAGACAAGTTAAAATGATAAGGGCTATATTTGTAATATAATACAATGGAAAAAAATAAAATCACACAAGAAGAACTAGAGTTAATTCAGCAAATGAACACCGATTACACAAAAGCCAAAATGGCTATTGCGGATGCTGAGTTAACCAAACAAACATCTTTACACGCTATCGAAGTAATCCGTGAGCAGTTCTCTAATCATGAGAAAATATTGATAGATAAGTATGGTAAGGATGCTGTTATCAATATGCAAACTGGAGAAATAACACAAAAAGAAAATGGCAAAGATTAGCACATATGCTACCGATGGTAGTCCATCATTATCTGACAAAGTAATTGGCACTGAGGTGTCTTCTGACAACGCAACAAAGAACTACTTATTAAGTGATTTAAAAACACTTATGTTCAGTACATTTGGTGTGTCTCAAATTATTGATGCATCATCAACTTCTGACCAAGAGCCTTCAGGTCTAGATTCTGCGTTGCAAGTTTCTTTTGGAGCCGCTCAAAATACAGCTTCAGACCCTGTTATGTTGGCTGCTGATGGTACAGTTACTTTTAATAGTCCAGGTTTGTATTTAATGAATGCGTATGGTACTGTTGAGCGTCAAGGTTCTTCAGGGGGTGTATGCGTTTTATTATTCCGTTCTTTAATTAATGGGATTCAAGCAGGATCTGTAAAAGGTTTTGAGTTAGACTCTACAGGCGTTATGTTCCCGTACGAAATAACTATTCCTATAAACATAGAAACCGCAGGCACGACACTTACGTTTGAGATTATGCGTGATAGCTCAGGAGTAGATCAAGGTGGTCTATATACTCATGCCAATTTAGGTGGATGGGATAACGTACCTTCTGCTGAAATAAATATCTGGAAAATAGGAAACTAGTATGTTAATCCGTAAAGTATCAGTGGGTCTTGATTATAAGGCCGCTATGCACTACATCGTGGGGCAAGATGTCTTATCCAATAGTAATAAGATACACTTGATACGTTATGATGAAAAAAATCAAAGCTATAAGATATACATTATAAACCCAAAAGAAGAGGTTGTGCTTTGGAAGGAGTTTAACTCTAGTATGCCTGTAACAATTGAATACAATATAAATTTTTAATGAAATCACCTTTCTACTTCATAGCTAAGCCTGTGAATGGAAGCCGATATAATAATACAAAAGAAGTAGCCGGAATTGAGTTAATCATAAACACATCAGAAGAAGAACACAAATTCTCAAACCGATACGCTGAAGTAGTCGAGCTTCCATTAGATTACAAAGGCCCAATAACAGTTGGTGACATATTACTTGTTCACCATAACGTATTTAAATTTTATAACGACATGAAAGGTCGTAGAAAGAGCGGTAAAAGCTTTTTCAAAGAAGACTTATTCTTTATTGAGAATGACCAATTTTATATGTACAAGCATGATGGTAATTGGTACTCTCACGATAGGTATTGTTTTATAAAGCCTATTGACGCAAAAAAATCGTATATTATGAAGCCTTTCAAAGAAGAGCCTTTGATGGGTGTAATGCGATACCCCAACGATTATTTAATCAGTAAGGGTGTCAAAGAAGGAGATACTATATGCTTTGAGCCTGAGTCTGAGTATGAGTTTGACGTTGATGGTGAAAAGTTATATAGGATGTTTGATCACAATATAACAATGAAGATATGTCCTTAATGATTATGGAAGATGTCCTTGCCAATCCAGATGCATATGTCGATGATATATATAGATTAGGGTTTGGTGAATTTGAAGACGGTGAAAATGTTTTCAAGGGAGTTCAACAAAGGCCAAATACTGATGAGTTTGCTTACGTAGTAAGTGAGTTGTTTCCGAGCTACGATATTGCTTTGAACTTTGTAAGGAGGTCTCCATATATGCAAGAGGAACCAAACTTCATCCATACAGATGAAATGATGGGTGATGTTACGTGTATACTTTATTTGAATAAATACCATCCTGATGAGGATGGTACTACGTTATATGATGACGAGGGCAAACCATCGATGATAATAAAAGCTAAATACAATAAAATGTTTTGCTTTGACTCATCAATGGTTCACTCACGTAATATGTATAATAATTTCGGTGAAGACCGTGATGCAAGATTAATTCAAGTTATATTTTTAATTAGAAGAGATGAGTGATTCAAATGAAATCAAATTGAAGATTATTGAGGCAGGAAGACAAGCTGTTGAACAACTAGTAAAGGTTGCTAGGGAGGATATAATAAAACCCGACCCAGACGATGAACTAGCTGCCGATCGTTTGAAAAATGCTGCTGCAACAAAGAAGTTAGCAATCTTTGATGCGTTTGAAATTTTAAACAGGATAGAAGCAGAAAAAGAAAGTCTAGAAATGTCTTCAAAAGGCTTAGATTCATATACGCAAAGTAAGCAAGGTTTTGCAGAACGAAGATCAAAATAGCATATACCGCATTATACCTGACTATGTCAAGAAAGCGACTAGGCTTAGTAAGAATTCTTCTAGGTCCTGGAAGTATGGATATGATGACAAATATGATATGGTCGTTATATCTAAGACTGGTCAGATAGGTGATGTTATTGAGATATCGGGTTTAAAGATTGCACTACCTGCTGTACCTAAAGATGTATTTAAAAGGAGTGATGTACCTTCCGAGCAATATTGGGAGCGTACTCCATTGCCAAATGAACTAAGTAAGATAACTTCCATTTTCAAATGGAATGAGATGCCATCTACATTTAAGAACCGATGGGTTGATTATGTAGAGAATCAGTTTGATTATCGTGAGGATGGTTATTGGTTCATGAATAATGGAATGCCTACGTACATTACAGGTAGCCATTGGATGTATTTACAGTGGTCTAGTATTGATGTTGGATTCCCAGATTATCGTGAGGCCAATAGAATATTCTTTTTGTATTGGGAGGCTTGTAGAGCTGATAAGAGGTCATTCGGTATGATTTACTTGAAGATTAGACGTTCGGGTTTTTCATTCATGTCATCATCAGAATCTGTAAATATTGCAACTCTCGCTAAAGACGCTAGGGTAGGTATATTATCTAAGACAGGTTCTGACGCTAAAAAGATGTTCACGGACAAGGTAGTTCCGATAAATAATAAACTACCATTCTTTTTCAAGCCCATCATGGATGGTATGGATAAGCCAAAAACAGAATTAGCTTATCGTGTACCTGCTTCTAAAATCACTAAGAAGAATATGCATGATCTCGATAGTGATATTGATGGCTTGGATACAACCATTGACTGGAAGAATACAGAAGACAATAGTTATGACGGTGAGAAGCTTTTGTTTTTGGCTCATGATGAGAGCGGAAAATGGATTAAGCCAAATAACATATTGAATAACTGGCGTGTAACTAAAACTTGTTTGCGTCTAGGTAGCAAGATTATTGGTAAATGTATGATGGGTTCAACATCTAATGCTTTGAGCAAAGGTGGTGAAAACTTCAAGAAGCTTTACGAAGATTCAAATGTATCAAACAGAAATGCCAATGGTCAGACTAAATCAGGTCTTTACTCTTTGTTCATCCCTATGGAGTGGAATATGGAAGGCTTTATTGATAGGTATGGGATGCCTGTATTTAAGAAGCCAAAAGAAGCTGTTATAGGAGTAGACGGAGAAGATATAGTAAACGGTGCTATTGACTATTGGGAAGCTGAAGTTGAGTCTATGAAAAGCGATGCTGATGCTTTAAATGAGTTTTATCGTCAGTTTCCAAGAACGGAGTCTCATGCATTCCGGGATGAGAGTAAGCAGTCTATATTCAACCTAACTAAAATATACCAACAGATAGATTACAATGATGCTATGATAAAGGAGCATTATCTAACTAGAGGTAGTTTCCATTGGAAAGATGGAGTTAAGGATACCACTGTTGTTTGGTCACCCAATAGGAGTGGTAGGTTTTTAGTGAGTTGGTTGCCTGAAAAGAATCTACAGAATAGAGTAATAAAAAAGAACGGATTAAAATATCCTGGTAACGAGCATATGGGTTCATTCGGTTGTGACTCATATGATATATCTGCTGTTGTTGGGGGTAGAGGTTCTAATGGTGCTTTACATGGCATGACTAAATTCCATATGGATAACGGCCCTACGAATGAGTTCTTTTTAGAGTATATAGCTAGGCCTCAAACGGCTGAAATATTTTTTGAAGAAGTTTTAATGGCTTGTGTATTTTACGGAATGCCTATTCTTATTGAGAATAACAAGCCTAGGTTATTGTATCATTTTAAAAATAGAGGATACAGAAACTTTTCTTTAAATAGACCTGATAAGCAATATTCTAAATTAACTAAATCAGAAAGAGAGCTTGGAGGCATACCAAATAGTAGTGAAGATGTGAAGCAAGCACACGCTGCTTCTATCGAGTCATACATAGAGAAGCACGTAGGTCTAGATACCTCTGGAGCGTACAGAGATGCTGATATTATGGGTTCTATGCCTTTTTCAAAAACACTTGAAGATTGGGCTAAATTTAATATAAACGATAGAACTAAATTTGACGCATCAATCAGTTCAGGATTGGCTATAATGGCTAATCAAAAACATCTGTATCTGCCTGAAAAGCAAGAGTCCAAAATTAGCATTAACTTTGCTAAGTACTCGAACAAGGGTAATATAAGCGAAATAATTAGATGAAGGATGTAAAAATCAATATAGCTAATACTAGTTTCCCGAATCAATTTGCTACTGACGAGGAGAAGATGTCTCCTGAATATGGCCTCCAAGTTGGACAAGCTATTCAGTATGAGTGGTTCAGAAAGGACGGTGTTAACTGTCGGTATTATAGCCAGTGGAGGGAATTCCATAAACTAAGATTGTATGCGAGAGGCGAGCAGCCTGTTCAAAAGTACAAGAATGAATTAGCCGTTGATGGTGACTTATCTTATTTAAATCTTGATTGGACTCCTGTCCCTATTATCCCAAAGTTCGTAGACATTGTGGTAAATGGTATGGCTGACCGTTTGTTTAAGGTTAAGGCGTATGCGCAAGATGCTATGTCCCAATCTAAGAGAAGTAAATACCAAGATATGATTGAAGGTCAAATGGCTGCTAAAGACATTCTGACTGTCATTCAAGATAATACAGGTGTTAATCCTTTCTCTATGGATCCTGATGACCTTCCTGCAAACGATGAAGAGATGTCTTTGTATATGCAGCTTAATTACAAGCCTGCAATTGAGATTGCTGAAGAGGAAGCTCTTAATACCATTTTAGAAGAGAATAAGTATTTAGATTTAAGAAAGCGTGTTGACTATGACCTTGCTGTTTTAGGTATAGGTGTAATGAAGCATGAGTTCTTAAAAGGTTCTGGAGTTCAACTTTCATATGTTGACCCTGCCAATATAGTATACAGCTATAGTGAAGACCCTTACTTCAAAGATTGTTTCTACTGGGGTGAGATAAAGACTTTGCCAATTACTGAGTTAATCAAGATAGACCCTAGTCTTACTAATGAGGACCTAGAGGAGATATCCAAGTATAGTCAGAGTTGGTACGATTATTATAATGTAGCTCAGTTCTATGAGAATAGTATCTTCCATAGAGATACCGCTACCTTACTATACTTTAACTACAAGACAACTCAAAAGATAGTTTACAAGAAGAAGTATCTTGATAATGGTGGTGTGCGTTATGTAGAAAAAGATGATTCATTCAACCCTCCTGCTGAAATGATGGAGGAAGGTCGATTTGAAAGAATTGAAAAAACTATTGACGTATGGTACGAGGGTGTTATGGTGATGGGTACTAATATTATTCTCAAGTGGGAGCTTGCTAAGAATATGGTTAGACCTAAGTCTTCATCTCAACACGCAATACCTAATTATGTTGCTTGTGCTCCAAGATTATACAAGGGTAATATTGAGTCATTGGTTAGGCGAATGATACCATTTGCTGATTTGATTCAGATCACTCATTTGAAGTTGCAACAAGTAATTGCTAGAACTGTCCCTGATGGTGTATTTATTGATGCGGATGGATTGAATGAAGTTGACTTGGGAACAGGTGCTGCTTACAATCCTGAGGACGCTCTTAAGTTATACTTCCAAACGGGTTCTGTTATTGGTAGATCGTATACGCAAGATGGTGACTTCAATAATGCTAGAGTTCCAATTCAAGAGCTTAATTCAAATTCTGGAGCCAATAAAGCTCAGATGTTGATATACAACTATAACCACTATCTAAATATGATACGTACGGTTACCGGATTGAATGAAGCTAGAGATGCGTCAACTCCTGATGCAAACTCTTTGGTTGGATTGCAGAAGCTTGCAGCATTGAATTCAAATACCGCTACTAGACATATATTGGATGCAGGTCTTCATATTGTTAAGAGTATATCTGAGGCATTAACTTATCGTATAGCTGATATTTTAGAGTATGCTGATTTTAAGGATGACTTTGCAAGCAGAATAGGGAAGTACAATGTATCTATATTGAATGAGATAAAAGACTTGTACATCTATGACTTTGGTGTTTTCATTGAGATATCTCCAGATGAGGAGCAGAAAGCTCAGCTTGAGCAGAATATCCAAATGGCTTTATCTCAAGGTGATATCAATCTTGAGGATGCAATTGACATTCGTGAGATTAAGAACATCAAGTTGGCTAACCAATTGCTTAAGGTTAAGCGTATCAAGAAGCAAGAAAAAGAGCAGCAGTATGAGATGCAGAAGCAACAGATGGTTGCTAATCAGCAAATGGAATCTCAGAAGATGGCGGCTCAAGTTGCCTTGCAGAAGATTGATGCTGAAGGCCAAAGTAAGATGCGTACTAAACAGGCTGAGATTGCTTTTGAAATCGAGAAGATGAAAAATGAAGCAGAGCTTAAGCGTATGTTGATGGCTGAAGAATTCCAATATCAAATGAGGATTGCTGAGTTACAAGGTGGTACTTTGAAGGATAGGGAAGAGATGAAAGAAAAAGCAAAAGATAAACGTATAAGTTTACAAAACACACAACAATCTAAACTTATAAGTCAAAGGAAAAACGACTTACCTCCAATAAACTTTGAATCTAACGAGGATAGTCTAGATGGCTTTGACTTAGCAGAGTTTGAACCGAGATAAAAAAATTATATTAAATTTGCAATTATAAAAATCTAATCAAATGGAAATTAAAGTAAAAGAGGTTAACGTAGGTGAGGAGAAAAGCGTTCAAGAAGTTGAAGAGCAGCTCCTTAACGAACACGAAGAAAAAGTAGGCGCAGAAGAAGAAAACCAAGCGCAAACAGAAAGTGTTCAAGAAAACGAGGTGATCAGTGACACTGAACAGCCTGCTGAAGTTGTACAAGATGATGTACAATCTGATGTACAAGCACCTGAGTTAACCGAAGAAGACGTTCTGTCATTTATAAAGAATAGGTATGATAAGGAAATCAATTCTATTGATGACCTTGTTACTGAGCGTGAGCAAGAAGATTTACCAGATGATATTGCCAACTACATGAAGTATAGGCAAGAGACTGGTAGAAGTTTTGATGATTACATGAAGTTGAATGAAGACTTCGATAGTATGAATCAAGATTCTTTATTACGCCAATACTTTAAACAAACTCAAGATGGCTTAGATGATGAAGACATTGACGTTCTAATGGAAGATTATTCTTTTGATGAGGACATAGATGACGAATCAACTATAAAGAAAGCCAAAGTTGAGAAGAAAAAAAAGATTGCTGAAGCCAAAAAATATTTCAACTCTCAGAAGGAGAAATACAAAGTGCCCCTTGAGTCAAGTACGGCATCAATTGATCCCCAAGAGAAAGAAGATTTGGAGGCCTATAAGCGATATATTGCTGAGGCAAAAACAATTGAGGAAGAGTCTGAGCGTAAACGCAATTGGTTTGTTGATAAGACCAATGAAGTTTTCAATGATGAGTTCAAAGGTTTTGAATTTAAAATCAATGATAACGTGATGCAGTTTAAGCCAGCTGAAGCTTCGGAACTTAAAAAATCTCAGTTGAATCCACAGAACTTCATACAGAAGTATTTGGATGAGAACGGGATGATTAAAGATGCCAAAGGTTACCACAAGAGTTTAGCCGTAGCCATGAACCCCGAAAGGTTCGCAAAGTTCTTTTATGAACAAGGTGTTGCAGCAGCGACTGAAGATGTAAACAAAAAGATTAAAAACATCGACATGAGTGAACGCAAATCTCCTGAAATTGTGAGCAAGAACGGAGTACAGGTTAGGTCTGTGAATCCTGACTCTGGAAGGGGATTGAAAATTCGCAGTAAACGTAAAAACTAAAAACTAAAAAACTAAAAAAATGTCTGTATTAACTACACCTGGTTATCAGTTGCAGCCATCCGCTCAACAGGTAGCCCTTGCTACTAACTATATTACCGACTTCAACTTCTTGAATCAGTATCTTCCTGATACTTATGAGAAGGAGTTCGAGCGTTACGGTAATCGTACTGTTGCATCTTTCCTACGTATGGTGGGAGCTGAGATGCCTTCTAACTCTGACTTGATTAAGTGGGCTGAGCAAGGCCGTTTACACGTTAAGTACACCAACTGTACTACAACTGTAATCACTAACTCTGACACAGCTACTTTCACAATCAACGATGTACTTAATCCTGATCGTGCTGCTATAGGTCTTACTGCTGGTAGTATCGCTATCCGTGTAGGTCAAACTGTTGTTGTTACTCCTAATGCTAACCCAACTGGTGCTGCTACCCAGAACAAAGCTATTGTTACTGCTGTAAACACTGGTGCTGGTACTATTGACGTAGCTTTCTACGAAGCTGCTGGTATGAGTAATGGTAACGCTGGTAACACTTACTCTATCTTCATTTACGGTTCTGAGTTCGGAAAAGGAACTGACGGAATGCAAGGTTCTTTGGAAGCTGACGATGAAATCTTTGAAAATAGCCCAATCATCCTTAAGGATAGATACTCTGTATCTGGTTCTGACATGGCTCAAATCGGATGGGTTGAAGTTTCTACTGAGAATGGTGCTACTGGTTACCTTTGGTACTTAAAGTCTGAGCATGAGACTCGTCTACGTTTTGAAGACTATCTTGAGACTTCTATGATTGAAGCTGTTCCTGCTGCTACTGGTTCTGGAGCTGTTGCTGCTGGTTACAAAGGTTCTGAAGGTGTATTCTACGCTGTAAACAACCGTGGTAACGTATTCGGTGGTGGAACTCCTGAGACTTTGGCTGACTTTGATAACATCATCAAGCGTCTTGACAAGCAAGGTTCTATTGAAGAGAACGTATTGTTCTTGAGCCGTGACTCTAGCTTCGCTATCGATGATATGTTAGCTGAGCAGAATAGCTACGGTGCTGGTGGAACTAGCTACGGTCTATTCGACAACGATGAGGAAATGGCCTTGAATCTTGGATTCTCTGGATTCCGCAGAGGTTATGACTTCTATAAGACTGATTGGAAGTACTTAAACGACCCAACCATGCGTGGTGGAACTGATACCGATGGTGTTACTTTCGGATCTAACACTGCTAGTTTGGTTACAGGTATGTTAGTTCCTGCTGGTTCTACTACTGTATATGACCAAATCATGGGTAAGAACGCTAAGCGTCCATTCTTGCACGTACGCTACCGTGCGTCTGAGACTGAGGATCGTCGCTACAAGACTTGGATTACTGGTTCTGCTGGTGGTGCAATGACAAGCGAAAAAGACGCTATGGAAGTTCACTTCCTATCTGAGCGTTGTGTTTGTACTTTAGGTGCTAACAACTTCTTCTTGTTCCGTTACGGTGCATAATTCATAATTTGTTTAACATGGGGGATGGTTAATCCCGTCCCCCTTTTTTTTAATATAATCAAATGAAATATAACGTAAAAGCAGGCGATAAGGTGTACCGCCTAAAAAACTCTTCACCTTTATCTTTCATGCTTCCTTCTAGAAGCACAAAGCGTTTTCCATTATTATACTTCGATGAGAAAACCAATTCAAACAGACCTTTACGATATGCTGTAAACCAAAAAAGCCCATTTGAGGATGAGCAAGATGGTAACGCTATTATAGGTGCTGTTATTTTTGAGGATGGTATGTTAAGCGTACCAAAGACTAATCCAGTATTACAAGCTTTCTTACATTACCACCCTATGAATGGGCAGGTGTTTGAGGAGCTCAACTACGAGAGAGATGCTGAGACTGAGCTTGAAAATATGGCTTCTGAGGTTGATGCTTTAATAGCTGCCAAGGAGTTGAGTATTGAGGAGCTAGAGAGTGTATCAAGAATCTTGTTTAATACTGACCCTATGAACTTTACAACCGCAGAGCTTAAGCGTGACGTAATGGTATTTGCTAAGCGAAACCCTCAAGAGTTCTTAGATGTACTTGGGGATCCTGACTTGAAGTTAGAGTCTAAAGTGCGTAAATTCTTTGACGATGGGCATCTTACATTTAGAAATAACGAACGTGAAGTATGGTTCAATACCAAGTCAAATAAGAAAAAAATGATGAATATTCCTTTCGGGGAGAATCCATTTACATTAGTTTCTTTATATTTGCAGAGTGACGAAGGTATTGACTCTTTGACGTTGCTTGAAAGTCAGTAATAATTTCTGTTTCATAATATTACTTGTTTAATGGTTAAGGGGGAGTTAAAAGCTCCCTCTTTTTTTTTATTTATCTTTGTGTAAAACAAGGTGTAATGATTAACTCTATAAGGAATACGGTACTGTCCGTTCTTAATAAAAACAACTACGGTTATATCTCACCATCAGACTTCAATTTGTTCGCAAAGCAGGCTCAATTAGAGATATTTGAAGAGTATTTCTCTAGGTACAATACCATTGTAAACTTGCAAAATGCACGATTGTCTGGAACTGAATATGGTGATGAACTTAAGACTATAGAGGAGGCTATTGAAGTATTCTCTACTACTAACTACTTGAGTAACAGTGACAGGAATGTATTTTTCTTGCCATCTATCACAACTACAGGTGATGATTATTTCCTACTTAACAAGGTTACTTGCTATCCGGTAAAGTTATTGGATGGTACTACTACAGCGAATACGGCTAATAGGTTGGTTGACTCAGCTGCTGACTTTGTTACTAGTGGCATTGAGGAAGATGATGTTGTAGCAAACAAC
>Ga0208645_1003046_pt1 | contig 12732 bp, 9 predicted proteins | sample VirMetDEL_Sep_01_FD_184519 | JGI IMG/M metagenome (GOLD analysis project Ga0208645, IMG submission 184519) | Aqueous microbial communities from the Delaware River and Bay under freshwater to marine salinity gradient to study organic matter... | ecosystem: Environmental > Aquatic > Marine >...
CGACTACCTGCGCCAGATCCTCACTGACGCGCCCTTCGCCAGCGGCTCGCCGTGGACGCGCTGCCTGGAGAATCTGGTTTACCAGGCCAGCACCTTCGAGGTGCTCAGCGCCGGCACCCAGACCAGTGTGCAGGACTTTCCCGGCCGCCTCGGCTACTGGGCGGTAGGCGTACCGCCATCCGGGCCGATGGATGACCGCGCGCTGCGCCTGGGCAATCGCCTGCTGGGTAACGCAGAAGGCGCCGCCGGCCTGGAAATCACCATGAGCGGCCCGAGCCTGCGCTTCAACTGCGACGCCATGCTGGCCGTCACCGGCGCCGAGATATCGCTAAGCGTCGATGGCGCGCAGCAACCAATGAACACCGCGCTGCTGGTCAAGGCCGGCAGCACCCTGGCCCTCGGCACCATCGCGGGTGCTGGCGCGCGCAGCTACCTGAGCATCCGTGGCGGCATCCAGGTGCCGGACTACCTGGGCAGCAAGAGCACCTTCACCCTCGGCCAGTTCGGCGGCCATGGCGGCCGCGCCCTGCGTGCCGGTGACGTGCTGCACCTGCTGCCGCTCGATAGCCGTGAGGCCGACGCACAACTGCCCGCCGAACTCTGCCCGGCCCTGCCGGCGGTGCGCGAACTGCGGGTGATCTACGGCCCGCACGGCGCGCCGGAATACTTCACGCCCGCCTATGTCGACAACTTCCTCGCCACCGACTGGGAAGTGCACTTCAACTCCAGCCGCACCGGCGTACGCCTGATCGGGCCGAAACCGGAATGGGTGCGCGACAGTGGCGGCGAAGCCGGCCTGCACCCGTCCAACATCCACGACAACCCCTACGCCATCGGCGCGGTGGATTTTACCGGCGACATGCCGGTGATCCTCGGACCGGACGGCCCCAGCCTGGGCGGTTTCGTCTGCCTGGTAACCATCATCGAGGCCGACCTGTGGCAGCTCGGCCAGCTCAAGGCCGGCGACAAGGTACGCTTCGTGCCGGTGGATATCGCCACGGCACGAGAGCTAGCCAAAGCCAGTGCCAACGAATGCAACACTCTCCGTGGGAACGGCCGGGCGGCGCTCCGCTTCAGCCGCGATGCAGGCGGCAGCGTAATCGCGGATAAATCCGCTCCTACAGGTGCGACCGTAGCCCGGATGCAATCCGGGGATATCGCAGCACCTGACCCCCGGATTGCATCCGGGCTACAAAGTCCTATCGTCCTCGACCTCGGCGAAGGCGATACCCGCCTGGTGGCGCGCCTGTCCGGCGACACTCACCTGCTGCTAGAAATCGGCCAGCCCGAGCTCGATCTGGTGCTGCGTTTCCGCGGCCACGCGCTGATGCAGGCATTGCAAGCCATGCAACTCAACGGCGTGATCGACCTGACGCCTGGCATCCGTTCGCTGCAGCTGCACTACCAACCGGAAACCCTGGCGCTGCAGACGCTGCTCGACATCGTCACCGGCGAGTGGGATGCCGTCTGCGCCGCGCAAGACCTGCGCGTGCCGTCGCGCATCGTTCACCTGCCGCTGTCCTGGGACGACCCGGCCTGCCAGCTGGCCATCGACAAATACATGACCACCGTGCGCAAGGACGCGCCCTGGTGCCCGAGCAATCTGGAGTTCATCCGCCGCATCAACGACCTGCCGAATCTGGACGAGGTCTACCGCACGGTGTTCGACGCCAGCTACCTGGTCATGGGCCTGGGCGACGTCTACCTCGGCGCACCGGTGGCCACGCCGCTGGACCCGCGCCACCGTCTGGTGACCACCAAGTACAACCCGGCGCGCACCTGGACGGCGGAGAATTCCGTCGGCATCGGCGGCGCCTACATGTGCGTGTACGGCATGGAAGGCCCCGGCGGCTACCAGTTCGTCGGCCGCACCCTGCAGATGTGGAACCGCTACCGCGCGGTCGAGGCCTTCGACAGCAAGCCGTGGCTGCTGCGCTTCTTCGACCAGATCCGCTTCTACCCGGTCTCGGCCGACGAGCTGCTGCGCATCCGCCGCGACTTCCCGCTGGGCCGCTACCCGCTGCGCATCGAACAGAGCGAACTGGCGCTGGCCGACTATCAGCAGTTTCTCGATGACGAAGCCGAGGGCATCGCCGCCTTCCGCCAGCAGCAGCGCGCCGCCTTCGACGCCGAACGTCAGCGCTGGATCGACAACGGCCAGGCCCACTTCGAGGTCGAAGAGGCCGCGCCCGAACAGGGCGAGGATGCCCCGCTCGCTACCGGCCAGCACGCCATCGAAAGCCATGTAGCGGGCAACCTCTGGCAGGTGCAGGTCGAGGCCGGCACCCAGGTGCAGGCCGGCGACGTGCTGGTGATCCTCGAGTCGATGAAGATGGAGATCCCACTGACCGCACCAATGGCCGGCACCGTGCGCGAAGTGCGCGTGCAACCGGGCTCGCCGGTGCGTGCCGGGCAGCGCGTGGTGGTGCTTGAAGAAGCATGAAAAGCTCGCTGCTAAAGCGCCTCCCACAGGACCTGACCAATCCTTGTGGGAGGCGTTCTCCCCAAGACCACCAACACCTTGTAGGAGCGGCTTCAGCCGCGATCTCGCCAAATCCCCAAGCGCCCTCTGTGGGAGGGGCTTTAGCCGCGACTGCTTCGACAAGCTCGCCGCTAAAGCGCCTCCCACAGGGCCTGACCCGTCCTTGCGGGAGCCGTTCTCCCCACGAACAGCAGCGCCCCTTAGGAGCGGCTGGGCGGCATTCCCTTACAGTCGCGATACACCAGCGCCCCAAGACCACCCACACCTTGTAGGAGCGGCTTCAGCCGCGATCTCACCAAAGCCCCAAGCGCCCCCTGTGGGAGGGGCTTCAGCCGCGACAACCTCATGCTCCACCGCAATACCCGCAAACCTAATCGCGGATAAATCCGCTCCTACATAGCCCCGTAGCCCGGATGCAATCCGGGAACCCTCCCCCCAGACATTCGCAACCGATAAACAGCGCCGATTGTGATCACAACTGGCGCTATCCCCTTCCGGCAAGCTAGCATCACGCCATCCACCCGCTCCCGGATTCTCCCATGCCCTTGCGCCCCAAAAGGCACACGCAAACCTCGTTGGTGTTACTGCTCCTGTTCCTGCTCGGTAGCGGCTTTCTCACCACCTCGCTGCTGAGCTACTACGCCTCGCGCGACTCGATCCGCGACAGCATCATCAACACCGAACTGCCGCTGACCTCCGATACCGTCTATTCGGAAATCCAGAAAGACCTGGTACGCCCCACGCTCATCTCTTCGATGATGGCCCGCGACACCTTCCTGCGTGACTGGGTGCTGGCCGGCGAGCAGGACACCGAGCAGATGACCCGCTACCTGCGCGAAGTGCAGGAGCATTATGGCGCCTTCACCAGCTTCTTCGTCTCCGACAAGAGCAGCGTCTACTACCAGTCCAAGGGCGTGCTGAAGAAGGTCAAACCGAACGAGCCACGCGACGTCTGGTACTACCGCGTGCGCATGCTGCCGGAGCCCTATGAAATCAATGTCGACGTCGACATGGCCAACGCCGACCGCCTGACCATCTTCATCAACTACAAGGTGCTCGACTACGAGGGCAACTTCATCGGCGCTGCCGGCGTCGGCCTGGCCGTCGATGCGGTGGTCAAGCTGATCGATGAATACCAGCAGCGCTACTCGCGCAGCGTCTACTTCGTCGACACCACCGGGCGCATCACCCTCACCGGCGCCCAGGGCGGGCCGCTGGGCGCCAAGGTCGGCGATAAACTGGTCGACATCCCCGGCCTGGAAAACCTGATGGAGAAACTGCCAACGCCGCAGAGTGGCCAGTTCGAGTATCAGGAACAGGGCCACGAACACTTCCTCAACGTGCGCTACATCCCCGAACTGGAGTGGTACCTGTTCGTCGACAAGCACGACAAGGCCCTGGCCGGCATCCGCCAGGGGCTCTACATCAACCTGCTGCTGTGCCTGCTGGTCACCAGCATCGTCCTTGTCCTGGTCAACCTGGCGATTCGTCGCTACCAGCAGCGCATCGAGGCCCTGGCCACCACCGACAGCCTCACCGAGCTGCCCAACCGCCGCGGCTTCGACATCCTCGCCGAACAGGCCCTGCAGGAAGCGCAGCGCGACACCAGCCCGCTGTGCGCCGTACTGCTGGATCTGGACAACTTCAAGTCGATCAACGACCAGTACGGTCATCTGGCCGGCGACGAAGTGCTGCAACGCTTCGCTCAGCAACTGCGCGAGCGGCTGCGTCAGTCCGACATTCTCTGCCGCTGGGGTGGCGAAGAATTCATCCTGCTGCTGAAGAATACCGACCGCCAGGCCGCCCATGACCTGGCCGAAAAACTGCGCCAGCAATGCGCCGAACAGCGCTATCAGGTCGAAGGCCAGACCTTGCAGGTCACCGTCAGCCTCGGCCTTAGCCAGTGGCAAGCCGGCGAAAGCCTGCACGCCCTGCTCGGCCGCACCGACCGCGCGTTGTACCGCGCCAAGCAGGCCGGGCGCGACCGCGTCTGCGTCGATAACTGATGGACACCCAACGCTGCCCGCTATGCGGCAAGGCCAACCAGTGCAGTGTCGCCGCCGGCCGCGACGAACCCTGCTGGTGTTTCGGGGCGCAGATCGACCCGGCCGCGCTGCAGCGTCTGACACCCGAGCAACGTGACCAGGCCTGCCTGTGCCCCGCCTGCGCCGGCGTGCAGGATGCAGTCGAGCGCGGCGAGCAGCACTGAGCTATGCGCCTGGATCGCTTCCTCAGTAACCTCCCCCGCTTCAGCCGCCAGGACAGCCGACTGCTGATCAGTGCCGGACGCCTGCGTGTGGACGGTGCGGTGGTGCACGACCCGCGCTTCGACGTACGCGACTTCCAGCGCGTCGAGCTGGATGACGAACTGCTGCAAGCCGGGCGCAGCGCGCGCTACTGGATGCTGCACAAACCGGTCGGAGTGGTCAGCGCCACCGAGCACGACGAACACCGCACCGTCCTCGACCTGCTCGACGAGCCGGACAAACACGAGCTGCACCTGGCCGGCCGCCTCGACCTGAACACCAGCGGCCTGCTGCTGATCACCAACGACGGGCGCTGGTCGCGGCGTATCACCCAGCCGCAGCAACGCAAGCCCAAGGTCTACCACGTCACCACCGAACAGCCGATCACCGCCGAGTACGCCGAGGTCTTCGCACGCGGCCTGTACTTCGCCTTCGAAGACCTCACCACCCTGCCCGCCCAGCTCGACGTGCTGAGCAGCTACGAAGCCCGCCTGACCCTGTTCGAAGGCCGCTACCACCAGGTCAAGCGCATGTTTGGCCACTTCCGCAACCGCGTCCTCGCCCTGCACCGCGAAAGCATGGGCGATATCGTTCTCGACCCGCAGCTCGCCCCGGGCCAATACCGCGCCCTGACGGATGCGGAAATCGCCAGCGTTTGATCGTCATCCTGCGCCTGAATCTGACTACCCGACCAACGGTCAGCTCAATCGTCCATAAAGATGTGACTCGGCCTTGCATGGCTGCAAGGGAGCTGCTTGAATCGAATCACAAGTCTTTGCGTGACTGACCGGTCACAGCTGGACGGATGAAAATGTTTTTCGGTTGCTGGTGCTCTGCACCGACTGGATTCCTGCCTGGTAACACCGCCCTCTCCCGGCCCTCGAAAAGGCTTGGAGCGCTCGCCTGTTTCGATCCTAACTGATTGAAATTCCTAGACTTATAAGAATCTCCAGCCTGACATCAAGCTGTCACGCTCAGGCGCTTTTCTAACTGCTCAAAACAACGCGAACGGTCGCCCGCTCGCCTTGACACACTTGCGCCAGGAGGAAACGACATGAGGCCAGAAACCGCAGTCGTCGAGATCAACAGGAAGCACAAGGTACACACGGAGTTCTACGGCAACCCGGCAGCAAGCAAGACCATCATCCTGGTCAATGGCTCTCTGGCGACCACGGCCTCGTTCGCGCAAACGGTCAAGTACCTGCAGCCACAGTACAACGTGGTGGCCTTCGACCAGCCCTACGCCGGCCAGTCGAAACCGCACAACAGCGATTTCACGCCCATCACCAAGGAAGATGAAGCGGCGATCCTGCTGAAGCTGATCGACCACTACGGCGCCAACTACCTGATGTCCTTTTCCTGGGGTGGCGTCGCCTCCATGCTCGCCATGGCCCAACGCCCGGCGACGCTGGAGAAGGCAGCCATCTGCTCCTTCTCACCGATCCTCAACGTGCCGATGCTCGACTACCTGCACAAAGGCTTGCGCTTCCTCGGCTCGATAGACCGCGACAACGTCGCCCTGCTGGTCAACAGCACCATCGGCAAGCACCTGCCGTCGCTGTTCAAGCGCTTCAACCACAAGCACATCAGCACCCTGGACGAGCACGAGTACCGGCAGATGTACACGCACATCAAGCAAGTGCTGAACATGGAAGCGAACTGCAGCAAGGAATGCCTGCAGGCCATCGACATTCCGCTGGTATTCGTCAACGGCGACCGTGACGAATACACCTCGGTGGAAGACGCCTGCCTGTTCGCCCAGCACATCGACCACGCCCAGTTCGCCGTGATCGACGACGCCGGCCACTTCCTCGACATGGAACACAAGGCCGCCTGGCTGCAGACCCAACGCGTGCTGCTGGACTTCTTCAACGCCCCAAGCCGGCGCCTGCAACTGCCGGTCAAAGGCGACCTGCGCGACCTCCAGGCGATAGCGGTATGATGGGCACCGAGCGCAAAGCGGATACGCTTTGCGCTTCATTTCCGCCGCCGCTTCCGGTATAAAGGCACCCGCTGCGGGTGTCGTATAATGGTAATACCCTAGCTTCCCAAGCTAGAGCCGTGGGTTCGATTCCCATCACCCGCTCCAGACAGCAAAGAAAAAGCCCCGTCATCACTGACGGGGCTTTTTCGTTTCTGGCGTTTGAAGGGCTTGACCGCAAGGGTTTGAGCCGGGAAAGACGGCGCTTTGCGATCAGACGGGAAGGCGCCAGACAGAAAATAAATCTGTCCCCTTTTCCCCCTGGTATCACCTGAGAAATGGAAAGCGGCGCGCCAACGAGCAGGACATTGAGGCCATCGTGCAGATGTTCCCTCAATACGCCTTTTGGATTGCGAGCGGGCAAATAGCGCCTGAAATTGGCCAGACAAGCCCTGAATACGACGAAGCCAACCGAAACTTGAGCCAACCCAACGCGGGATAGCGATCACCCAGGAAGCAGCTAGACGCTGGTATGCCCGAGCACATGGAGCCAAGTGCGAGTGAAGCAGCTCGAATAGTAACGTTTGGTTAAGGGACGGGCTTTAGCCCTCCCAGAGAGCGCAACGAACCATTTGAATGCTGTAATGGACTCTCCCCACCCCACAGTTCTATACCAAGGTGTCGAGAATTTTTGAGCGGGAGAGTCGTTATGAAGCGCATTGCCGTTGATCTGGCCAAGTCCGTTTACCAAGTTGCCGAGAGTGTCCGTTCCGGCCAGGTGGTGCAGCGCAAGCGGCTGAACCGAGAGGCGTTCCGCCGATATATACAGGAGCAGGCCGAGCCGGTCGAGTGGGTGATGGAAGCCTGTGGCACAGCGCACTATTGGGGGCGGCTGGCGCAATCGCTCGGTCATCAAGTGAGGCTGATTCATTGTTAGGCTTTGATGGGCTTGAGTCCGTGATCTAGTCTGAATTTCTTTGATTTAAGACCAGACTTATAACGCCATGCAAAGACAAACATTACTTCGTGGGATTGAATTACATCATCAAGTGTTTCAATTCCAAAATACTGACCATTTCGCTCAATAAGTTTGTATACATCTTTAATCTCTTTAGCTACGACCGAGATCATTTGCTTAGCGTCGACTTGCTTTATTGAGGTTGGCAAGGAAATTCTAGCGTTGATGTCAACCTTTTTTCTTGTTCTGGGCAAGCCAACATAGGTTGCAATTTGCTTCTTGCGTTCAAGATTACCGTCTAGAGCAGCTTGTAGGAGATTGGGTGAAAATTCATAGTATTCCCGCCCAAGAAATGCCGCATGCTTTTCTGTATGTGAATACATAGCTTTCAGTAACTCTTGTTCAAGCTCTTCGCATGGAAGTCCTGTGTTGACTAGCGACTCATAGTAGATGTGGTCTACCCATCGCGCTTTCGCGTACTCCTCCATTGAAAGAACTGCAAGCTGAAATGCGCTTGGATACGAGTTAATTGCGTACAGCGATATTGAATCCTTGAGCAATCGTAAAGAGTTACGCAGAGACTCAAGTGCGAGTTGCTTGTATTTGTATGCAGATAGGGTCGTACGCATTGAGTGCAGCCTAACGTTTAGTTGAGGGGCGGGATTTAGCACGTCCCAGTGAGCGCAGGGAACGATTTTAACCAGTTGTTAGGTGACTTATCCACGGACCCATTTAAACTTGGGATTTATTAATTGGCTTGATCTTTATTTTCGAGCTCTCGCACATGTTTCTTAATTTTTTCTACATGCCTCCTATAGCAATAATTCCATAGAAGTGAGAACCGATTTTCAAGTGCGTTTTTCTCTTTGCCAATGGACTTTGGATATCCGAGTACAAACGCTTCTATCCACTTATCAGAACGCAATTTCTTGATTTCACTAGGTGGCATATGTGCTGCGTGTGCCAAGGCATTGCGCAAACGCCTCAATTTGTCTAGGTGCAACGCTGTGTTTTCTTGAGACTTGAGGCTTTTACCAAAGTCAATTTTCCTCAAGATTTCAATCTTTTCATAGAAAGACAACCTAGAAAGAATAAGTTCGTAAAAATCATAGGTGCTTTCTAATCCAGAAAAATGAACTGATAACACATCATCAAGGCGACCTTCGAATATCGCAACCCATCGAATAATATGTCCTGAGAATTCATGTGATTGCAGAAGTTCTTCGAACCGGTCTGTTACACGAACCATGCAGAGCCTCCTAACGTTTGGTTAAGGGGCCGGCCTTAGCCGGCCCCAAGTGCGCGCAGCGAACGATACCAATTGTTAGAGTTGACGACGCAACTCAGCAAGATCTTCTGATTTTGCCAATACAATAAATTGCCTAATGTCGTGGTTTTCTAGGAGCCAGCGACCGTGGCTGATTAGAGCTTGAAGTGCGTCAGTATTTTTTAACTCATCAGGGAAGCCAAATTCTCTGCCGATTTCTACTGCGTTCTTGGCAGCTTGTTCAAGAGACGTCATGGACTCTGGGTCGATAATAGTAGTTTTCAGCAGCTTGACGACGAACTCAGAGAGACGCATTGAGCCGCGCTCAATGACTTTTGGAGAATGCCAGCTTATATCAGTGCCGGTTTCAGAGTATGCGTAGTAATGGTTGTGATCAGTGACTTTTTGGTGCGGAGGTATTGAGATATGTTCTTTAAGGAACGGTACATTTCCGAGCTGATAAATTAGGCCGTGCTCATGAATCTCGTAATCGAACCTATAGAAAAAAGGATGTAGCAGGAAGCGAGCAGATGACTCGAAAAGCGTTGAGTAGTATTTATCCTTATCCAATATTAGTGGTGCGACATATATTCCGCGTGATGAAGGCGGCCTTTCATAGGCGTAGAGAATATTGTGCTGGAGGTCTGTGGCGGTTTTTGCTTTTGCACGCAGTTGAAAGTATAGAGTTGGATCTGAACAAAGCCCTTCGTCAGCGCGGTACTCGCGAATTCCCTCTAATGGGCTTCTACCTTTTCTATTCGATACCGGTATTTCTAGCGTTGACTTTAGTCCGCTGGATTTCTTGAACTGGATATATATTGCTGTTGCTCGATCGAATAATTTGTCGGCACCAGTCAGTTGCTCGTCGACGTCTAGCAAACGGAATGGAGCTGTTATTTCGTTAGCCGTACACCACCCAAAGAATGACGCCACATCTGCTTCAATTTGCTTCTCAGACAAATTACTTTTTATTTGGTATTTTGGAGGGCTTGCCATTTTTGTCCTTGCGATGAATTTTTACTCTAACGTTTGGTTAAGGGGCCGGCTTTAGCCCGTCCCAGTGAGCGAAGCGAACGGTTTGAACCAGCTGTTATGCGTTACGCCGTAGAGAGTTCCAGTCAACGTATGGCCCAATAGCTCTTATATGCGTTTCGTCAATGTACCTACCTTTCAGCTCTTTTTGGCAGTGTGATAGGTAGTTAAGTATTATTTCGTAAATTTTTGAATTTGAAGAGCCTCTAGGGATTTCTAGCTCTGGAGCTAGTTTATGAGTTTTCCATTCGAAGCTTTTCTTTCGCGTGCGGATAATTTTTTTGGCTGCCTGCCCCCAGTACTCTCCTCGGATTTGAGAGCCTAGGAAATGCAATTGAATATAACCTATTATTTCGTTGTAAGTCCAAGCGCCACCGTACTTGTTTTGTAAGTGTTCGCGGAACATTGTTTCGTGACCTGGATTACGTTTGTAGAACTCTTTTTGCAGCTCAGTGCGCTCTGGGTTTGAGTACAATCCTTTTTCTATGAACTCTTCCATTTGCTCATAATAGCGCTCGCGTTAAATTCGGTAGACTGGTACATCCATGAAGTAAGCGCTAATCATGTACCCTCGCATAACGATCGAAGTGAGCGACACGAAGTGTTCGCTCTAGTGAGTTGTTATCCGATGATTTGCACGCGCCCGCGCAACGGGCATGTAAATGCAGGTAAAACTCAAGGGGGCAAAATCAGAAAACAGCGACTTCCAGCGAAACCAAACAGCGCTGTTTGCCTTAACAGCAGTTAGGCGACAGCGCTGTTTGGTTTCGCTTAATAGCAGATTTTTTGCTTTTTGGTCACCTTGATTCCATGTCATTTACGTTTCCTTACACCGATCTAACTATCATTGGGTAACTATTTATTAGACGACATTGCTGTCGCATAACACACCTTGGCGGTGTCGGATAACGTTCCTTGTCATGCAGTAAAGCCTTGATTAGCTTGAAGACAAGAAGGAAGAACGCGACTCCGGGTTGGCGGAAAACGAAAACGCAGCCGATCAGCCAAGGCAACGTAATGGCCAGACGCTACTGGCAGGTTTGAAAACTGTCCAGACGGCGTGTCGAAAAAGTGTCGAAATCACTGCAAGGGATAGCGGAAAAATGCTGTAGCTGATGGGCTGCAAGGCCAGTAAAGCCGGGCGTTGCGGATCACTGCACGGGACTGGAAAGGGTTCGATTACCCCAACACTGAACTAACCCAAACCACTCACCCATCCCCCGGAACTTCTGCCCCCCAACGCCACCAGAACCCTATACGTCTTTTTCTGGAGGCCCTGGCGATGGAGCAGTGGAATATCTGGCTGAACCGCGATATCTGGCTCAACGTAGCGATTGTTCTGGTCGCTACAGCGCTGATCTACAGCGTGCTGCGCACCCTGGTGAATACCCTGCACAAGCGGCTGAAGGCCGGGTCGAAGGATCGGGAGAGCAGTTGGGCGCATTTCATCGCCATGGTCATCGGCCGTACCAACCGTCTGTTGTTGTTGGCGTTCTCCCTGTTGCTGGCGTTGCGTCTGGCGGACTTGCCGCTCGCCTGGCAAAGCGCGCTGAGCCATACCTGGTTCGTCGCCCTGGCTCTGCAGGTCGCGCTGTGGGTCGATACCGGCGTGCGCCTGTGGTCGCGCAGCCTGGTGATGGGCAAGAGCGGCGGTCACTACAACCCGGTGATGACCACCATCATGAGCATCATGATCCTGATCGTGGTGTGGTCGGTAATGCTGCTGTCTATCCTGGCCAATCTGGGTGTGGATATCACCGCGCTGGTGGCCAGCCTCGGGGTTGGCGGTATCGCCGTGGCGCTGGCGGTGCAGACGGTGCTCAGCGATGTGTTCGCCTCGCTATCGATTGGCGTCGACAAGCCCTTCGAGATCGGCGACTTCGTGGTGTTCGGCGAGGTGGCCGGCACCATCGAGCATATCGGCCTGAAGACCACGCGCATCCGTAGCCTCAGCGGCGAGCAGGTGGTGTGCGCCAACGCCGATCTGCTGAGGCAGATCGTGCACAACTACAAGCGCATGGACACCCGCCGTATCGTCTTCAAGTTCGGCATCAACTACGACACCCCGAGCGACAAGGTGCGTCAGGTGGCCGACAAGGTCGGTGAGATTATCCGCGCCACGCCCAAGACCCGCTTCGACCGCGCGCATTTTCTTGGCTTCGATGAAAGCCAGCTGACCTTCGAGGTGGTGTATATCGTGCTGAGCTCGGACTACAACCAGTACATGGACGTCCAGCAGGAGATCAATCTGCAACTGCTCGATGCCCTGCGCGAGCTGGACGTGCGCTTCGCCCTGCCTCGCCGCGACCTGCGCCTGGTGGGCGAGAAGATGCCGGTACTCAAGGTCGCCGGCCTGCCGCAGCAAACCGAGCGCGCCGATACCGCCAGCGATGGGCGCCTGCCACGCTTCAGTTAGCCACGCCTGCAAGGCAGGCCATTGCTGCAGCGCCCATCGCCCCTTGCCCGTCCCTTGGAGGCGCGGCCAGCGCATGTGCCACGCCTGGCGATCAGCAGTATTGGTGGCAAGCACATTCGTAAAATATCCACAACGCCTACCCAGAAAATTCACCTGGACGCCCAATCTGGCTGTAATCACCGCATCAAGGGCCTGTCGTTTATCGTTTTTGCACTAAAAACCCCTTCATCTGTTTGACATATTTTACGTTTTTGGCAGACTGCTCGCCCGTTGCGGCAGGTGGCCGTGAACCCGGTATGGCGATTGCCTGCGGGGTACCGTTCGCCATTCGTGACGCGCCATGAAAACAACAATTCTGTCTGTCCAGGCGGCCTAGCGGGCACTGCCCACGCCGGACGACGGGCGAGCCA
>Ga0208645_1003056_pt1 | contig 12683 bp, 6 predicted proteins | sample VirMetDEL_Sep_01_FD_184519 | JGI IMG/M metagenome (GOLD analysis project Ga0208645, IMG submission 184519) | Aqueous microbial communities from the Delaware River and Bay under freshwater to marine salinity gradient to study organic matter... | ecosystem: Environmental > Aquatic > Marine >...
TTTCTCTCGGTGTTGGGAGGTCTGTGATTCGTTCCGCTCCCTCCATCGGGATTACTTATATACAAAGCTATGGCACTTACGACTAAACTAAATGCAGTAAACACGATGATCTCCGTTATAGGAGAAGCACCAGTAAATACATTAGGAGGGACAGCAGTTCCCGTATCAGTCGTACAAGCGGAAGCAGTGCTGGACGAAACCAGTAAAGCCGTACAGTCAGAGGGTTGGCACTTCAATACAGAACATGAATATGTACTTACTCCTGACGCTTCCACATCTAAGATTAACCTACCAAGTAACACACTTAGAGTAGACTTAGACCCATTAATTTATACAGACAGTGATCCAGTACAGCGTGGACTTATCTTATACGATAGGAAGAAACACACGGATGTATGGACCAAGGAGGTTAAAGCCTCCATTACTTTTGAGTTAGCATTCACAGATATGCCTGAGCAATTCAGACACTACATCACAGTTAAAGCAGCTCGTATCTTTGCTAACAGATTCTTAGGCAGTAGGGAGATCGAAGGATTTGCTTTGAGAGACGAGATAGAAGCTAAAGCCCGTGCTATTGACAGTGACTCTGAGAATGCAGACAGAACCATCTTTGATCACTACAGCGTACTTAGAGTTTTAGATAGATAAAGCGACACATGCCTCTGTTAGTAAACAGTGTACCTAACCTCGCACAGGGCGTATCGCAGCAACCTGATAACCTACGGTATCCTGGACAGTGTGACGAACAAATCAATGCTTGGGCTACTGTTGTTGAGGGGTTGGTAAAACGACCTAATACTAGACACACAAGCAAGCTGTTCACAAGTAAAGTAAGCAACGATGCGTTTGTACACTTTATAGATAGAGACGACGATAATCAATTTGCTGCTGTTATAGATAACAATGATCTATCTTTATTTGATCTGAGTGACGGATCGGAGAAGACAGTTAGTATATCAGCTAATGCTCAGACTTATCTCAATGGTATATCTAATGCTCGTGCTGATGTTAAAGCTCTGACAGTTGCAGACTATACATTCATAGCTAACAAAGAACGGACGGTATCATTAGGTGCTTCGGTTAGTTCCACACTTCCCTACGAAGCTTTAGTATTTGTTAAGCTGGGAGACTACGATAAGCAATATGCCGTACACACTATCTTTGCAGGACCAGATGGTGAGTTTGATACAAGCGATGATGTATCGGATAGTTTTGATATTATTAGTGGAGACGGAGTAGCAAATGGCGGTAGCGATGCTGATACTATTACTATAGCTACACAACTATACAACATATTAAACAACGGAGGTGCTGCTGACTTTGTAGCTTCTGCTACTATCACACACGCTGGTGCTAACTACGATCCTGCTAATCCTCCTGCTGTTACTATTAGTGGTGGGGGAGGTTCTGGTGCTACTGGTATTGCTGCTGTTAGTGTAGGAGGCTTTATTACAGGGATTGTCATAACTAACGGTGGTAGTAACTATTCATCTGCTCCTGGTATTAGTATAGCTAGCCCACCGACAGGTGGTAATACAGCTGCTGCTACTGCTGTGTTAGGAACAGTCCCTGCATTCAACGGTACAGTAGAAAGACAAGATGCTATTATAAAACTTACAGCTACTGAAGACTTTAGGATACACACCAATGATGGAATAGCAGATCAAGGATTAGGATTAGTATATAAAGAAGTATCTAATATTACTGATCTACCAGCTAAAGCATTTAATAACTTCCGAGTAAAAGTAAAAGGAGATACAGAGCTGGTCCAAGATGATTACTATGTTATCTTCCAAACAAAAGACGGTAATGACTTCGGAGAAGGTACTTGGGTAGAGGATATAGGATACGGTGTAAAGACTGAGATCGACGCTAACACTATGCCCCTACAGCTAGTACCGAATGCTACATTTACCAACTGGACATTAGATGTTGCTGATTGGACAGATAGGTTAGTAGGAGACGACGAAACAAATCCAGCTCCTACATTTGTAGGTAGTAAGATAAATGATATGTTCTTCTTTAAGAATCGTCTAGGTATACTGACTAACGATAGTGTTGTGTTCAGTGAGGCAGATGAGTTCTTTAACTTTTGGAGAGCTACTGTACTACAGCTGTTAGACAGTGCTCGTATAGATGTAGGAGTCAGTCACACAAGAGTATCAGTTCTTAAACACGCTGTGCCATTCCAGGAGAAGTTATTGTTGTTCTCAGAGAATACACAGTTTGTACTGAGAGGAACTGATTTGTTAACACCTAAGACAGTAAGCATAACACCAGCTACTGAATACAATTCAACACCAGAGATTCGTCCAATCGTACTGAACAACTATGTATACTTCCCGTTTAAACGGAACGGATTTGCAGGAGTTACCGAGTACTATGTAGACAACGACACTAATATCTTTGATGCAGCAGAAGTAACAGCTCAAGTACCTACTTACATACAATCAGATGTTATTGCTATGGCAGGTACTTCTGTTGAGAATGCTATAGCACTGGTTAACAATCAGAACAGAAAAGAGATATTTGTGTACAAGTATTTCTGGCAAGGCAAAGAGAAGATACAATCAGCCTGGCAGAAGTTCACACTTAGTAGAGATGTTATCGGATTGGACTTTATCGAGTCTAATTTACACTTGGTAACTAACGATACTACATCTACCTACTTAGAAGTGTTACCTATGGAGAATGACCTGCAAGACGATAACGGATATACGTTGTTGTTGGATAGCAGGATAGAAAAAAGTAATTTAAGTATTAACGTAAGTAACGGAACAACAACGATTAGCGGGTTTCCTTATGATCCAGTAGATGTTGAGGTATACAGCAAGACGGGACATAAGTACGCTTTTACTAGGACTTCTGCAACAGAGGGTACGGTTAGTGGTGATCTATCTGTTACTGACTTCTTTGCTGGTATCCCGTACAATATGTTGTACAGGTTCTCTGACCAAACACTTAAACAACCAACAGAACGAGGTGGTCGTAGTGCATCTGATTACGCTTTTCAAACGATCCGTAACGGTAGTATAGACTACGCAGAGACCGGACACTTCACTGTTGAAGTAACTCCTAAGTACAGAGACACTTACTCCTACGCATTTAATCCTGACATTGTTGGTGCTAACTTAACACTTAATACTTTTGTACCACAAAGCGGACACTTTAGATTCCCTGTCCAAGCACAACCTAACGAAGCAACGATTGAAGTAAAGAGCAGTTCTGCCTTGCCAGTTAAGTTGTTAGCAGCAGAATTTGAATCGATGATGATACCGAGAAGTAGACGCTATGGAGCTTAGGATAGATGAAGCACATAAAGATATGGACCCAGTCGATCTGTACGACGATTTGCGGGAGGAAGATATGTTAGAGATTCTCGGTCTTATGTGTCACCCTAGAGATGCTGTGTATATGTCGTATGTTACATCGAGCAAGTGCTACAGTGTAAAGGATGAATACAACAATCTGTACTGCTCCTTTGGAGTAGCTCCTATCAACGGTACGAATATCGGAAGTGCTTGGTTATTAGGTACTAGAAGATTACCAAACATCAAGAAGTTCTTTTTGAAACACTCAGCTGAGAAGGTGGAGGAGTTGTTAGATGGCTTTGATTACCTCACTAACTTTGTCATGCGTAGTAACAAGCTGAGTATTAGATGGTTGGAGTGGTTAGGTGCTGAGTTTAACGATTGTCAGTACGAGAACTATCTGTCATTTATATTAGAGAGGAAGTAATTGTTATGTGTTTTCCAGCTATAGCTCCAGCATTACCTGCTATATTAGGTGGACTCGGTGTCGCACAGACTGGTTTGCAGTATATGGGTGCTAGACGACAAGCTAAACAACAAGCACAATTTCAAGCTATGGCTACGGCAGCTGAGTTAGGTAGGGCTGCAGCAGAGCGTACATCTGTTAGGATGCGTCAAGCACAGGAACAAGAAGCTGTAGGTAGAGAGTTAGAACAAGTACACCGTAAGTCTCAAGCTGCGTTATCAAGGGCTGTTGTATCAGCTGGAGAAGCTGGTGTAGCAGGTGCATCTGTTCAAGCGTTGATGGATGACTATATGAGACAAGAGGGTGCTTACAGAGCTTCAATATTAAGGCAACAAGCACTAGGTAAAATTTCAACAGCTATGGCTTTAGAGGATGTAGGTTTAGCTTCTCAACAAAGATTGATGCAGATTAACCAACCAGTAGATAGACCAAGTCCTCTAGGTGCTGTGATAGGTGCAGTGAGTAGTGGTCTTAGCGGTTATTCAACTGGCTTAAAAATGCAAAGTATGATGGGCGGTGGCTCTCGTGCTTTAGATTCTTACACTGCTCCAAGAGCAATCGGCAGGTCTAATGTTAAAATCGGAGGCGGGTACAAGATACTATAATGGCTAAGGAACGAGTACAAGTACAAGGACTAGGGGATGTTGCTCCTGGTATTCAGCCTACCATTCAACGAGCAGGTCAGTACGGCATTCAGGTGCAACGAGCTGGTCGTAACAAGTTGATGGATTTAGCGGATGCTTTGTCACAGGTTAATCCTACCCTTCAGCAGTACATCGGAGTAGCAGAACAAGAAGCAGAGATGTTTGAAGAGGAGCTGGCACGGAAGAGTCCGGAAGAAGTACAAGCCATGCTCAAGCAGACAGAGGGAGAGTTAGACAAACAAGTACGACGAGGTACTATGGGTTGGTTGACTTCTCCGTTGAATCAGAAGAGGAAGTTACGAGCGGTAGGTAAGTTGGCGGGTAGAGACTTAATAAGTGAAATACAACAAAGGTTGATAAACCCTAAAGCAGGTGATCCTCAAGATTTAACAGAGAGGGCGAACTTAGTAAGACAAGAGTACATAGATAACACACCAGCCCTACAATCTTCCATGTTTACTCAGGAAGGTTTAAATGAAGTAACAACTGCACAGATAGAAGGTTTAATTAGTGGGGCTGAAGCACGAGAAGCAGCTATAGCTAAAAGTGAAACCCTGTTTGCAACGGGTGCTAGTATATACGATAAGATTGAGACTTTAATAGAGAAGCCTGAGATACAAACACAATTACGAGCAGGAGACTTTAGCTTTGCTGTTGAGACATTACCCGACGGTTCTGTTGTTACTCTTGGAGATTTTATACAACAACAGTGGGCAGAGACTGGTGCGTACACAGCTAAAGAGCAACGAGCACAGTTAGAGAAAGTGCTGAAGAACATGGCTACAAACGGTATGGGCGATCAAGCTGATGGTTTGTTGTTGTGGGCTAAGAGTAACTTGAAGTTTGGTAATGCTAAGATGACTAGCATGGAGTTTGATGAATTAGAATTTATTATCGACAACGCAGCTGAAGCAGAGGAAGAAAGAAGAGATAAAGCTAATGTAGAGTTTGTTGGTAATATGGCAGGTTCTTATAAAGTACAACTTGCTAAATTAAATATGTTAAAGGAAGGCGAGAGCTTAACATACGATGGTCAAACATTCACAGATAAGTTAGAACTAGATCGATACTTTAAACAACAAGTTATAGATAATCCCGACTTGAGTGATGAGGATAAGGGTAAGTTAATAGATTCTATAACAACTACGACACAAGGTTCGTTTAGGGATGCAGAGACCCACACTAAGAACTTAGTATTAAGAGAAGCACCTATTGCTACAGCTCAAGGAATCGAACAACAACTAAATAGTATACTAGCTAATATTGACATACCAGATGTATACAAACAAAGACCTGAATTTAGGCAGATAATATACGATAATTTAGACAGGTTAAAACCTCTGATTGATAAGAAATTAGATGAGGTGTTGGCATTACCTACAGACAAGGCAGCATCTGAGGTTACTATCTACGCTAGAGACTTGTTACAAGATGAAATGCCTAAGATACAAGCTGCGTTGCGTACTGCTTATGATAGTGCTTTAGATAAAGAAAAGGATCAAAGACAAGGTGTACCGTTAGGAGAAAAAAGAACTGAGCCTAAACTACCTGAGCCAGACGAAGACCCTGATGATTTAATTAAGTTGTTACCGGAGTGGCAGTCTTTTATCACAGCCGATCCCAATGATGAAAAGTCTAATAAAGCTAAAAAATACATTGAACAATATACCCCACAACTTGCTAACGAAACAGCACGACTAGCTTTAGATAAAAGTAGATATTTAGGTATAGGTTCATTCAGCCCTGAAAAAGCTCTTAATTTACATTTACAATATGCTTCTAGTATGGACGGTGTATTCACGGTAGATGTCTTAGAAAATGTTGATGATAAAGGAGTAGCTTATACTTATGCAGGTGTAGGTTTTAAACCTAAAGAATTAATAGGTAATGTTAATGCTGATAAGTTTGTTATACTCTCGGAAGAACAGTTAGATAACGCAGATACACCCGAAGGTTTAGAAGTAGCTAAAAGAGCTAAAGAAGCAGCAGGTATAACTTTAGATGTGTATGAGTTTATACGATTACAGAAGAAAAGAAGGAAACAGTTTATAGTAGACTATGTACCATTTCCAGATATGTATAGACCATTAGATGTGGAGTTAGAACTGAAGACATTGATAGAACAACATTCTGGTAGACAATTTGACCCATTACCTGATTTTATAATCATCGATTAATTATGGCTATTGAAGAAGTAAACAACCAAGAAGAGGAAGAAAACGATTTCTTTGATTACGCAGGTGATGTATTAGCTGCTCCGTTTCGTGGCGTAGAGGGTGCTCTACAAGGTGCTTACAATCTAGTAGATTACTTAGCATTTGATGTACTACCAGACTACGACACTCGTTTCCTCGGTACTTCTAAAACTATGGCTGGCGGAGCTGTAGAAGGTATATCTCAGTTTGCTACAGGATTTGTACCTCTGTTTGGTTTAGCAGGTAGAGTAGGTACATTAGCTAAAGCAGGTACTGTTACTAAAGGCGTTGTTGCAAGTGCTGCTACTGACTTTACTTTCTTTAACGGACAAGAAGCTAGACTGTCTAATCTCATCCAACAAGTACCAGAGTTGCAGAATCCAGTAACAGAGTTCTTAGCTTACGACGGAGACGAAGGTGAGCTAGAGGGACGCATGAAGAATGTGTTGGAAGGTCTAGGTCTTGAAGCTGTAGCTGGTGTGTTTATTAAATCTCTGAAAGCTATTAAGAACGGACGCAAAGCTAAGGATGGTGGAGCAGATGCAGTCGGGCAAGCACAAGCTGTAGACGAAGCGTTAGAAGGTGGTAAGGCGTTTGCTGATATGCCTAGCTTTGCTGAAGGAAAGAAGTTTGTTAGGGAACCGTTAACAGAAGAAGATGTATTAAAAAATAAAAGTCTTTTTATGTGGGACAGCGGTTACAGCTTAGATGAAATAGAAAGAACTCTCAAGATTGATAAAAAGAGAATACAGGACTATTTAATAGATATAGGGGAAGACCCTAAAGATTTCCTAGAAGGGAGAAAAGATACAGGTTTTGAGGTAACAAGAGAAACACAAGAAGCTATAGGAATGAATGTAGCTTTAAAGATGTGGGACGAAGGCTACTCTCCAGATGAAATTTCTAAAACAGTAAACTTAGAACCTGAATTTATAGAACAAGAACTAATATCTTTAGGAGAGGATGTTAGGGATATAATGGTAGGTCGTAAGGATAAAGGTTTCGATACTAGATTAAGTGCTGAAGAACTCTCTAAGAGACAAGAAAACACCGCACTGAACGCTGCTATAGATATGTGGCAAGAAGGGTATTCTCTTAGGGAAATATCTAAAACTGTTAATTTTCCTGAAGACCGTTTAGCTAATGAATTGATTTCGTTAGGAGAAGACCCTAGAGATTTCGGTGGAAGAAGAGATAGACCTTTTGCAGAAATGCCAGAGTTCAAGGAGAGAGGAGAACTACAACAGAAACTAGACGATCTCGGAGAAACTATCGAAGACTTTGATGAAGCTGTAGAAAGAACCCCTAGACCATTTAAGACCTACGAAGAAGAAGCCATGATGGATATTATTCCTAAAGGGGCTGGTAACTTAAAGAGTAGGTTAATGAAGAAGTTTCCTATAAAGGGAGCTGATCCAGAAGATGTAGCAGATGTAGAGAAGTTTATCGATGTAATGGGACAGCGTCTGTTTGGCGATGTATCGTTATCTATAACAAATAAGATACCATCAGCTGGGCGTTATAACTTTGGTAACAATCTACTACAAATACGACAAGCTACTATAGATAAAGGTGAGATTAAAAGAACTATGGTTCACGAGTTGTGGCATAGCCTTAGTCGTTATCTCCCTTCAACTGATGTAGATTCTTTAACTAAACAATTTCAAAAAGAGCGTCAGAACTATTTAGACGATTTAAGTAAAAGAGCTAAAGATAAAGCTAAGACTCCAAGTGAAAGAATAGCGTTAGCGAAAGAACTGAACGGATTCAAGAAAGGGGAGTTTACTAGCGATAACTACAGATACGCAGATGTAGACGAATACTTTGCAGAGGAGATGACTGATGCTTTCTTGAAGAAGTTAGATGAGAAAGATTTAGCTCCTCAAGGTACACTTAAAAGAATAGCACAAGAAGTAGCGATAATGTTTAAAGATATGTTTGCTTCTTTGAAAGCTAAGTTAGGCATCGATCAAAGACAAAAGATATTTAATGACTTCCTTAAACAGCGGAATATAAAGATACAGCGTCAGCGTCCTTTAGAGTTTGGTAAAGCTTTTGCGGATATGCCTGAGTTTAAGAAAGGTAAAGAGGCTGAGTTTGTGCAAGCAATTCCTAGTAAATTTAGAGGTTACGCTGATGAGTTATTAAAGGGAGGTGCACCCAGATTACCACAGTTTGCATTAGAAACAGGTGAGGATGTTGTAGTATTAAAGGATTTGTTAGAAAAATACTACAAGGAAAATCCTGATAAGATAACAGTAGAAGGTGCTATAACTGATTTAGATACAGAGATAGAACAACAATTAATGTTACAACAAGGTAAGGACGCTGCTACTAAAATAGCTGAAGCTAGAGTTGTACAACAAAGTTTAAGAGATCAAGCTAAAGGTGTTATAGAAAACTTAACAGAAGCTGTAGATGAATATAAAAAAGCTGGAGGTGGTTCTGCTGCTGTAGCTAAGTTAAAGAATAATTTTCAGCAGTTACTGAATGTAGCTGATATATACAGACAGATTGGTAGAGAAACTGGTATAACACTACAAGCTAGAAGAGAAAACTTTAGAGCCAGAAAGATAGGACTTAGTCAATCTGATATAGAGATCGAAGGTTTGCGTAATCAATTTATCAACGCTTCCGGTGGTATGCACCCTGATAAGCTTGTTAAGTTGATTGAAGAAACTATCGACAAAGATAATGCAGACTCAATGATAGCTGCTATGTTTAAGATAGCTAAACAAGCACAAGGCAAACATTTCCTAGATATGCCTACCGAGTACTGGATGAATGCTATTCTTAGTGGACCTAAAACTCAGATGGTTAACATCATGGGTAACGGACTTACACAGCTAATGTCTACACTAGAAGCTATCGCTGGTGGTGTTGTTACTGGTAATATGGGTCTTGTTAAAGCTGTTGTAGCTTCTTGGGCTGACGGTCAAATGATCCGTGAAGCTTGGAAGTTTACTAAGAAAGCTTTTAAACAAAACGACAACTTACTAGACCCACAAGCTCGTGCATTCAGTGACAGACCTCAAGGTGCTATAACCGGAGAAAGGATGGCTTCAGGAAGGCTAGGAGGAATAGTTACTGAAAGAGGGTTAACTAGTAAGAAGGCTTTCGATGCGATGGGTAACTTTATAAGAATACCTAGCAGATTGTTATTAACTTCTGACGAGTTCTTTAAACAGTTAGCTTATCGTAGAGCAGCTAGATTAAAAGCTACAATGTCCGGTATACAGCAAGGGATTAAAGACCCTAAGCAGTTAGCTGAGTATGTAAATAAAACATTAGATGGTGTTATCACTGAAGGTGGTCGTATGGCATCCGAAGAGGGATTAGCTAGAGAGGCTACTGATATTGCTGTAGCCAAGAACCTAGAAGGCGTGGAGCGAGATAAGTTTATATTGAAGTATGTAAAAGAAAACTTCGACAAGAACAAATCAGCGTTGATGCAATACGCACAAGACGAAGCACAGTACTTAACATTTACTAGAGAACTACAAGACAAAACGCTTGGTAAGGTATTACAGGACGCTACTAATAAACTACCTATGTTGCGTCTCGTCTTACCGTTTGTTAGAACTCCTACCAATATTCTTAAATATGCATTTGAGCGTACACCTGGTATTGCAGTGCTGCGTGAAGAAAGGCAACGACTGTTTGCTGACTTAACAAGCGGTGATCCTTTAAGAAGATCGCAAGCTGTGGGTAAGATGATGACATCGATTGCTGTAGCTGGTGTTTTTGTTGATACTATTTTTAATAATAGAGATCGTATAACAGGCGGTGGTCCTGGAGATGAAAAGAAAAAACAAGCTCTTATGGCTACTGGTTGGAGACCCTACAGTATTAAGATAGGTGATACCTACTATAGCTACCAAAGATTAGACCCACTCGCTACACTGCTTGGTGTTGGTGCTGATTTAGTAGAAGTAGGTTTAAATGATCCGAAAGCTTTTGATGAATCAGGCGTGGAGCGTACATTCTTGGCACTTACATTAAGTATTACAAGAAACGCCACCAATAAATCTTACTTAGCTGGTATACAAAATTTCACGGACGCACTTAGTGACCCTGATAGATACATGGCTAAGTTTGGTCAGAACTTCTTTTCTTCATTTGTGCCTAATATCATTTCTCAAATGGCAGACTACGATACGCAATCTTTAAGAGAAGTGAGAAGCATTAGTGATGCATTTGCTCGTAAGCTCGGTGTAAGAAGTGGTTTAGATAAAAAGCGTAACTTACTAGGTGAAGAATACTTAGCGGAGCAGTGGATGGGTACTGGTTTCATAAATCCGATAGCAATGTCTCCATTTAAAGATGACCCAGTATTAGCTGAAATGGCATCATTGAATCACGCTTTTAGACAACCCCCACCTAATCTAGGAGGTCAGATCGATATGCTTGCACACGAAAACGACAGCGGTCAAACAGCATACGATAGGCAATTAGAATTACTACAGTCTGTTAAAGTACAAGGAGAGACCTTGCGTAGTGCATTAAATCGTCTAGTAAAAAGCAACCAATACCAAAGTTTAGCAGCAATATCAGAACCAGGCTTACCTAGTCCCCGTGTACAGAAAATAAATAGCTTACTTACTCGTTACAGAAAAGAAGCTAAGAGACAGATGCTTACTGAGTTTCCTGAGTTATCAGAGCAGTATGCAAGACTCACATCCGCACGGGCTGGACTAAAAGGAGGCATGCAAAGAGAAGATGTGCTTGAACTCCTAACTCAATAGTTAATAATATATTATCATGGCAATCTCATTTCAAGATTACACCGCCACAGCAGATCAAGTTGCTAATGGCTTTTCTTTTTCTTTTCCCTATCTATCTGATAATGCAGGGAATGCGTTAGTGGAGGTTTATGTTCAAGGAAGTTTATTATCTTCTAGTAACTACACAATAACCACATCTCCTCAGAAGGTTGTCATAGCACTAGGTAGGGTATCAGAAGGTAATTCTGTAAAGATAGCAAGAGCTAGTTCAACTGTTGATCCGCTGGTTGATTTCCAGAACGGTTCAGTACTTACAGAAAGCGAGCTTGATAGAGGTTACTTACACGGTTTTTATTTATCTCAAGAAGCTGCTGAAGGTTCTGGTGGTGAACAACTTACAAAGAAAGGTCTAACGAACTACGACGCTGAAGGTAACAAGATAATAAACCTTGGTACTCCCACTGCTTCTACTGACGCTGCTAACAAAGCGTACACTGATCAAACAGTAGACGCAGCTATAGCTCTTGGAGGTAGTCCTGCTATTGTATCTCTTGGTGGGTATGATGTTACTGCACTTAGTTCTTTAACACCTAGAAGTCTTGCTAACAGATTTGCTGATGTCGTTAATGTTAAGGATTTCGGTGCAGTAGGTGATGGAGTAACAGATGATAGAGCTGCTATACAATCCGCAAATAACTACGCAGCTTCTGCTGGTTTGGCTCTGTACTTTCCTAGCGGTACTTATGGAGCGTCAGTAGGATATACTAGCAATTTTGATATAGGTGTATCTAGTACGCCCAACCCTTCACTAATCATTACTACTTCTTGGTTTTCATCGGGTAAAGCAACCATTAAACAGCTAAATACTTTTAATGTGGGACACTCAGGTGCAAACACGTATTTCGTGAAGATGGAAGACCAAAGTGGATTGTCTATTAAAAACATAATATTCGACGGACAATGCACGGCACAAGGAGAAGCGACAAATACAGACGGTAGTTTATTCAGTGCAACAACTAACAACGATAGAGAAGCACGCTTTAGTTTTACTGTTACTGCTGGTGTTATTACTGCAATAAGCGTGATCGACGGTTCATACGGTTATACAGCAGCTAAAATAGTACACGATAATAGCGGCAGAGCTAGTTATAAAGATTTTATATTACCTACGCAATCGTCAGGTAGCGGTCTAGACGCTGATTACACTGTAGATTCCAACGGTACAATTACAGGAGTAACTATCAATAACGGAGGATCAGGTTATCCCTCTTCTATTACTTTGCTAACAGGTAATCTTTTAAGCAGTGGAGCAACTGAGAGAAATTGGTCAAACGGTTCAGTGG
>Ga0208645_1003064_pt1 | contig 12659 bp, 15 predicted proteins | sample VirMetDEL_Sep_01_FD_184519 | JGI IMG/M metagenome (GOLD analysis project Ga0208645, IMG submission 184519) | Aqueous microbial communities from the Delaware River and Bay under freshwater to marine salinity gradient to study organic matter... | ecosystem: Environmental > Aquatic > Marine >...
GAATTTTTTCTCTACTACGGGAGCTTTAGCTACGACCTTAGCAGCACTTGGAGGCGTTACAGCCTTACGTGTTTTTGTCTTTGACATAATAATTATTTTCTAAAATTAACTTAAAGTTTAAAAAAGGAGGGGATTGCTCCCCTCCAGTAATTAATTAATAATCTTACGCAGGATTATCAGTTAAGATTGTAAACGATGAACTTAAGTCAACATCGTCATCAAATTTCTCAGAAGAAGAAGAATCTAGTATGACAGCAAAACCATTGTCTTTACCAATAAACTTATGAATCTCTTGAGCAAAACTTCTAGCCACGTTTTTGTGATTATCAGCAGTACTAATTGTAAATGTAATTAAATCAGTACCTGAAGTATTATTAGCCTCATCTGTTCCCCCTGCTTGAGCAGAAGCAAAATAGATGTAGCACTCATTTGTATCTTTTGCTGTAAAACCTTTAAAGGCAGACAAAGGATAACAAACTGAATCAGGAGCTGTAGAGGTGTTTGAATTAAAAGCACCATCTGCAGCAGCCATAAAATATAACGTTTTCATATCGTATTTTTTAAGGGTTAAAATTAAGCAGTTGCAGCTCTTAATGTTACTACAGCACTAGTTATATCTGGGTGAATAAATTCAGAACCAGCAACATCAGCGACAACTAAAAATGCTTTGTCTCTTGATATTGGCTCGTTAATTTTATCAGTAATAGCTTGCATAACAGATTTCTGCTTATTAGCAGTAACCGTTAAAACTATAACATCAACATCTTCACCTACTGCACCTTCATCAGTAACAAGTCCAGATCTTTTCATAGGCTTAAATCGCATATTTAATGTAGTAGCATTTGTATCTCCAGCTTGAGTGTCAAAACCTAAGAATGAAGATAAAGAATACATTGCTACATCATCTCCGCCAACAGTGCTTCCACCGCCAGACTTAGCCTCTTGAAAGTATAAAAATTTCTCTTGGTATATCATAATATATATGTTTTTTTTAAAAGATTTAGGAGGGAAGATTTTCTCCCCTCCATCTATCTATATTAATTATGATTTCTTGAACAATAAGAAACGGTTAGGAGCAAATCCTTCAAAACCACGCTCAGTACGGTAGTTACAACGTAACTCATCTGTTTCGTTAGTTTTGTTTTGTAGAACTGCAGAACCAGTTAACCAGTGCTCCATCTCACGAGAGTATCCGTTAGCTGCTTTGTATCGCATTCTTAACGAAGGAATCTTCTCACCAGATTTAGCATCACGCTGTGAATCCATAGGAATACACATACCGTAACCATTGTAGTTAAACCCATCAGCACCCAACAAGTCAGGACGATTAAATAGGTCATAAGTTTTCTTGTGGAAAGTATAACCACCACGAGAGAACGAGTTGAAACCTAAGTTCAACGCCATGTCTTTGTTGTTAGCGAAAGTACCATAGTTAGCACCACCAGCTGCGTAAGCACCTTGAGAAGCTAATAAGTCATCAATATCTAAAGATAAATTGATACCAGCGTAAAGAGCCATCTCTTTTGAACCTCTAAATTTATCTAAAGATTTTACAGCAGCATCAAAGTCAGCCATTGTAATTGCAGAAGAACCAAGATCCATAGATTGACCTTTGTTTTCAATAAATGGTAAAAGACCTTCTGTAGTAACTAAAGAGCTACCAGCACCATCAGTTGCACCATTATCTAAAGTACCATCACCTGCATCACCAATAATCATAGCTAATTCAGCGTAATCTTGGAATCTTTGGTAAGTGTCTGCTTCACCTTGTAAGTACCATAAGTAACCTGAGCCCATCTCAGGAGAGTTTACTTTTACATAAACAGCGTTAGTTGCCTCAGAACCAGAAACAGTAAATGATTCCTTGATAATTTGACAATTATTTTGATATTGGTGAACACGAGGAGTTAATCCTGTTGGTTGACCAGTTTGCTCTGAATAAGCATTACCTACAACAGAAAACTTCGTATCTGCATCAGCTACAGCTAAAGCACCATCAGCTACTTGCTTAAGCACAAAAGTATCTACAGTTGAAGCTGCTTGCACATAATACATAGCGCCTGAAGCACCTAAAACTAAATCTCCTGCACGAACTGCTGGGTTACCATCATTTGAACCAGAGTCTAAAGAAGTAGTATCAACAGTTAGAACTCCTGTAGTAATTACACCAGTAAAAGTATTGTGAAGGAATGTTTCTTCATAGTGCTCAAAAGTTTGAGCTGTTGTTTCTTTTTTAGAACCTAAAAGTTCCATTAATCCAGTGATACCTTGATCACCGTATCGTTTAATTAGTTGCTCATCAACATCACGTTTATGTAAAGGTACGTTTGCAGCAGTACCTACTGAGGATGCTAACAATGTAGCACTACCTACATAATTTGATGTCGTTGCAACTGCCACATTAGAAGGTGTTACACCTATCCCTGAAGCTACACTTACATTTGCCATTTTTTTATATTTTTAAAATGAAAATTAATTTATTTATTTTTTAACCAAGTATTTGTCTCCTCAACATATTGAGAGCTGACTCTTGCTTCTGAGGTGCTTCTTGCCTATCTTGGGCAAACGATGGGTTCTTAATCTCATTAATTACGTTTTCTGTTCCCTTGCTTCTGTACTGATTAGCTACGCCTCTAACAATCTTATCCATATTGTTTAAGACGTACATATCTGTATTAAGAGCGTCAAAGTCCCAGTTACCTGCCTCGTCTACATACTTATCAAAGAAACCTTCTAGATTAGAGTTGTAGTTTTTAATCTCGTTACGAGCTTCGTCATCAAGATTGTAAACAAACTCCTCTCCTTGGTCGTTCATAGAAAAAGATAAACCTTCAAGGTCATCTACTTCTGTCGACATTGTGTTAATCCACTCTGACCTATCCTCTTCTGACATTTCTGTCTCTGAAGATTCAATAGGCATTGCGTATTCATCTTTGATATTGTTAAAGTAATCTCTAGCAGCTTTTGCGTCCTTAGTAAGTTGAACCTTACCAGCGTTGGTGTCTCTCGCACTATACTCCTCAGAATCTGTTTTGTATGTCGCAGCAATGTAATCATTTAACTCAGCTTCAGTTAAACTTGGGTTCTCTAGCTTAAGATACTCCTTCATTACAGCGTCATCAGATACGTTGGATAAATCAACCGTTTGAGTGTTTAGGTAATCTTGAACAGTACGACCAGTGTTTTTTACATACTCATTAATAACTTGAAGCTGCTCGCTTGCAAAGTCATTACTTTCTGTTGTTTCACTAGTGCTGTTAAAATCATCAAATGAATCTATGTCTCGCCCAAGCTTCTCGCTAAGGTATTGTAAGACAACTTGGTCATCACTTAACTCCTCGTAACCCTCTTGTGGTTGACTAGCTTGAGTTTCCTCAACGTTAGTCTCCTCAGTATTTAAAGAACTCTCACCTGTCAAGTCCACAACATTGGATTGCTCTTGCGTTGTGGATTGCTCTAACTCAACTGATTGGTTTTCATCACCAGTTAAGTCAACAATATTTTGTTGGTTTTGAGGTTGAACAACCTCTCCTCCAAACTGTTTTACTAATTCATCTCTAATATCCATTGTCTTTAATTTACTTGTTTATTTTCGCAAATATAAAAAAAAATTATATACGCAAGAAATTTATTGATTATTTTGTGACATTTCTAAAGGGCCTCTCTTTCCTTGTCTTTGTTCAATCATTTGAGATTGATTAAGAGCAGATTGTTGTTGAACCTCTTTTCTAACACTACCTTGAACAGAAGCAGCTCCTTCTTTACCTAAGTTTCCTAATTCTATTTCTCTTAATCTTCTTTGGTGTTGAGCCTGCTCAAATTGTTCTTTGAGTTGATACTCCATCTGCTTTAACTCCATCTCTGCTTGAGCTTTAGCTTGAATACGAGCTTGTTCTATCTGAACCTCTGCTTGCATTTCTTGTTGCTTAAGTTGTGCAGCTTGTTGTGCAGATTGCTGTTGCAACTGAGCGTTTTGCTCTGAAGCTTTTTGTGCTTGAGCTTGCTGCTCTTCCTGATACTTCTTTCTTCTTAAGATAAGCATTTGATTTGCCATCTTAATATTTTTGATAGAACGAATCATTATAGCATCTTCAAGTCTTAATTCTTTTTGGGCTAAAGAAACTTGAATGTTTTGCTCCATTATCTGCTTCTCTTCTTCGTTAGGTGCAACCTCTAGGGTAATACCAAACTCGTGAATGGAAAGCTTCTTCATAAGGTCTATAGACTGCATAGAAGTTTCTCCAATAACATTAGAGTACATGTTGTGAAGACTTTTAAAGTTTATTAAGTCTTGCATACGAACAGTAATGCTTTGAGAAACTCTCTTAGTCACATTCAGGTAAGCATCATTAATATCTCTAGTTGCGTTATTTGACGCTAGAAGAGATAACTTCTGAACACCTACTAAAGCTTCACTAGATGGTTTAGAGGCATCACGTGCTTCATTTACACCTGTTACGTCACGAATCATCTGCATATTGTGATTATACACTCCTATTAAGGTTCCAAAATCTCTACCTATACCATTCTCTAATTCTTGTATTGGCATAGCTCCTGTCATCTGACCTTCATCATCTATACGTCTGTAATAGATATTACCTGTTTGGTCATATATCTCTTGAAGCTCCATAGGAGTAAAAGTACCACCATCACCTTTAGATACATTCTCTAGAGAGCCTATCTCAAAAGCAGCACCCTTAGGTCTGGCTTTAGCTAAAAGACTTTGAATTTTAAGGTGAGATAATTGTATCTGATCAGCAAAAGGAATCATTCTATCAACTAAAGAACGACTCTTCATTTTATATAGGTTCGGTTGATATACAATATAAGAGAGTCTAGTCTCAGATAAATTAGACTTCTTTCTAGGCATATCTTTCATTAACCCATAATCAAATACATAATCAGAACCAACAATGTATTTACCTGTGTATACAACCTTTACTGTAGAACCAATAGCTTCTCTTTTAGTCTTAGAGTTTTTAGGTTGTTTATAATTAGATGGTTTTTTATTTACTGAGTAACCACCCTTTTTGTTTTCTTTTTTCTCATAATTAAGATTATGACTTGTCATAAACTCAGCATCTAATATACTAATGCTGAACTTATCATACTCGTAAGTATTCTCACCATTCTCATAATTGGCTGTAGTATTAAAGAACATAGGATTGTTATTTTTCCCTGCGTACTCTTCAGCTATCTTAATATAGTCCTCTTCACTAAATTGATTTCCTGCCTGCTGTTTTAAGTCTGCAATAGTCATAGAGTAAACCTCTCCTGCGTGTCTCATGTTTTTAAAGTCAGAAGAAGCAGAGAAAGAAGTAACTAAATTAGAAGGGTCTACATATCTAATCTTAAGACCATTTGTAGGGGATAAATCTGTTTTAGCTGCACATATACCCAATATAACTAGGTCACGTATCATATACCTTTTAACCTCTGAGTAATCATTGATGTCTAAAGTATATTGAATTGCCTTCTCTAAAGCTATCTCAACGTTTTGCTTATAGTTTAAAGCCATAAACATATCTACCTCTTCAGAGCTTTGTGCAACAAATCCCCTTGGAGCTAAAGGTATACCAGTCTCATCCTCTAAGTTTTCTAAGAAATCCTTAGACAACATATCCCCTAGCATTTGTTTTTTCTTCTCTAATCTTTTGTTAGCAGCAATAGGGTCTATAGACTCAGCCTTTATTTCGTAGTCTTGATTAACCATACCATTAACAATAACGTCAACAAACTTAGGTATAATTGATACAGGACTCCAATCTATATTTAAGTAAGAGCTATCTCCTTGAACATCTAGTAAGTCCTTATACTTACCTACATCTTGATTACCCTCAGCGTAACTTCTATTTCTAGAATATCTTAACTTTCTATCTCTAAAGTAAACATCACTATTGTTATGCCACTCGTAGTACATAGTTTTAAAGTATTGCAGCCCATAAGCCAATGAGGCTTTCTCCTCATTCGTAGCTAAAGGGGATGGGTAACCGTTTGACTCTTTTTTCTTGTTAAGCATATCTATCTTATTTTTTTACTAAACATCCCCTTATTGTTATATTTTTTTACTAATGGAGATGAAACTTTTAATTCCTTTTTTTGTTTAACGTATTTTTGAGAAGCAAGTAAAGCTAATGATGAAGAAATACTAGCATCATATTTCGTCCTATTATCTATCTCAAACCTACTCCAGTCATCTAATAAAGTGTTAAAATAACACCTTCCCATCTCTTCTGTTTCAGTATTCATTCCTACATGGTCGTAAATGTAAGTCGCTATAGCTTCTGCTTGAGCGTTTATTACAGCAGCTCCAGAACCAGGGATTCCCTTTGTCTTTTGCTTTCCTTTACTCCACTCAGTGTGAGTCATTTGAGGTCTATCCATAAGGTACTCATAATAACCTCTATTCTCGAAGTATTTTAATATACCCACCTTGTTGTTCTCAACAAGTATTTGACAGCCATAAAATACACACATCTTAATCATATCTTCGTAAAATATCTCTGCTTTAGGTGGTCTATTAATGTATTCGCATACAAACTGCATAGACGCATCACTTGCCATATTAAACTTGTGAAATACGTGAGCAGAAGCATCAGATCTCCTGCCATCTGTGGTTGTGTCGTGGTCATAAGGGTCACAACCTGCGACCAAGTTATCTGACCTGCCTGGAAACTTCTTATTGAATCTTTTACCAATAATGTTTTGGTCTTTAAGCTCAGGAACCCAAGTAATTTCCCACTTACCCTTTCTGTGAGGTATCCATATAACTTCGCTATCTCGTTCTCCATTTTTCCATATAAACTCACCTCTTGTAGTTTTCACATCATTTACTTCGTTGTAATCCATCTGTTGATAGATTTTTTCAACGTCAAATATACAACTTTGAGTGTCATTTCTAAACGCTTCCTCTATAGTAAAAGGAAATTGTCTTTTAAATTCTGACAATGATGTACTATCGTTTGACAAGGCATCTCTTCTATTTTGAAGGTAATCCTTTGCGCCTACGTCTATTAACATATCGTCAACACCCATTACAGGCTTTTCAGGAGTATCTATAATAGAGTTACCATACTCGTCTATAAATCCTTCTAAGTTGTCATAGGCAGGAATAAATAACTTGTATAGTCCACTTTTAGTTCTACCATTCAAGTCTTTTTCATTCATGTCGGAGTCGTAGAATATATCCTTATACTCTGATCCACCATCCTGTAGTTTGTTCGCAGTAGAACCCATCATACATTTACCTACAATCTTTCTACCCAACAAAAGACAAGTCTGAGTTACACCCCAGTTTTTCTTTATGGAGTTTTGACCAACCCACTTAGCAGCTTCATCATGAACTAAAAGTTTTAGCTTCTCACCATCGTAACTATTATCACCAGTGTTCTTCCAATCTATACTAGAGTTTAAAGCTTCAGAGCTTTCTATGTGCTTTTGATTCTTTGTAATCTTTTTAGCAGGCTCCCTAAACGCTAACTCTACACGAGGATTACTAGAACCATCTTGTATTGGTTGAAAAAAGAATGGGTAGTTACGATATATACGTACTACCTTATCTGTAAACATAGTCTTAGCATCTGCACCAGTCTTTGACAATATACCAAACCTACTCTCGTAAGTCATAGTGGATAAGTTAACTGTTTCACTACTAGCCATATAAGAAAAACCACTACGTCTGTTTTTAAGAAAACACATTCCGTAAGAGTTCTTATCTAATTTACACGCTTCCCAAAAAATAAAGAACGTTCTATTAGCAGCCCTGTAATCAGGATAACCAACATCTATCTTACTCCACTGAATAAACATATAATGCGAACCAGTGATATACGTAGGAACTCCATTGTTATAAAACCATAACCCTTCCATTCTACGCCTAAACTCTTCCTCTATGTAATCTACAAAATCAGAAGCGTTCTCCCTTGTTAAAGCTTTTGGTGGTTGAAGTCTAGTCCACTTCTGCTTTGCTTTGGGTAGGTCGTGGTAAAGTATATCTTTTTTATACCTAGGTTTTTTAGGTAAGACAATCTTTAAATTGTCAAACTCCATTACCTCACCATGACTGTCTTTACTTAAATATATCGTATTACTTTCTTGCATACTTCTCTGCGAAAGAGCCTTTGAAATCTTTCTTGTCCTCTATTAAGGATTGACCATCTTTTATTCTATCTTCTAGGTTCTTAATTCCTAGAAGTATTTCTTGACAGTCTTCAAAGCACTCTCTCTTTGCTTTTATTGCTTGTCTTCTTTTAGCGTCATCTTCTTCTAATAAAGGTTTGCTTATCTCCTCTATTAAAAGGTCTATAGCTCCTTTACTTGCCTGTATAAGCCTTTCTAAAGTTTCTAAAGCATAATTATTATTATTACCCTTCATAAACAGCTAGTACATCGTAGTTACGCATTCTAAGAAGCTTTCTCCCCTCTATATCCATATCGTACTCAGAGTTCTCACTCCACAATACTCTATCTCCTTCATTAACTCCCTGCTCTTTCATCCAATCATTTATAATAACTGCATGACCATGGAGTTCTTTTTCTTTTGATGAGGACTCAAGTATAATACCTGAATTACTTACTTCAGGCTCTACAAACTCTTGCTCCATAAAATTCCAATGACCTACAGGTATATACTCATCACCTCTTTTTATAAGGTATATCTGCTCTGCAAATGCTTGATATATATTTTCTTTATCAGCATGCTTTACAAGATTTACAGGTGTTGCTATGAAGTGGTGGAACCAAACTTTATCACCTTCTTGTATTCCTGTGTCTTTAGTATCTTGAGTTGGCGTTTTATATATAGTACCATATTGTCTTGCTAACTTCATAGGATCGTAAGAAGTGTCTCTATACATTTCTACTCCGTTTATTGTTATGGTATCTTCTGTTTCTTTTTCTACTTCTATCCAGTAGACATCTTTAATTGGCTTCATATTGTTTTTCTTTTACTTTACTTCGTAGTCATCTAGGACATCTGTATTATACTCTATTGCTGTTGGTTGAGAGAAGAACCTTTTCCAAGGCCTAGAGAACTCCTCTGAGTCTTTCTTGACATAAACATCATACACTACCTGTTGGTGTTTGTACCAAGCAGATTCATCTTGTATGATTGCTGTTACTTTTAGAGAACCTCCTAACATCTTTTGACCTACTTGGTAAGTCAATCCTTGTTTTAAGTCCCCTATTGTAATTTTTCTAATAATAGGGTTTATTGATTCCATTTAATTTAATTTTTATTCAAATAAATCTCTTGATAATTTAACGAAAGGTATTTGAGCACCTTTGGTTGATGTGGTGTGAGTTTGCACACCAATAAAAGGTAGTAAGTCTATGTCATTAGTCATAGCTAAAGACTTAGTTGTAGATACAGATTGAGTTGCTCCACCTGCAGTTGCAGTTGTGACAAGTCCATATCTAACATTGTTTACATAAACAGATATTTGTCTGTTCTCGTCAAACTCAATTCTAAGTCTATATACTGAAGCAGATGATATAGCTATACCTAAATTTGTTATGTAATCTGTACCACCAACGCTGTAGATAAAATGTAAGTTAGCATTTGTAGTCAAAGCTCCTTGGTCATCATTTGCACAATAAAGAAAGTAGGCTTGGTTTGCATCTGTAGCATAAGTACCCACCTCTGTAAGCTTCATTCCTGCCCAAAAAGATATATCGTTTATATTGCCTATAGAAAATGCAGTTGAGAAAGTTATCTTATTTTCAGTACCAAATGGAACTGAAGCCCAACCTGAAGAATCTGCAGAACCAGGAAGTTCAGCGTGACCATTCCTTACAGATAAAACAGTTCTATCATTATCTGTGGTACCAGTAATTATCTTTACACCTGCGTAAGCTGAATCTCTACCTATATTTTGAGAATCTTGAGATGAACCCCCATCTACACCTGTTAATACAAAGTTTTGATTAGGAGTTATGTATGGGTCTACAATAAATGAAAGTTTAAATACTTGAGCAGCAACATCAGTACCGTTAGTACCTATTCTTACCTTGCAACTACCATCTGCCACATCATGAACTAAAACATTAATCATAGCATTATCAGCTATAGTTCCTCCATCTTGCAGTTGAACATGAACGTGAGATGAAGTTCCAAATATATGATTGTTGTTAAAAGTAAACTCAACAGTATCTGTAGCTGCTAAATCAACAGATTGCATTGTTATTATACCATACTTAGCATTTAGTGTTACAGCAGTAGTTGCATTAGTAGCTTGAGATACAGCAGCAGACTGAAGGCTAGGAATTTTCTCAAAATATTCTTGAAGTTCGTATCTATCGTCAGAACCAGATAAAGAACCAGAAACAGTAAGGTTCCCACTAGAATCTAACCTCATCTTCTCAGTACCATTGGATGCAAATCCAAGATACCCATTACTGTGATCGTAGTATATTTGACCAGACTTGTTGCTGTTAGAGGAACCAAAGAATATATTTCCAGAGTGAGAAGTACCAGAGATTATAGATAAACCAGAATCTGCAGAATTTTCTAATGTTAATTGATTTGCTGAAGAGTCAGAAGTTACACTACCTGCACTAACACTCATTACGTGAAGCAACCCATCAGGAGTTGCACCACCTGTACCAATACCTACTTTCAAAAACTCAACAGAGTTTGTTGATAACTTCATACTAGAAACATTACCAGAACCAGACTCAACCTGTTTAAGATTCGTATCTTTTACTTCTGTAGATGTTTGAAGTAAGTTTTGATAAGTAGAGGATATTGATTTATTTTTTAAAGTTCCCATTTACTTTTTCTTTATTTTCTCTATAGACCTACCTGCAAAGTAAGCTCCATATACTGTTATTAATAGTGTTTGATATATTGGAACGTAAGCCTCATTTATCTTAAAACCTCCTACATTCCCATCAAATACTGACAAAACTACAAAAATTGCAGTTAAAAATATACATATTAAAGGTCTAATATTCTTAGAGAGCCAATTATCAGACCTCATATCAGCTTCCCATCTACGAGTAACTTGTTCTTGAGCGTCAGCTTCAGCTTTTGCCATAACTTCTTTTATGGCCTTCCTAGCAGCTAATCTTTCTTCTTCGGATGTTGATAGGTTGTCTATCACATTTCCTACCTTTTCTATAACTCCTCCACTTAAAAAACTTAGCAGTTTACTCATACCTCTGCGTATTTATATTTAGTGTCTCCATCTTCATCTTTAATGGCTTCAAGAACTTGCTTTCTATTACCCTTTGCTTTTAGGGATATGTGTATCCAAGAAAAATCAAACTCATTAATCATTTGGTCAAATTCTAATTCTGATTTTAATATCCAGTCATAGATAACCTTATTGTTCATTTCTCCGTTTTGCCAAAACTGCAAATCCAAAGCTTCAGCCTTACTATGTTGCGACTTAAGGCTGCCACCAATAGCACGATTAAGTGCTTTGGAGCGATAACCACTACTGATCCGAATAGGACCAATAGAATCCCTGAGAGGCTGTATAAGCCTATCAATAAGATGCTGCATATTTTCCAGATGTTCTTCAGACATTTCATTTGATATACCTAGTCTTTTAGCTGTATTACTGTGCTCAATTTCAGCACGAGTAAAATTTTTACTTAGTTTCATTTTTTATTTATTTAGAAAGCCTCCATTATTATTTCGTCTATAGAGTCTTGAACTTCTTTTTTAGTAGCCTCCATAGTCATCATAATGTTTGCTTGAAATCTTTTTACTTCCTCATTATTGTTGAACACCACTATAGTAGGTACTACAACTATTTTATACTCGCTAGACCATCTAGGGTCTGCTGCAATATCTACTTTCTCTACCTCGCAATCTGTTAAACTAGAAACCCAAGCAACTTCGTTAGATGCGTTGAAGCTTGCGTTAAAGTGAACTACTACTAAGCCATCTGAAAAATCTTGAGAGAAACCAAGACAAGGTATTAGTAATAAAAATAATAATTTTTTCATATAGCAATTCTTATAGTTGCCACTCCTAGACTAGCTCCAAGAGTATTAGCCAACATGTCATTCCAATCAGAGTCACCTTGTTTCTTATCACAAAGCTCTTTAATACCACCAACTAGTAGAGATACAGCTAATCCAACTATTATAGATTTTTCTTTGTTATTAGTTTTATTGTAAACTAAAGATGTAACTCCTGAACTTATAACGTAACTACCTCCCATATGTAATAGCTTGTCGTTTTGTATAACTTGTGCCTCACAATAAGCAAACAAAAATAAAAACAATAGAAGTAGTTTCTTCATACTAGTTTAGATTATCAATCTTGTCCTCCATCCTAAGCATCTGTGTCTTAATCTCTTTTACATCTTCTTGTGTAGACATAATAGTCTGCCTAATAAGTTGGTCTTTCATGTCATACTCCATGCGTGTAATCTCAGGGTCTGCAGGTAGAGGTAGTTTTTTAGCTTCTGCTATATCTGCCTGTAACACAAACCATCCACTAATTATAGCTGCCATTGCAAAAGCTATTCCTGCTAATGTTTTAATGCTTATCTGTACTGATGTATCTTCGTTTAATTCTTTTGCCATATTAAAATATTATGTAATTAGCACCAACACTAAAGTTGTGCCAGCTTCTATTCCAGTATTTGTTATACTTACCTTCTACAAATATACCTAAACTTTTATTAAAACGAAACCCAAATATC
>Ga0208645_1003065_pt1 | contig 12658 bp, 5 predicted proteins | sample VirMetDEL_Sep_01_FD_184519 | JGI IMG/M metagenome (GOLD analysis project Ga0208645, IMG submission 184519) | Aqueous microbial communities from the Delaware River and Bay under freshwater to marine salinity gradient to study organic matter... | ecosystem: Environmental > Aquatic > Marine >...
CGGGGTCTTCTTCGTCTACAAAAGCCGACCCAGCTTGTATGTTGTAGGGCAGTCCTGTCATCTTGTCGATACGCTCGTCAGGCTCAGTAGGTGCATTGGGGACAATAACTTCACCGCCTTTTGCAAATTGTGGGCGACCCTCTTCAAAAGCTGACTCAAGCCTTTCAGGTTCGACAGGCATAAGAGGCGTGTGAAGCATTCTAACTTGTGCTTTGACCAGTTCGTTTTGATATTCAGAAAATGGAAGATCATCAAAAATAAGTTTTTCGAAATCTGTCATTAACTTGTTTTCTGTTAAAGGATCTTCTTCTTTAAAAAGTCCTTGAGCAATATAATCAGCTTCAACACTTCCTACGCCATTTTCTTTCATAATATATAGCGCACGATCAGTACCCAACAAAGTTTCAGCAGCTAAAAAATCTTCATATAAATCTTGTTGGATATCGTGTAAAGCTTTTTGACGATTAATATATCTATCTACAAGGGTTCCTGATCCTTCTGTATATCCAAAAGGTCTTGCAACAACAAGATTTCTTTTGTACCTAGCATACTTTTTAGTTTTAAATTTAAACGCATCTTCAGCATTAAACTCAGTAAAACGAATACCTGTTGCGTTAGTAAACAATTCTGCATTATAATCACGAGGTTCTTTTGTGTGCATCTGAGGTTTTCCGACTGCAGCATCAATAAGTTTTTCTGCTGAATCCATTGAGCCGGGTTTAAACGCATCAAACATTAAATAAAAAGCTTCAGTTCCTTGATCAATATAAGACATTCCATCTACAAAAATAGGCTTACCATCAGGCGTATATCCGTTACCTCTAAAAGCATGTGTAAGATCTTGAAGCGTTTCAGTTACAATTGCTTCCCCAAAATAAGGAGCCAGTAAATTTATACCTGCTTCAAAAATTGCAAGTCCTAGTCTTTTTTCTAGTGCTTCTCCACGAAGCTCTCCACGCTCTACTTCTTTTATAGCTAGATTAAAAGGCTCTTTAACTGTACTATAAGAATCAATAAACTGTGTGTCGTTCGTGTAAATTGTGTCTCCAAAACGTACAACATTTCTTGGGGCTTTAGACCAAGGAGTTTCTGAAAGTTTTTGAATTGCTTTTTGCTCTTCTTCATCAAAGCCTGCCCAGCTGTAACTAGCTTTTGAAAGTTCGTTCCATCCTGCCATGCTTGCAGTAAAACCAGTTAATCGCAATGCTCCTCTTTTAACTAACTCTTTATTTCCAGAGCTTATTTCTTTAGCGGCTTGTGCTACAATATGAGCAGATGTCCTTAAGATTTCTGCTGGAAAAGAAACAAAGTTACCCACTGGTAAATATCTAAACTGTTTAATTCCTTTAGGAACACGATCGTAGTTAGGCATTGTATTTTTAACGATATTAGCAGCTTCTTCTTCTAATACTTCTAAAGCTTCGTTAGGCTTAGCCTTCTTTAAAATTTCAAGCTCTTTTTCAAAAGCGTTTATTTTAAAGAAATCGTCTGTCGCCATGTAAATATCGGTTAGGCCGTCATCGAGTCCTTCAACAAGTTTAGATCCTGCAATATAGGCTTTATCGGGCAGCGCTTTGCTACCAAACCTTTTAGCAAGATTAGCCATAAAATTGTCAGCATCAGACTGATAGCCTGTTTCTAAAAGCGCTCTAAATTCATTTACTCTAACGTTTGTATTAATAACGCCTAGCCGTAGATAACGCTCATACAGGCTATCCAAAGCAGCATCGCCCCCAGAAGAAATTTCATTCCAAAGCAATTGACGAGTTTTGTTTGCGTTGTTAAAGGGGTTAATGCCATTAGCGAGCGGGAACTGCATACCACCTAAAAAGTTTCTTAGGTGCGTCATGTGGCTATACACAGTTTTCATTTTCTGTGAAAAGCCTTTCATCTGTCCACCATACCTAAACAAGCCAGAGTCAAGGATACCAAAATGAGACTCTTTGTTTTTAATAGCGGTTAGTGTTTCAGGAGTTGTCCACTTGCCATCTAAAATAGAATTTGTCCCAGTAATTTGTTTAGTTGCGCCTTTACTAGCAGCAGCATCATTAAAAATATATTTACCGTTTCCTAGATCATAAAGATTATTAAAAAATCTATTGCTTTCAGTAAGCCTTGCAAGCTTTGAAACTGTTAATATAATATTTTCTGAAGGCTGTTCAATTTCTCCCATAAGCTGACGAACAGCCAAGGGAATTTCTCCTCGCTGCTTTAAAATTTCAGTATTAACTTTATGAACACTGCCGTAAAAACCTTCGAGTTGTTGTCCTTGTTTAGTGTCTAGAATTTTTTGAATTTGATCTGCGGCATAATCTTCAATTTCTTGAAGGTCTTTTTTACCCATTTTTTCTGCTTGTTCTTTAAAGTATTTTGTGGCTTGTTGTAAAACAGCAGATGAAGGACGATATCCAGCATCTTCATAAAGACGATAAGATCTTCTAATATACATGCCCATATTTTCAAGAATAGCAGCTTGAAAATCGCTTGAAGGTATGTTAGAGTTTAAAACCTTTCCAGATAAGTCATCAATTAAATTACGAGCATTAAGAACTTCTGTAGCAATGTCTGAATTTAATTTATATTTTTGTGAAATAAATTTTACCTGTTTATCAAAAGACATATCAGGTGCAAAATCTAAATCTTCTGATAATGCACGTTGAACAATGGTTGTAGCCCGTTTAGTTTTAATACCATCATTTAAATTGTTGAGGGCTTTTTGCAATCTATTAGAAATATGCTCTGCTTGGCTTACTATTTGGCGTTCAGCATACTGTGAATCATTAAAAGCACTAAAAGCTTTTGGAGACCAGTATCCACGAGAAGTAAAAACCTGTTGAAAAAATCGACGCAAAGGACCGCTAGTGGCTAAAGCAGTAAGACCATCAGATTTAACGCCAGCTTGTTCTAGAACTTGAAGAGAGTCGTCGTCAATATTTGTAAACTTAACTGGAGGCTTTGAAACCTTTGGCATTTTAATCTTAGATCTTTGTTCTTTTAGAGCAGTCATAATAGCATCTACTTGCTCTGACTTTGTTAGTTGCTCTAAAGGTTTTTTAAGTTTAGCTGCTCCTTTTGCACCAACATCTAAAGTTTTTAAAAAACCATAACCTAAGCCACCCATTACAATGTTTTGTGCAGTAAGTTTAATTCGTTCGTCAATAACAGAATCATCATCATCAATTGACATAAACTCAACAAAATCTTGAGCAACTGTCCCAGCCTCAAAAAAATCATAATCTTCCATAGATCTAAAAGCTGTTTCTTCTTTGTTACCAGTGTAAAGCACTTGATCTAAAAGCGCCAAACCACCAACAGTTGTAGCTGCTTTTGCAATAGTAGGTAAATTACTTACTAGCTTACTGCCTTCGATAGCTCTTCCACCAATAATATAAGGCGTAAATTCTGCTACAGAACCTGCTACGCCCCTTTCTTTTACTTTGCCTTCTGGAGTTACAATGTCTTCAGCTTCTATGCCCGGAATAATAGAGGTTACAGTCTTAGCAAACTGAGCAGCTGTTTGATCAATAAACTGTTCTTGGCTTTTAAATTTTTCAGGAACTCCTAAAATATCTGTCGCAAGCTTAGGTACAAATTTTCCATATTCTGTAAGCCCTCTAACAACATCTGTAACAATTCCCGTGTCTTCTTTTTCTTCCGGCTCAACAGGAACAGGCACTCTGGGTCTAACAGGCGCAGGCGGCTCAAGAACCGTTTTTTCTTCTTCCTCTTCAGGGATAGTTAGCTTTGGCTTAGGCTGATCGGGCTTAACCGGACTAGCAGAAATACCCAGCCGCTTTGCCCTTAAATGCTTTTCAAGCACTTCTTGATCAGTCACGCTATCTGGCACGTTAGAATAAACCGTACCATCAGGCAGGATTACAGGTCTTGACATAGCAGTTTAATCCCTAGTTTGTCTACTAATAAACGGATATTCTTGTTCAAATAATTGTCTATCTAGAGTGCCAAAATCTAAACTAGCAGGAATAGTTGTTCGGCTTCTGCCTGTTGTTTCACTAACAGCACCTGCAGTATCTATTAAATTTAAAAGAAGCTTCATCATTCTACGCTGTTTTTCATCTTCAGGAAGATCTTGAAGCTGCTCTGCTGCAACCTTACTATCAAAAACTCCAGTAGAAATAACTTCAATAAGCGATCTTTCTCGTGCTTCTTGAGTAGGATCTTTTGCGTTTCCGGTAAGCCAGCGATGATATAACTGACCAACTTTGTCGTATTCATCTAATGTCCTTACATTTTCAGGACGTAAGTTCAAAGAATTTGCTTCAGCCATAAAACCTTCAAAAGCTTTTGGTTTTAGCATTTCTTGCGCTCGTATGCCATAGTTAAAAGTGCTTTGCTTTTCTTTTACAAGCGCTAACATAGTAGCTTCAGGATCGTTGGTATCTAGTATAGTAACGGGATTTCCTTTAGCGTCCCTTTTAATTTTAACTTCCTCTGTTTTTTCTTGAGTTATTAAATTAGTAGTTGTTTTCTTTTCTACAGCAAATACCTTATCATCTACAACTTGAACATCTGAGTCAGTATCAATTTTTGTTTTCTTATCAGGACCAAAAGCTTCTTCAGGAAATACTTGATTTGTAAAGTTATACGCTCGTACCATATCTCCAGTTGAGTTATATGTAGACATAAATGTATTTAAAGCTTTAGCATTTTTAGCAAAACGTCCGTTAGTAGTGATAGCTAATAAAGCTTCATTTTGTATATCTTCTTGAGATTTACCTCCAAATAAATTAGAAATTCCTTGCGTAATCCACGAACCTATATTGGATGGCTGTGCTTTAAGAGCATTCATTTTTACCATTGCTTCGTATGAATCTTTGTCTGCAATATCATTAGCAAGTACAATAGCTTTTTCATATTCAGAAGCCCATGACTTAGCTAGTTTTTGAACTTCTGCAGTTACTAGGTCATTGTATTCTGTTAAATCATTAGTATATACATCTGACATTTTTTCTTTAGCACGAGCTTCAAATTCAGGACGCATTGTAGCCATAGCATATCCTACTGTATCTCCAGCTTGATAACCTTGACCGCCTTTATTGATTGAAGATTGAACACCTTGTAACGAAGCAGCGTTTTGACGTGCTTGTTTTTGAACAAGTTCAGCATTCCAAATTTCTTGATTATTTAAAAAATTATTTGTTTTTGCTGCGAGTCGCTCGTTACCTATCTTAGCCGCAAGACCAATGCCAAGACCCAACAAAGCATTACGCTCTTCTTGCTTCCGAAGTCGTCGTGATTCTTGCTCTCTTCTTTTTCGAATATCTCCTAAAAGAGATTCGCCAAATTGTTCAATAGACATTATACTTCTTCCTCTGTAACAGGCTGTGGTGCAAGCAGGCTTTCTTCAGCAGGCGCTGAGGCTTCTTCAGGTCGTGACATAAGGCTTGACATTTCTGGAACAGGTAACTCTTCAATTGTTTCTACCATTTCAGGCGTAATAGCACTTGAAGGAGTTTGACCAATTGCTGCAAGCTTTTTAATATTTTCTAGTTTTTCTTTTTCAAGCGTAGCGCCAAATACTCGCTCTTCGGCCTCGTCTTCTTCTTCGCCTTGATAGATTTTTGGATCAATTCCCGCACGTTCAGCAAGCGCTAAAATCATATAAGCAACAGGCTCGACAAGCATTAACATCAAGTCAGGGTTCCATTTGCCCTCTTTAAAGCCAGCAAACAAAAGTGTTTGTACAATATCCATAACAGGAACATCTTGAACAAGAACACCCATTATTTCTTTATAGGTTTGCTCTTCAATAAGGCCTTCAAAAATATTTTCAGAAGCCTCATGAACCGAAGTAAACTCAGGAGGCTTTTCATAAGGTGCTGGGTCTGAAGGGTCGCTTGTCAGGCTTTGGCCCGGAATAGGCCTACCACCCGTTAAAACCATCTGGTTATATTCTTCGTTCATGTATTATTTTCCTTTAAGCTAAACCGTATTTACGCATAGTATTTATATATGTTGCTTCATTATACATATTAGCATTAAACCCAAACGGCTGCAAACCCATAGATTGTTGATTGTTAGCCACGTATTGTACGGGGTTTATTCCCATAGATGCGCCTACCATTGGAGCTTCTTGGATTGTCGGAACAACAGTAGCGTATGATATTTGAGTATATACAGGATCAGGTCGCAATCCAACAGCCTTCATTGCGTACTGAGATGGTATATCTGTAATAGTATCCCCTAACTTGTCCATAGCTCTTTCTGGAAGCTCTGAAAGTTTTTGACGGCCTAAACGCATTGTTTTATCAATAAACGATTCAGGGTCTGCTGCTTTTGTAATAGGACTAAAATCACCAGAACGCATAGCTTTATTTTCAGCAGCTGTAAAATCTGGATTAAACTCTTCATCAAAAGCACTATCAAGAGAAGCTTCTGCTTGTATTGCAAGCTTACGATTACCTACAACAGAAGGATCGCCAACTGTAGGAGGAGTTAAATCAACGTCTGGTGACAGTAAAGAATCTGGCGCTTTTCCAGTTACCTTAACTTCAGTCATTGAAGCAGGCATATCAGGCGTAGCTAAATCTGGTTCAGCGAACTGTGGTGTAGGAGGCGTAATTGCTGAAACTTTATCAGGAGTAATGTTTGCAGCTTCAAGGCGGCTTGTTTCGTAAGCACCTGTTGGGTCAACACCACCTCCAGAAAATGACCCCATAAATTTATCTACACTAGCTCCAAACGTATTTCCAATAGATGTAAGGTTTGCCTTGCTAATGCTTGTTCCAAGTTTTGTTAAATACTCTGAACCGAACGTCTCCCCTGCCTTTAAAAGCGCAGTATCTACACCAAGCGCATTTGCACCAGCCTTAAGTGTTTCACCGACAACATTTTTAACGCCTTCAGTAAGTGTAGTAAAAGGTTTTGTAATGTTTGAAGCAATTGTAGTTGCTTTTGCAAGAAAATTACCAGCACCATTTACAATTGAAGCACCCACTCCAGAATATGCTTGTAATCCTCCTACTACACTTCCCCACATTCCACTTAATGCAACTCCAACGCCGGGCAACAAAAGCGACAAAGCGATTTGACCAACAATGCCAATCTTGTCCATAAACTTACCAATAGATTTAAAAGCGCTTTTAATTCCTTTACCAATCTTTTTAAAAGCACCTTTAATACCTTTGCCAATTTTAGATAAAAATCCCATTATTAACCTCCAAGATTTAGTCTTAATGCTCTTTCTACAGCAGCAACCATAGCGCTAGTTGTTGTTGAATTCTTTTCGCCGCCTGCAGCCGCTTCGTTCCCAATAGCCGTTGCATATAACTGTGTTCGACGAGACTGATCATTTTCATAAGCCTGTCGTGTATACGCTGCATTGTCACGAGCCTCTTGCCATAAGAACTGCATTTCTGCCATACTTAAATTAAAAGCGTTCATAACATTCTGTTGGTTTGCTGCATTTCTAGCTGCAGTATTAATTGTATTGGTTTGTCGTCGCCATGCAATGTCTGCTTGTTCAATAGCTTGCTGATTTGCAGTGTTAAACTGCTCACGCTGTTGATCCATTTGTGTATTAAATTTATCAATATCTGTTGCCATCTGTGCATTAGCAAGGGATACTTGTGTAGCGTTTTGAGCGTTTTGTGCTGCAATACGATTCTGTTCAGAAGTGTTAAATTGTGCCATAGCATTTGTTTGAGCAGCGTTGAACTGTTCTGTTTGAGATGCTAAACTTGCCATGAACTGATCAGCCTGTTGCTGGTTTGCAGCGTTAAACTGCCGTGCTGCATTTTCAGCGGCTTGATTTGACAACATAGTTTGCTGGGCTTGTTGTTGATTCATAACAGCCATTTGTTGTTCGTTGGATAAGTTTGTCATATCCATTTGTAAGAATGCTTGAGCGTTTTGTGCCGCAAGACGTGTACGTGCATCAAGGTTTGCCATGTCCATAGATGCCATAGCCGTAGCGTTTTGCATAATAGACTGTTGACGAGCATCAAAGTCTTTCATGGTCATTGATTGCATAAACTGACTGTTAGCCATCGCCGCCTGTTGATTAGCATCAAACTGAGCCATATCAAGGTTTGCATCAATCTGAGCATTAAACATTGCAGCTTGTTGTTGATTGTTAAGATTTGCAAGGCCCATTTGTTGAGCAAGCTGCGCGTTAACTTGTGCTGCCTGCATACGCTTTTCATACTGCTGAAGCTCTGCAACGTTTTGTGCTGACATAGACTCTGAATCTGCACGATTCTTAGAATCAAGGTTTGCAAGAGAAATACGCTCTTCCATGCTAAGACGTGCAAGGTCTGCTTGTTGTAACAACTGTTCATTCTGCGACATAACTTGAACATAGTTGTTTAACTCTTGAAGACGGAATCTGTTTTCTTCAGTAAAGTTTGCAGCATCCGCTGAAGCTCTTTCTTGAAGATTTGCGAGTTCCATTTGTTGTTCGTTTGCAAGATTTGCCATGTCCATTTGCTGAGCAAACTGCGCATCAGTCTTACGGAAATCAACAAGAACATTAAGGTTTGCAAGACGAGTCTGCTGTTCAGCCGTCATGTTTGCACGGGCTGTAGCATTACGTTCAGATAGCTCTGACAACTCTACTTTAAGTCGAGCATCAAGATTTGCACCTTCAGTTTGTTGATTTAGTTCAGCTTGACGTATTTTTTTATTGACTTGTGCATTATATTCTGTTAACTTTGCTTGCTGTTCAGCACTAAGATTTTCAGACCCTGCGCGATTAAGAGCTTCAAGATTTGCAAGCTCAGTCTGTTGACTTTGACTAAAGTCTTGTGCAATAATCTGCTGACGCATCTGAGCATTTTGACTAGCTTCTTGAAGTCGGGCATTTAAGTTAGCCAACTCAACTTGTTGTTCTGCGTTAAGATTATCAGCTGACGCTTGGTTCTGTGCAGTTAAATTTGCAAGAGTAATTTTTTCTTGTGTGCTAAGATTTGCAAGTTCTGCTTGCTGACGAAGCTGAGTATTTTGCGACATAACCTGTGCATAGGTTTGAAGTCTGCTCAACTCAAAACGGTTAGCTTCTGTAAAGTTTGCAGAGTCTGCAGCAGCCCTTTCAGAAAGATTAGCAAGTCGAATTTGCTGATCATTCGAAAGATTTGCAAGATCCATTTGTTGTGCTAACTGTGCGTTAGTCTTTTTGAAATCTACAAGAGTATTTAAATTAGTCAGCCGCTCTTGGTTTTCAGCCGTCATGGTATCACGAGCAGCCAAGTTCTGTTCGGATAAATTCTTTAACTCAACCTGAAGCGCTGTACTAAGGTTTGCTTTTTCCATGTCCTGCTGAAGTTCAGCCTGACGCATAGTACGATTAACTTGAGCCTGATAGGATGCAAGACGTGTTTGTTGCTCTGCTGTTAGATTTTGAGTTGCAGAGGCGTTGATAGCCTGTAGGTTTGCAAGCTCCATCTGTTGAGCCGCAGATAAGTTTTGTACAGCCGCTTGTTGTCTTTGTGCAGACTCTTGTTGTGCTCTTTGCTGCTGAAACTGCACGTCAGCCATACGAGACTGTTGTTCTTGTTGGGCTGTAAGTATCTGTGCTTGTTGACGGAATTCACCTTGCTGTACTTTAATCTGCTGTGCCATCTGTGCTGTTTGAGATGCAGCAGTTTGACGGTTAGCAAGATTCTGCATACGAAGACTTGCAATCTGCTTAGACTGTTCTAAATTTGCTTGTTGTTGATTGCTGAGGTTTTGTGATGCACGTTGCTGAAGGGCTTGAGCGTTGCTCTGAGCCATTGGCAGCGCACTCTGTATAATAGCATTAAATAATGCATCTCGTCCAACAGTAGACGTGCTGAGGCCTCTAGAAGCCATTTGTGCATTGATTGCGTCTACAGCAGGTCTTGCCCACATTGGAACTTCGCCATCTTCCATGCCAGCAAGAAGACCTTCCATCTGTGTAGACACAAGCGCTTCTTCTGGAAGTGCTGCAACAGCCGCTACAACTTGAGGATCTTCACCAGTATCAAGCTGGGCTTCAACGGTTGCAGGATCTTCTGAGATTGCAGCTGTAACTTCTGGAGGCATTTCAACAACAACAGCTGCCATGTCTGCAGCAGCCATCTTACGTGCTTGGCCTGTAACGGCTTGCATTTGTGCAGCTTGTGCAGTTGGAATACCACCAATTTGGGCTGCATCGCCTACTGGCGCTTCACCAAGAATAGCTTGACGACCTTCAAGATCTACTGCGGGTTGACCACTTAGTTGGGTTGCAATACCTTCAGCGGCTTCAGCAACTTGTGCTGTACGCTTTGCCACCATCTGATACGTGCCAAGTTTATCAAGATCTGTTTGTTCAGCAATAACCTCAGGAGGCGCATCAGCCGTAATAGCCTCACGACTTGCAGCAGCAGCTTTACGAACTTCTTCCATTTGTGCAGCTTCAGGAGCATCAACACCTAAAGCCGTGTATGCTTCACGCTTTGCAGGACTAAACGAGTCAAACTGTTCTATGCGTTGCTGACGAGCTTGTGGCGTTTCATCTGCACCAATAAATGCTGCTTGTGCTGCTTCAGCCTGTGGAGCTTCTCCAAGACGTGAGCGATACTCAGCAGTAGCCGCTTCGCCTTGTTGAGCTATACGCTTTTGAATTACATCTTTATATTCTGGAAGGTCTTGAAGGTCTACACCACGTCCTTGAGCTATTTGGCCTAAACGCTCTACTTCAGCTTTTGAGATTGTAGCGCCTTCGCGTGTAACAACTGCTGGGCCTTCGATGTCTTCTACTTCAATAGTAGTTCCGCTTGTAGCAGCTTCAGCATAATCACGCGCTTTAGGTCTTTCAGCTGCCATTGCTCTTGCAGCTTGTTCTGCAGCCGTGTCTCGTGTAGCTGCAACAGCAGGTTGAGTAATGGTGCCTTCTTCGACTTTTGCAATAGCCCTATCACTTACTTGACCTCGTGCGGCTTCTCCGGGCGCAACACCTTCAGCACGAGCAGCTTCCATTTGTGCTGCCTGAACTTGCTGGGGTGTAGCAGCTTGAGCAGCTTCAACACTAGGTGCAGCAACAGCTTGAGTTACTTGAGCCGTTGTAGCTTGTGCGTCACCTGTATCAGCCATTGTAAAGACTTTAGAATCTGGACCAGTTTCCACGTCTTCTGGTTCAATTTGTTCTAGTTCTGGAAGCGGTGGACGAACTATTTCAAGATTTATTGGAGCGCCAGCTGGAATACCAGAGCCTGTTCCAGTGCCTGTATATCCTCCACCTACAGGGGGAACATAAGTATCAGGAATGCCGTCACCATTTGTATCTGTGTTTGGGTAAGTATAATTAGTAGTTGTCCTGCCTGTTACACTTCTTGCAAACTCTTCCATGTCTGCTCTGTATGCTGGATCATTTGCTCCTTGCCGATAATCAGCAGGATTAGGCGCTTGTTGCTGTTCTTGTCTTGTAGCCGTTTGTTGCGCTCTAATGCCAGCTTCCATAGCTTGTGTTTCAGCTTGAGTTGTAGCTGTAGCAGCTTGAGCAGCTTGCGCTTGTTGTTCAAAACCGCTTGTCGCAGCAGCTTGTTGTCGTGCAGCCGTTTCTTCTTGACGACGACGAGTTTCCTCTTGAAGTGCAACTGTAGCGTTTTGAGGCGTTTGTCTTGTAGCTGCCCCAGTTCCTTGTTGTCGTGCAGCTGCTTGTCGTGCTTTAGTTTGTTCTTGAAGACGACGAGTTTCTTCTTGAAGACGACGAGTTTCTTCTTGAGTTGTAGCAGTTCGTTGCTGACCAGCCGTTGCTGCTTGTCGTGCTTTAGTTTCTTCTTGAAGACGACGGGTTTCAGCGGCGCTTTGTTTTACAGTTCCTGTACGCTCATCAAAGTTAGGCGTACCTCCTGCATACATGCGACCACCTTCTATAGGCGCTGGATTTTTAAAATATTTAGCTTTAGAAGGCGGTAGCGTAGGTTTTTTAGGCGGTTTAGCATTAGGATCTGCAGGCCGACCAACCCTTATAGTTTCTTTAGCCTTTTCTTCTGCAGACTTTTGTGGCGCTACTCTATATCCAGCTCTTCCGCCTTTCTGCATTGGCGCTCTAGCTCTTTTAGACGCAGCAGCCTTTTTAAACTTTTTAGAATTTCGTGTCTGTCTTTTTTGCGACATTTCTTACTTCTCCCTTGATACGCCCTTGACTTTTTCATAAGAGCGCATAGCGCCTAAGCCTAACATGCCCATAAGAACTGGCATCATAGTTTCTAAATCTATTAGTGGTACAGTAACTTGAACTTCCATTAAAGCTAAAGTAAAATTAGCCATAGGTATTACAAGAAAATTACCTGTCATTCCTAATACACAACACCAACCTACTGCAGGTCTCCATCCAGCAACAAATAAAGATTTATGTGCGGCTTCTGCCTTGTTTACTTCTAGCTGGGCCTTAGCTAATTCTTGTGCATGTCTTTGAGCCATTGTCGCAACTTCATGCGCCAGTTTAGCTTTTTGATCTTTGTCTTGAATAAACTTGTCTAAAAGTCCTGTTACTGGTCCAATCAGTTGTTCAATCATCGTATGTACTCAGCAAAAACAATAGCACCCAGAATAAAAGGGTACAGAGCAAAGACAGCCTGTCGGTTAACAGATATGTCCTTAGCCGCTGAGTCAAGCTGACGCTGTATCATTTCGTAACGAACTAAGCACTCTTTTTCATGGCCCTCTAGACGTGCCAACAAGTCCTCTGCTT
>Ga0208645_1003066_pt1 | contig 12657 bp, 15 predicted proteins | sample VirMetDEL_Sep_01_FD_184519 | JGI IMG/M metagenome (GOLD analysis project Ga0208645, IMG submission 184519) | Aqueous microbial communities from the Delaware River and Bay under freshwater to marine salinity gradient to study organic matter... | ecosystem: Environmental > Aquatic > Marine >...
CCAAGCAAGTGCTGGTCTCCATTTAGAATGAAAAAATGTTTTCTCGTAATCTGAAAGTTTTGAATCTAGAATTTGTTCTTGCATAGAAATACTCCTATATAGAAGTATTTATGAAAATACTAATTTAACGAATACTATCTATAAACTCTTTCCATCTATCAGATTTTTCCATTAATCCTTCATCATCATAAACTTCATTTTCAAGAGACAACACATTGTTCAAATGATTTATTCTCAATGACTTATATACTATAGAATCATTTTCAATAATTCCAAAATGTTTTTCAAAATGATTTACTAATGCTAATCTTTCTTCACGAGGAGCAGCAAATGGAGAAGTATATCGTGGTCCCATAACTGGTTGAATGTTATAATTGACTGAAGGCAAATCAAATGTAGATATGAATTTTTCAATTTTTAGAATATCTTCTACTAAAGATTTATATGACCATCTATTTAAAGTATTTGTAAATCCAATCTTAGGGGTATGGTCACAATTTTCTATGTATTTTGAAATGTTTGATAATGTTTTGGAATAATTCCCACCACGAGTCCAATCATACATTATTCCACTCGCATCCATTGATATTCTAAGATACATATTTTTCTGAGCACAAAAAAGTTTCATCATTTCAAGAGAAACTTGTTGCATATTACTGATCATTTCAATACGTGGATTTAAATTATTATCTGTCAGATATTTAAGTATATGCTTTACTTCTGATTGTATTGATGGCTCACCACCTTTAATAGATATTAGATGCAAATCAGGTAGTATTTTTATTATTTTATGTAGATTTTTCTTTGACCAATCTAAATACATAACGGGCCTTCTAGAAAATTCAGTATTTGCCCATTTTTTATCATCAGCATACCATCTAGAACTAGATTCAGATTTACACATCAAACACTGTTGATTACATAGATTAGAAAAGCACACATCAAGATGCCTAATAGTGTCATCAAAAGGTATAGAATTATCCTTATAAGTTTTAACCATCATGTTTCTAAGAGATTTAACACCATTCTTTTCTCTTCTTGTACAAGCAATACAATATTGATTATCAGTAACTGGTGTATTTCTTAATTTATTAAAATATTCACCACGATAAAATTCTTGTAAATCTTCTACATCATTAATGTGTGGTGGTTTATCTCCACATACAATTTCTTTAGAAATTCCACATTGTATTAAATAACCTTCTGGACTAATGTATATACCACCCCATTGATGGACGCATGTATCAGAGGTCATATCTCATATATCCATTTTTATGATGTGAATAATTTCCATCAGGAAGTTCATGCATCTTATTTGTAACACTATAAAATCCTATTTTCTTATGAACATGTGTAGAATTAGGACCAGCTAATGCCCAAATAAAATCATATGATGTGGAGGGAAATGCGTTTTGACAATCAGAAATAGCATATTTTAATAATTTTTCAGAAATCCCCTGTCCTCTATACTCTTTCTTAACAAACAAACCACGAAATCTAATTGAACGATCTATCTTAAAATAAGATAAACATCCTTTATCTTGATATAGTAAGAATTGGGGAACTGATAATTCATAATCATAAACAGACATATCATTGCCACCATGATAATCTACACCATCATAAAATTTCATAGAACTTACTGGTTTAAATTCATTATCACCCCACATTTCAGGATCTTTCCACATTTCTACTACATCATTAAAGTTAACTCTATTGATCATTAGTCATTATCTTTATTATTTTTTTAATATCTTCTTTCTTCATCATATGATTTAATGGTAATGTTAAAACAGTTTCTGATGCTATTCTAGCATTTTTAGAACCATTGGTTATAAATCCAGGTTTTAATTGCTCTTCAATTATATTAGGATAATGAATTGCTGCAGGTATACCATTTTGATTTAATTTTTTATGTATATCGTTTCTTATTTCAGAAGTTTCAAATCTAACAACATACTTGTGATAATTATGATTTACATTCTCATCATTTTGAATAAATATTGGCAAATTTTCAAATGCTTCATTATATATATCAGCAAGTATCTGTCTATGTAATTGCCATTTTTCCATATATCTTAAACGATAATCTATTATTCTTGCGTTTGGTATTAACATTTTAGAATTTTTACCACCACTCATAGGATGGGAAAATTCTCTTGCTTTTTCTGTATAATATATATTTTTTGATAATACTGATCCACCTCCTGATATACCAGCTATGTTTTTATTAGAATTAAAACTTAGACATGAAACATCTCCTATGGTTCCTGCATTTGTTCCTTTGTAACTTGCTCCTATAGCCTGACAAGCATCTTCAATAAAAATTATATTATTTTCTTTACAAAATTTTATTATTTCAGTTGTATCTGACATATTGCCAAATAAATGTGGGTATATAATAGCTTTTGTTTTTTTACTAGTCATTTCAATGATACTATTTAACGACATATGATATGTGTCTAAATCTATATCACAAATAACGGGAATAGCACCAGTGTGTTGAACAGGAGATGCTGATGATATCCAAGAAAATGAGCTAACAAGAACTTCATCATCTGATTGTAAATTTAATGATTGAAGAGCAAATGTTATTGCATCTGTTCCGCTCATACAAAGATGAGAATGTTTTATTCCGATTTTTTTACATATATGTTTTTCAAGAAATGTTGTATCACCTTCATATTTTTCTGTAAGACATTCATCAAATATTTTTATATAATCTTTACGATTTTCAATATATTCTTCTCTCCATCCAGTGCTCATAAAATATACTTCTCCTTCAAGTGCAGGAAATCTCTTTCTGTCTTTGCTTTAGGCACACATATGCCACATCCACAATGCATATTTGGACATGTCATTGTTGGCGGCCTACCTTCATGATTAACCTTATTCTCTAACCATTGTAAATATTCATCTACTTTTGACAGATTACAAATAGGTCCTCTGTTTTTACTAAAAGTTTTTACATGTTGTAACAAAGGTCCTATTTCTACTTCTGGAGTGTCTTCAGTTTTTGCCATACAAGTTTGATGATGATATGCAACATCTTTATCTTCTTCTATATGTAAAAAGAACCAATTGACCATACAACTCCAACCTTTAAAATTTGATTGGTCAATAAACATAGCATCAGTTTCTTCTTGTCCTTCACGTTTTGTAGTCATACATCTACCACCACAACAAGGTCTACCAATTTTACGAACGTCACCATCATCAGATATTTTCAGTTCAGTATCGTCACCGACTCTTTTATTTTCACCTTTCCAATAATACTTAATCCAATTCATTTGTTCATCAGAATACTTATGGCTAGTTCTTCTCATTACACCATCCATATCTTTAAACCACTTATAACGATTTCTACCATCATCTCCAATAGTTCTAGGAATATATTTTATATCATTTGGTATGAGAATGTTGTCTATTAGGTCTAAACAATCATCCCAGTGGTCAACATGCATCATCACATTTACTTTGAGTTTATGTTTATTTTTAATATTTTTTCTCATCCAAACTAGATTATCACGAACAAGTTGTCTTTGTTTATCATTCCCTTCACAATGATATGAAACAGTAATACTATCCATATTATCAAGTAAAAATTGTCCACGCCTTTGTGACCAAGTACCATTGGTTGTAAGATTAAGAACAAAATGAGGATATTCTTCTTTGAGATGTTCTACTAATGGAAAGAAATCAGGATTAATTGCAGGTTCACCACCAGTGAAAGATATTACTGGTCTAAATTTTACTTTGTGAAATTGTTCATAGATAGAATAGTATCCATCAATGAAAGATGCTGTTTTTTTAAACCGTTCTAATTTTTGAAATGGAGAAGTTGTACTGTGCATCCAACCAGTACAATAAGAACAATCAAAATTACATCTTCTACCCAAATCCCAAACAATCATTTTTGTAGGTGTTTTAACATCACTATAAATATATTCTAAATTTTCCATTTTATCACAACCTATTTTTCATATTGTTTATGATGCATGAGACGTTCTATATAAATTGCTAGATTTAGGTCTATTAGGATCATTTTTTCTAAATCTGTCACTCAAACATAAATGAAATTTACATCCCCATTCTTCTGCAAGTTTTTTAGCTTCATTTATTTGATGTTCATTAAATGACATTGGTATATATTGCCAAAAAACATCACAACCAGATTCAACAGATTTCTTTAATGCATATGTTATCTCATCCCAATCTTGACCAACTCTATGTAATTTAGATGTCTCTTCTAATCCATCAATACCAAAAGTTAGTCTTATATTAGTTCCAGATTTTATAACATCATTATATAATAAAAAAGTTTCATCCCACCATTTTTTACCTTTACCTGTAGCTGCAAAGTGTCCACTATAATTTTCTACTGAACTTTCACATAATAATTTTAGAAAAGTATGGTATGGTTTATAAAACATAGTATCACCATAAGAACCAACATCTTCAATATTTTTCCAATGTTTACATTTTAAAATATCATCAACTATATTAATATTTAGATCTGACTTATTTGGTTTATCATAAAGTCTTGCACAATATAAACATTTTAAAGAACACTTATTTGTAAGTTCTAATTGAATATCATCACATTCCCAAGTATCAACTACATTTTTATTAAAAAAATTAATATCATCTGAAAAAGATATATTATTTTCTCTTATTAAATCATCAATTAAAAATTCATTATGCGTAATTTTATCATTATGTGTAACGTAATTTTTACACTTTGTGTTACAATTATAATAATTTAGTAAAAATAATTTTTCTAAAGACAACAACCATTCATCGCTGTTTACTGTTTCTTTATAACTTTTTTGATTCAAATCAAATTTTAAAAATTCATTTTTTATCCATTCTCCATCGTTATTTAATATTTTATTTTTAGAATTGTATCTAGGCACATCTAACCAACAACAAGGCATTAAATGGCCATGACAAGTTACAAAAGGATTTCTTCCAATCAAACATTTTGGAAATATCATCTTATCCGATTTATCATTTTCTGCCATTGATTAGACTTCCTTAAATCTTCTTCTGTTGTGTCACCATCGTTTTCGAGAGATAATACAGTATCAAGATAGTTGAGGTATAGACAACCGTACCGTTTACTTTTTGTATCAATCATACCAAACTGCTTCTCGAATTTATGAACCACATTCAATCGTTCTTCTCTAGGAACAAGAAATGGCGATACATATCTCGGATTTATTGCAGCAGTTATATTGTACCATGGTATTATCCTACTGTTAACAAGTAATTTAGCGACTTGAGATTCTATTTCACATATGTCTTCTACTAGCGATTCGATCGACCAACGGTTTAGAGTATTTACTATACCAAAAATTGGTTCGTGCTTACATCCTCTAATATACCTACCGAGATTATGCATTGTCTTTTCAAAATTACCGCCTCTTATCCAATTGTATAGTTTACCGGTGCTGTCAATACTTACCGTTAACTCTAAGTGAGGTGATGAACAAATCAGATCCATCATATTACCAGAAAACTCTTGCATATTGGTAAGCAAACCAATGGAAAGATTCGGATTGTGTTTTTGAACATATGCCAACAGTTTTTCTACCTCTTCCTGTATAAGAGGTTCGCCACCCTTTATGCTCAGATATTTCAGCTGAGGAACCAAACAGAATATCTTATCCATATTCTCAGTAGTTCCCCATTTGACATAACGCCTAGGTATTCTGCCGAATTCCTGGTGTTGTGCATCGAATGAATACCATTTGGAACTAGATCTACTATTACACATCAAGCATTGCTGGTTGCACACAGTTCCAAAGAACAGATCAAGATGTTCAATTCGACAGTTATCAGGAGAATCCGGACGATGAATATCATGAGATTGATATAGATCTTCGATATTATCCCGCATATTAGTTACGCCAACATCCTGCTTATTTTGGCATAGAGTACACAGAGTATTATTTCTATAGTTTGTATTCCGAATATCCACCATTGATTGTCGGTTATAATATGCTTGCAGGTCTGCTATATGGTCAATGCTTATAAGCGCATTATTCTGGTGCTCGGTTGAGACGCAACATAATCTAACACTGCCATCATTTGAAATAGACATTCCTGACCATTGGTGAGCACATTCGTGATTTTTATAACGCAAAGTGTTCTCTCCAGTCTATGTCTCGATTACCGAATAGTTGATCAAAATATCCTTCCGCAAGAGATATCCAGTTTGTTGATTGTGTCTTTAGCATCTCAGTAACAAGTACCTTCTCGTCTGCATATTTCTGAATATATTCTCTCTTGGTATCGTCAGGCAAATTACGAATAGAAAGAAATGCAGGCATCGACACAACACTAGGAAACTTCATAGGAACAGAATAGTAGTCCTGTATTTCACGCAGTTCATGGATATTTAGTATATTGGCGGTTAGGTGGAGAACAGGATAGAACTCCTTTACTCTCTTGAGATTCTCCTCGAATTGCGAGACGTTAATTGGATACCGTAGCAATTCAAGTTTCTTGCCATAATGATCACATGATACCTTTAATCTTATGTCTCGGAATTTTTTCTTTAGATCAAGATTGAGTTCCCATTGTATTCAAGTGCTGTCAGATTTGTATCATATTCGAGCGCAATATTCTGAGCTATTTTTGCTGGCATACGCTCAACAAGATCCCAATGTCTACCAATCTGTAAAGGTTCGCCGCCGGTAAAATTAATTGTGTCTATGATTCCTGCATTATCGATTATGTCTTGTGAAATCTCTTTCCATCGAGTCTTTGTGATGCCTTCTGCAGAGTACATAAAATGTTCTCTGAATTTGCTGAATCTCATTTCCTTCCGACGTTCCGAAGAATTGAATGGATGGCAAGCGACGCAAGAGAGATTGCAATACGATCCGATCATATGAATTTTCAGAGTAATCTTCACATTGGTTTGATCTATTCCATATAGTTCGATTGCATTATCTCGGAATGACCATTGGTCTATATTACACACAGCACACTCCTCTAGAGGCTGGTTTGAAAACATGCGATTCCTTACATTCTCTATATACTCAGAGTTCCAAAAATCTAATGGATTCATATCATGAGCAGAATGCGGACTAGGCTTTGCATGACAGCACAGGCGATATTTACCATTGCTATCGGCATAAAGTTCTCGAAATGCTAGTGGGCAATAACTACACTTCATAGAGTTTCTTTGGCTGATCACTAATATAGTCATGATAGAGATCAGGATCGGTTGGAGTGTTTGGATCACCTGCACGAAATCTGGATGACTTGCGAAGATAAAATTCTGCTCCCCATTTCTCAGCAAGAAGCATCATATGATCGATCTCATGCTCGTTCCAACTAAAAGGTATGAACTGGAGTTTTGGCACAATATTAGTTTCAGATGCTATCATCTGTAGAGCACCAGTAATTTCATCCCAGTCCTGATTGACTCGGTGCTTATATGACCTAACTCCATCGATACCAAAGTATAAATCAACGACCACACCTCGGTCATGGAGTTTACCGAACAGTTTAACAAGTAGTCTCCAGTAATCTAATCCTCGTCCAGTCGCAGCAAGTGATACATTGTACTGACTGACAGGTCGTTCCTGTACCATACGGTCAAGGAACGCAGGCCAAGCATCATACCACAGAGGATCACCATAAATGCTACAGTCAATGAGTTTTTCCCAATGTTTGTATTTTACAGCGTCCCATAGGCGATTGATATCCAGTTGGTCCTTGTTGAGACGTATTGGTGCTGTCTGTCTTCGACAGTAGGGGCATTTTAGAGTACAGACATTTGTCATCTCAACTTGGAGAGTATCGAACTCCTTAGTCTCAATCTGCTTATACTCTGTTACTCCACGGTTGAATGGTGCCGGTTTCTTTTTCTTGCAGAATACACCACATATAAAATGCTGTTGGATCTCTATAGTCTCAATAACTTGTAACCATTCTGGAGATTCAATGATGTCTCCAAAACGGCGATTATTGATATTGAACTCAGGTGCAGCAAAGATATTATCTACAATCCTACCATCAATGGTCTTGACTTTAGATTCGTACTGCTGCATACAGCAAGGCATAACCTGTCCAAGAGCATTGATCAACGGAGGAAAAATACCATTGCGGCACTGTGGATATATTTTCATATCTGACCTATCACCATAAATCTCTTATACTTCGTTTCTTCTATTCTTTCGTCGTGCCATTCAATAATGTTCCGTGAGCTAGCATAGAAGACTTTACGTATTTTATGTTTGCTTATAAGTTCATCTTCACTATCAACGCAGTTGATATGTTCATCAATATGACGCATATCATTAGATTGTATTACAACCAAGGGGTCTTTTACATAAAATTTATTTTTTCTATGTAATTGATTCATCATATAAAATGACTCTTTCATATGCTCTGATGAAGTATTAATTAGTAAAGTAGATTCAGACCCATCTCTTGAATGTTCCCAGTAATTCTTGCCGTAAACTGATACAAAATCTTTACTTTCAAATATTTCATTATACATGTTAGATATCATACGGGCTTCTTTATCTATATCCCAACATTCAATTTTTTCTATAAAAAGATTTTCTCTAAGGTATTGTATAAGAGGATACCCATACCAAGATCCTACAATTTCAATTTTTTGAATTTCTTTATTATCTACAATATTTTTTAATTCTTCAATCATCCATTTTTTAGATGATAATTGATTTGGAGAAAGACTTTCAAATATATGACAGTGTGGATGTATATCTATTGCCCATTCAATCATTTTTGCATATTTACTCAATATCATCATAACTTTCCCATATTTCAGTGTGTACTGTTGGAGTATTATTTAATTCGTAATATCTTCTATTTAGTTTTATAAGATGTGATGTGTTGAATAGGCATATTTTACGATCTTCCATAAATTTATATTGTGTTTCTGTTTGTTCATTATAATTGTAAAATATATCTGTTGGCCAAAATTTAAGAACAGATTTATCCTTTAACCAATGTTCATAGAAAACATATTTATCAAAGCTGTTATATTCTTTTAAATACATTTCACGATTTTTCATGTAATGTTCAAATATATGAGAAGCAGTATCTCCAGACCATTTAACAAAAGAACTATTAACAAAACATGCTGTTTTTTTTGGAACAAGCTCTTTCCAATGCCAATTGGGAGTCCAATGTGTATAAACAAAAGTTGGTTTATCGCAGGGTTCTGTGACCATATCTGTAATATCGTTATGAATTAAAATGTCTAAATCTAATAGAATATTAATTTCATTTCTTTTACGATACATTAATTCCATTTTCTCAGATGTGAATACTGATTCACTAAATAATTTATATTCTCTAATATCTTCACAAACAATATCATCTATAGGATTATCAGTAATGCATGTAAAATTAAACGAAAATTTACAATATTTTCTAAGAGAATTTCGTAATCTAATTACGTATTCTGGACCATATTTATTACCCCATTTAAAAATATAAAAATTTATCATGGCTGATTTTTACCTTCAATTTTGCGATCCAAACTCAAAAAAAGATATAATAGAAATACCGTTCATTTTATCAGGAACAGACGTTTCTTGGAAATGGCTTGAACATCTTTACAAAGCTATTTATTTAGATAAACAAACAGCAAAAAATGACCGTTGGTATGGTTGGACTGTAAATAGAGACACACCAGAAAAAATATGTGATAGATTGAATAACCATATTAAAATTGCTAGAAAATATCATCCAGAAGAATTCAAAGATATTTGTGCATATCCTAATATGTGCCAAGAAGACTTTAACAAGATGCATAAATATTTTGAGATATATCGTGGAGAATTACTCAATCCACACGAATTTTTCAAAAACGGCACTAATGAATTTAAAAGAGCCGTTGAACAATTCAATATTGATATCCATTTATTTGAAGACTTACAGCATGGTGATGTTGGAGCAAAATTTAATTTTCCATATAAGTTTAAAAATTTAGAAGAATTGACATATGAAGATAAAAAATTATTTGAAGTAAATAAAACAGATAACACGATATATCTAGAATTTAACATGCGGGGCAAGACTTTATATGATATGTATTCTGACGATGATGATTATGTTGGTCTTGATAATGTACGAAGATATAAATGGATTGGTCCTGACTTCTGTTTAAATATTCGTGGTTGGTCTGAACAAAAAAGAAACAATCGTCTAAAAGATATAGACGAGTGGTGGAATCGAAAACACAATCTACTTTCAAGTTTGGGATATACTAAAGACAATCCTAATAATACCTTTGGATGGCTTCCGCTTGCTACTTCGGAAATAGATAATATAAAAGAACTTATTGAGCCTCGCCAATTTCTCAAAGTAGCTAGATTCTGGTGAATAATATACACAATTGGAGATACTCATGATAATTGAAAATAAATATGGTAAAGTAGAATTTGATTGGAAAGACTATAAAAGAGTTATGCTCAGTTTTTCTGGTGGGTCTGATTCTACTTTATTATTATGGTTAAGTTTAAATCTTTTAGAAACTAAAAAAGATACAATTTTACAAGTATTTACTGGTGTAACTCCATACAAAGGAAAATTCAAACAATTTACCTCACAAGAAAATTTTGATTTAATGCGTGAAGAATTTTCTCATTTAAAAGATAGAGTTCCTGATAGAATGATAATGTATAATATGACACAAAAAGAGCTTGGTGATGAGCAAGTTAGATTACTAAAAAAAGGTTCTTTTGATGTATGCATTTATGCACTAACTGCAAATCCTCCATATAAAATTATGGAAAAACATAACCTTTTACACAAACGAGTTGTAGAAAGAGACCCTGATAAAATTAAAGATTCTTGGTATGAAAATCCTCCAATTGTACAATATGAACCCTTCATAAATGTAGATAAAAGATTTATAGCACAATGTTATGAAGACTTTGATTTGTGGAAATTCTACAATAATACAATCAGTTGCGAAAGATTAAGAGAAACTCCAGATATGAAATTTAGTGAAGAACCTTGTGGTCACTGTTGGTGGTGTCGTGAAAAAATGATGGCATTCGGTATGTTAGATGGTCAATTAAAGTGATAACTGTTTCATTTTAAGGTGTAGAAAAAAAATCATTCTGTAATTCCTGGTTTGTTAGGATCATTTTCGCCAAATCTTCGTGAGTGAAATAAGTAGAAGTATATACCCCATTCATCAGCTAACTGTCTAGCTGCTTCAATCTGATGTTCATTGAAACTCATGGGTATGTATCTCCACAAACAGTTAACACCGTTCTCTGAAGCAATTCTCATTTGCTCTACAATTTCATCCCAATCTTGTCCTACTCTGTGTATCTTAGAGACATCTGCCAATCCGTCAATACCCCAATGAATTTTAATTTTCATGCCTTTATCAGACAGCCATTTCCACAAGCGTTGCGTTTCGTCCCACCAATTCTGTGTACGTCCTGTTGCAGCGATACTTGCGTCATATTCTTTAATGCTTGTGCCACCTAGAATAAACAGCATTTCATGATAATGTTTGTAAAATATAGGATCACCATAGTTACCACAATCTAGTAATCTATTTATATGATCATAAGAAAGAACATCGTCAATTATCTCGATTGGTAAATCTATTTTGTTTAATTTTTTTGGTTTTTTGTTTCTTACACAATAAAGACACTTCAAAGTGCATCTGTTAGTAGTTTCTATTTGAAGATTGTATACGTGATTTGGTCTTTTATCTTTTTCATTCCATACAGTTATGTTATTGTGTTTATGTATACCTTTATTGTATGGAGGATCTTTCGTACCACAATTTAGATGACACACGGAAATATCAGTATCATGAAGATTATCTATGAAATTATTCCATTTGTGTCCTGTTACAATATCTTCAAATTCGGTATCGTGTAATGAGAAATCATAAAATGGGTTACGTGACAATACGTCATTTTCAGATTCTATGTTTTCCTTGTCTCTTATAGACGAATCAATCGTACAGCAAGGTTGGAGAAAACCATCGTGTGTTATATATATAGATACAACTCCTGTAAAACATTTTGGATAAATCATTTTTTTCTCCTGGATAGGTAAGGTAATATGATAATAACAAACAAATATGGTACTGTTGAATATGATTGGAAAGACTATAAGAATCCTATACTCAGTTTGAATCTTCTTGAAATTAAACCAAAGGACGTTACACTACAGGTATTCATTGGTGTAACTCCTGCCAAAGGTAAATTTAAGCAGTTTACAAGTCAAGAAAACTTTGATAAGATGTTATATGAGTTTCCACATCTGAAACCTCAGATGCCAGATCGTATCATTATAAATAATTATACTCAAGAATATTTAGATGAAAAGCAATGTGATATGCAAGACGAAGGACGATTTGATCTACGGATTTATGCACTAACAGCAAATCCCCCGCATGATGTGATGGAAAAACACAACTTGCTTTTCAAAAGAATGGAAGACCGAGATCTCAGAAGATCGCCAGACATGAGAAATAGTGAAGAACCTTGTGGTCACTGTTGGTGGTATCGTGAAAAAATGATGGCATTCGGTATGTTAGATGGTCAATTAAAGTGATAACTGTTGCATTTGTTAAGTGGGGTGATAAATATGATTCAAAATATGTTTATCGTCTTCAGAAAATGGTTTCTAAAA
>Ga0208645_1003067_pt1 | contig 12656 bp, 5 predicted proteins | sample VirMetDEL_Sep_01_FD_184519 | JGI IMG/M metagenome (GOLD analysis project Ga0208645, IMG submission 184519) | Aqueous microbial communities from the Delaware River and Bay under freshwater to marine salinity gradient to study organic matter... | ecosystem: Environmental > Aquatic > Marine >...
GGCACTCTGGGAGGAAGCTCTTGCGGCCTTTCTGCGGCGCGAGGTAAGTATTCTTGTCGGATATCCGAGGCCGGAATTGAACCTAGTAAGACAGGGCTAAATCCAAGAGTTCTTAATATAAAACTGTCAAAAACATCACGGGCTTTACGTGTTTTGGGACCCTTCTTCCGACGAAGATCCACGCCTCTCTCCACTAACTCTAAAAATACTTCTGTATTTCCGGGCCGCACGGCTTCTTCTATAAAGCGCTTGGTGTGAACCATGGGCATTTTGCCGAACAAGTTTTGCATCAAAGACGCACCGGCGGCGGGTATTTGAATTTGTCCGCCCTGCCCCGGAACGGCGGCACTTGCGGCACGGGCACCTATAACTCGCAAGGTGAATTGAGCTAAGGGCGAGTCGGAATTCAACAATTCGTCTAAGTTTGCTCCAGACCTATACTGGGTTTCAATTTCTGCCATTTGCTTTAACAACGTCCGTAGGCGTTGTTGAACGTCTGGGTCAATTATTCCGGCGTCCGACATCAGCTGCGCCGCAGACGGGTTGTCTTTTAAAAGAGGCTTGAACAACGCTTCGTATGCCTTGGTTGGGCTTAAAAACCCGTTGTCATTCATAGCATTGTCGAACGCCCAGTTAAGCGTGTTAGTGGACAAGGCGTCTTTTGCCAAAGCTATTTGTTCCTTGTCGCCCCCAAACCGGTTTATTTGACGAATTAACCGTTTGTATTCAGTCACAGGGGCGCTTGCATCACTCAGTGCAGAAGCCACCACTACGGACGGGCTGTCGCTTTTTAAAATCTGACCCAGAATAGAGTTGTTTTGTATTCTATTTATGCGCCCAGACCTATCTTTTGTGTAACTTTGAATTAAAGCCGTTTGCGTTTCAGCATTCAAAAGGTCGTTACGTAGTGCCGCAAACTCGGGTCGAGACAACAGTGCCCCTATTGGATTATCCGGGTCCATTTTTGCTCGTAACTTATCGTTGTTTATAACTCTACGAACAGAGGGCATTCCATTAACGTCGTAAAAAGTTTGATTCTCTACGATATCGTTTAAAACATTCCGCAAAAAATTATTGTAGTTTTCTTCTAAAGAAAGAACGCGTTGCTCGGCCCCTTCGGCCCCTTGTTGACCGGGAAATTGAGCGGCCCTTCTTAGGGCGTTATAGGTCGCGATGACCCTATCAGCACTGCCCCCAACCAACCGTTGCCTGTAGTTTTCAGGCGGGACTCTTGGCCGTCCTTTTGAGGTTTCATCTACAAAGTCTCCCGCCAAAGTGCGCCGGAAAATGTCGTTACCTTCCCGAGAAACTGTGTGGGCGTCCAATAAACTACGCTCAGCATCAGATAACTCTGCACCGGCTAATTGACGCGCTTCTACCTGATCTACAACAACCTTTATGTCTTCTAAAGTAGCTTCGGCCATTTGACCGTAAAAATTTCGCCACCGAGTCCCAAGGTCTTCGGACCTAGACAAATCCAGTAAGCGCGAGCGTAGCTTTTGCAAGAACCCTAAATCGGTATCTACGGCGGTATCCATAACCGGAAGCTCCGGTGTCGGGACGTTGTCTCGCTGTTGCTTTAATTGATCTACCTTACCCAAATAGGTTACCCGATCAATTTCGGCCTCTAACAACTCCACCATTGTATTTTCGTTAGCGGACCGCGCTTGACGTAACATTTCTTGAAGCTGAACTAATTCAGGCAACTCGTCAAAGCCAAGAACCAGTTCTCCGTTTTCACCCACATAACCGGAAGAATTCCTGTTACGAAGAGCCTCTATACCTTCAACAGCTTCAGGGTTTTTGTTTTGAAGCGTTGTTATCTTTAAATCTGTTTTTTCCACGGCGTTTTCAGCCGTCACTATTTTCTTGTTATACCCCTCTAAAACGGCGCGTGTTTCTTCTATTGCCGCCTCAAATTCCTCGTCACCAAACAAATCCCTAATTTCCGCCCGTAGGACGCCATCTAGTTCAAGTTTGGCTTCATTGTTTAACAAGTCTCGGCTACTAATCCTTGTCCAAGTTTCTAGAAAATTTTCGGCTGTGGCGGGCTGAGAAAAATCAATTTGCTGATACAAAGATCGCTCTAACTCTCTCCAATCCTTTAAAGCGGCAGTTATGTCACTATCTATCTTTTCTTGAAAAGACATCCGCTCTTCTACGCCGGGTCTGCCTATCGTTTTCTTTTCCACCTCTATGGCTTTGTTAATTCTATTTTCAAGACGACCTTGTAACAGGGCACGAACAGCGTTGACGCGTAGTTGCGCTGCTGTTTTCAAAGCTAATGGATCTTTAGTCTCTTCTAAGGACCGTATTACACTTGTCAAAACGGCAAGGTTTCTTCTGTTGGCCTCTGCTACATCCGTCCCCAAACGACCACTTTCAGCCACAAAAGATTGTTGTAACAAAGCCAACGCAGGGTTTCCACGCGCTAATTCCGCCGGGGTTAACTCTAGCCCGGATATTGGTTTTCCCGTGGCGGGGTCTATTAGGGGGTTTTGTCGTATGTAGTCATAAATAGACTGTGCATTAAACCCGCCGATAGCGTTAGCGTTAATCAATAAATCGTCTACAGAAACTTTTTCTCCAGAAGAATCAACAACTTCGGATTTTTTTATAAAGTCAGTAAACAAGTTAGGTTGAAAGTTTCCATCTGCGTCAGTAAACCTTTGTACTACTTCTTGTACATTTATTTGCTGCCCATCTGGTGAAAACAACGGGTTTTTGTTGGTGTAGTCGATTAAAAGGTCCGTTTGTATCCCTTCGCTAGCCGCGCCCATTTCATCAAGAAAATCTACGAGCCATAATGAGGCATAATCTTCTCTAGCCTGTTCGCTAAACGCTCTTTTTAAAGTGCCCGCTATTGCTTGCGGTGCTGAAAGTACAGGGGACAATAACCTTCTTGGGTCAATGATTCCGAAACCCACCTCATATGCTATACGCGGGCCTATTTCTCCGGGGTATTGCGATTCCGAAATTGCGGCACCTAAACCGGCCATGGGCGCAACAACTCCTTCAGCGGCCATGACCGTTTTTGGTGAGTCTATAGCTTCTCGGCGTACCGCCGGTATGGCCTGCTCTACGAACTGTAAAACGTTACCAACGCCGCGTTGAAATGAAGCAATGTATTTATTTTTAGATAAATTATTTAATATTGTTCCGCTGGCCAAAGAAACTTGTTCCGGTAACTTTGTTAACATTTTTTGCGTTGGACGAAGTGACCCCAACACCGCACCAATTGTTTCTCCAGCCTCTCTTGCAGGGACATCTTCTGGAAGATAAGGGTCCTCTTGAATCACCTGTTCCAGACCCTCTTGAGTTAGCCCACTTCCGGCTAAATATGCGGTAAGGCCCGCGCTCAAACCGACGGCTTCTGGTAAAACAACTCCGGCATAGGGCACTGCGCGAAGAGGCTGGGAAGCTTTGTATGCAAAAGATGCGGCGGGGACCGCCGCTTCCATGCCCACGGCAGTAGCCAAACCCTCTCGGGCCAAGCCTTCAAAAAAAGATCCGACAGCACTTCTGTCACGGGCTTGAGTCAAATCGAGAATGACGCCTTTAGGGCTTACCTCGGGATCTTGAAAAAAAACGTCTATTTGTTCTGGGGTCAACCCACGTTGTTTTTTGAGCAAGTTGGCCGCAATGGCTTTCATGGCTTCGTTAGATTCGTAACCAACGTCATTTACTAAACGGTTATAAACGCCTTCCACCGAAAACTTTTCGGGAAGTTCCTGCGGTATGTCGGCAACAACCTCCTCTTCCGTGGCCGTAGGCACAAACGGCGCTTCCGGAGGCAACAACCCGGACTCACGCATTTCAGATATACGTTGAACCATTATTAAATTCCGCTCATGACGGACTCTACATCCGCATCCATTTGTCTTATGATGTTCGTTCCAGTGGGTTCCATACCCATTTCATTGAGGCGATCTTCTACGGTTTTGCCTCCGCCATAAACTGAGTTTCTAAGTTCTCGGGTAGCTGTTCGCCAAAATCCTATAGATCGCTCTATATCGCTTACTCTCCTTTTAGCATCATTTAAAGATGATTGCGAAGAACGAACCGTCGGATCATTAACTCGGGCTTGAGCCGCCGCTAAAGAATCTTCTAGTTTTGCCAAGAAAGCCTCATGTTGTGCGTATGCCTTGTATTTACTTGTAAAAAATTGTCCTGTTTGAGGAGTTACTTTTCTTATTTCTGCTCTAAGCGCGTTAGTAGCTTTATCACCATAGCCTTGTATGGCCGCGCTAACTGCCGCCTCTACTTCAGAGGTGTAAAGCGCTTGTAATCCTTCAATATTTGGCGCAAGGGGTGCAATAGTTGCACCAGAAACGGCGGGTAATAGCGAATCTAAAAACTCAACTATAGCGCCGGGTGAACCAAAAGCCGAAGACATGTCTGAGGTTTGAGCATATTCGGTAAGTAACTTTTCCGTTTCCAGCATAGGCTTTTCTGCCGGTGCGCTAACGCTTGTTGCAACCGCCTCCTCAGATACCACTGGCGCGGGGGCCGTGGTCCCTGCTTGGCCAACAACGGCTGTACCGACAGCAGGCGGTGGGGGAGCGTCCGGCGGCGTAATTCCGGGCAAAGATTTTCCTAATTCGCTTCTTCTGTTTATAGCATCGGAAACCGTTTGAGGAATTGCCGCTTGAGTCCGAACAGGTTTAGTGATTTCTTGTCCAGACTGCGCGTCATACACTGTTTTAAACTCTGTTCTGACGCCATATTGGTCGGTTAAGAACATATTAATCAAGCGCGTTGTTTCTGCATCCAGCGTTCCATCAGCATAAGCGTCGTAGTTTTTACTAAACATCTCCCTACCGCGCTCTGTTTCGGTGCCGCCTTTTGTGGCAGAGGGTTTGCCCGGAATGAATCCTTCAGTAAGCACGTTTTGAAACATTTCCCCCGTAGCCGTAGCCCTGTTTAATATTTTTACTTCGCCGGTGTCTTGATTGTAAAAATATTCGGGCAAGAAATTTTGACCACTATCCGAAGACACTTTTCTAAAGCCGTTAGCTATTAAATTGTCAAAATCGGTTTGTTTGGCCGTAGCCTTATTTAGTATTCTTAGTTCGCCTTTTGCGTTTTCAAAATACTCCGGAGCAAAATTTTTGCTACCCTCTGTGGATTGTTTTTGGTAACCAAGAGCTATGTATTGGTCAAAAGTTGCTTGATCCGCAGTGTTTTTGTCTAACACCACCACATCTCCTGCCGCGTTTTCAAGATATTCTGGGGAAAACGCTTTTTTAGTGGCTAAAGCTTTACTTATAGCTAAATTAAGCGCATTACGGTCTGCAAGAGCCTGTTGTTCAATAGTCAAAGCGCCCTGAAAAGCGCCACTTCGTGCGGCACGGTCCTCTGCACGAAGCGCAGAACGACGCTCTTGCGCTTGTGCCCCGAGGGCCGCGAGGTTTGCGGCAGGCTCCTTGGCGGCTTCAGCCAACTCCGATACAAAAGAACCCCCTTTACCACTACCCGAGGCTAGGTTTAATCCCAACTGACCAAGCTGGGAATAAAACATCATCTCATCTAATTTTGCTCGTTCAGCGGCTTCTTGCTCACGACCTTCAGATATTATGTCTAAAAACAAAGGGCTTAGTTGCTCGTACCGAGTTTTGACATCCCCTAAATTAAGCTCTGCGACGGCACCGCCTTCTTCAAACCTTTGAACAGCACCGCCTTGTCTAAAATTTTGTGGGGCGGGAGCCTCCTGCGCTCCTGCGGCCATCAAACTACCCACGCCCATGCCCATATCGGTAGGAGCGCCGCTAGCCGTGGTCATTTCCACGTCGCCCGTAATTTGTTGAACCAGAGCGCCGATCCCGCTGTCCATCATCCCCTCTTCCGTCATCATAATGACCGGCTGAACCATCGCGAGAACGGACTCTGGTGTCTGGTTTGCGTCAGATTGGCCGACATACCCCGCAAGCTCTTCGCGTCGAGCATCCAAGGGCTTGTCGTTGCCACGCAACGCGTTGATAAGATCTTCCGTGGACTGAGCGCCGTCAATGCCCGCCATCATTTGTTGGGCATAAGCCGCGCCTAATTCTTGCCCTTGGGCCGTGGCCCCTGCTTCGGCTTGCGCTAACATTTCCACCTCGGGCGGAGGAGGTGGAGGCGCAGCCGCCATCATTTGTTCAGCCGCCATGGGTGGCGGCATGGGGGGTGCCATCATTTCTCCTCCATTTGCGCGGTTGACCGGAGAAACAAAGCTTTGGTTACCCGGATCCATATTTGGATTGACCATGACGTTAGGGTTTCTAGATGCTTTTGTGTCCTGCACAAGCTTTTGAGCGGCCCGAAAAATTTCAGGCGGCGTTGTCTGAGCAAGATTTTGTATGGCCAAAATAGCTTGTTCTTTTTTGGCTAGATTAGGTTCAACACTCGCCATCGTGTTTAAATAATCTAACTGAGTGGCCACGCGTTGTATTTCTTGACCCACGTCTTGTGCCACCGGCTGCGCTGGGCCACCGGCTTGTCTAAAAAGAGGTCTGTTTAGTACGTTCATTAAAAAACCTTAGAATAAGTTCATGGCTTTTGCGCCGCCTGCGGCACTAAGCCCCGCGATACCAAGTCCCGCAATTTGTTGGAACGTGGACGGATCTTGCGTCTGACTGATTTGAGTGACCTGTTGCGACGAAGGCGTACCCTTATAAATGTCGCTCAAGAAAGAATACTGCTGATACGGCATTTGATAAAGCTGCATGTTGCTTTGTCTTGTGGCATCCAATATGGCTTGCTGAAGTGCTTGATCTCTAGCACCCATAGCCTCCAGCGCTCGCACATCCCCCAAGTTCAGTTGTTGTTGCAACTGACCTAGACCCGCTTGCTGAAGACCCATGTTACTTAACTGTGTGCCCAATTGACCGCCCGCTTGTGCCAAGGACCCAAGGCCCTGACCCATTTGTGCGCGAGCTTGGGCAATGTTAGCCAATTGTTGTACATCTGATTGGCCCAACTGGCCATACTGCAAGCCTAATTGGCCTAGCTGTGCGGCGCTTTGCTGCCCTAAACCCGCCGCCTGTAGACCCGTTTGAGCGCCCGCTTGCGCCATACGGCCAGCAAGCTCTGAAGCCGTCAGCCCTTGTTGACCCGCTGCAAGAGTGGCTTGTTGACCTAACCCGGTTGCCTGTAAACCCGTTTGAGCGCCCGCTTGCGCCATACGACCAGCAAGCTCTGAAGCCGCCAGCCCCTGTTGACCCGCCGCAACTGCACCTTGTTGACCTAACCCGGTTGCCTCTAAACCCGTTTGAGCGCCCGCTTGCGCCATACGACCAGCAAGCTCTGAAGCCATCAGCCCCTGTTGACCCGCTGCAACTGCACCTTGTTGACCAAGTCCCGCTGCTTTGAGGCTCTGCTCACTGCCCGCAATAGCCGCCTGTAGACCAACGTCTGCGCCAGAACGACCTATCTGACTTGCCAACTGTGCCTGTGCCTGCTGTCGTTGTTTGGCCTGTTCAAACGCCTGCTGTGCCTGTTGAGACGCTTGCTGATAACCCGACATGCGTAACTGACCGCTGGTTCGCGCTTGCTGTTCCAGCAAGTTCCTAGCCAACTCTGACTCTGCTACGGCTTGCCTAGAACCACCAAAAGCGCCCACAGAGGCCGCTTGTGCCCGAAGCCCCTGCTCCCTTATATCCCCCTCACGGCGAATGTCTTGCATCGCCTGTTCCACAACTTGTTGCTCATACGGATTCATATAAGAAGCAATTGCGGTGGGGCTAAACTCTTGTCCGGTGCCCCCTAAATACTCATATCCCAACTGAGTACCTTGTCGCCCATACTGAGCCGCCCGACCTAAATCCGCCCGAGCAACATCCGCAACGTTATATGCTTGTTGTGTAGAACGACCAATGTCGCCGCGAGTAGCCGCCGCAACATCCGCCGCCCGTTGTGCAGCTTTGGCATAGTCACTACGGCCAACATCCGCAATGTTATACGCCTGTTGTGTAGAACGACCAATGTCGCCGCGAGTAGCCGCCGCAAGGTCCGCCGCCTGTTGTGCCGCACGGGCATAATCTTGCGCCGCAACATCCGCAATGTTATACGCCTGTTGTGTAGAACGACCAATGTCGCCGCGAGTAGCCGCCGCAAGGTCCGCCGCCTGTTGTGCCGCACGGGCATAATCTTGCGCCGCAACATCGCCCGTTTCATATCCTAACTGCGTAGCGCCACGCAACACATCTTGCGCCGCCTGTTGGTAAGTCTCTGGGACACCTTGTTGCGCTCGCGCCGCTCGCAAAGCTTCGTCCAAGCCAAGTTGAGCGGTTCGCGTTGTACCAAACGCTTCCTGTATGCCACCAAGGCCCGTGGTCCGTGCAGCCTCCTCTCCGGCCCGCATGGCCGCCAACCCTTGGGTGGTGTATGGCTGATAGGCTCCAATGCCCTGTTGAACCATTTGCGCCGCTTGTTGCTGAAGGGGCGTTAACCCTGCAACCTGAAAAGAAGGCGGAGTAACTGGCGGTGGCGGCATTTGCGCCAAGTTTTGGTCTATAAACCCGCGTACCGCTTGGAGCAACCCGAGGCGATACGCCTCAATATTGGGGTCCTCTTGAATAATCTGTCGGGTAGTTTCAGTTGCCACGTGCGGCACCCCCCTCAAACTTACGCATTATGTCGTACATGCGCCGCATTCCCGCCTCTCGGCTACCGTTCCCCGCTCCACGGACTGCCCGTGCCGTCATTACAAACTCTCCGTCCGACAGCATTGCCGGAATATCGTCAGAGGTTTCCGTACCGGGGCCGTAAATCGGCCCGTTCTTGCGAGGAAATGAAATATCTCCACCATTCGCGGAGTATGTTACGGGTTGAAACTGTGATCCGGGCGCAGACAAGCCGTATCTTCCGGGATACGCCGTAAGCAAGCCCATGCCGGTTTGACCGCCGAAAGCGTCGGGAAGCTCGCCCATTTCAGGCTGTTCAAAGCCTCCGGTTAGACCCATGACGCCTAACCCCGCAACGGCCAAGGGGCCGTAGCTACGCATTATTCCGGGGTTAATTCCAGATTCCGCTAAAGCTTCAAATACATTTTGTCCCGCCGTAGCCGTAAAATTGGCTGAACCTTGAGGATGCTCGCGAATAAATTTAGTTATATCTGAGGCCGTCAAACGATCTGGAATAAACGCTTGCTTTAAAGAACTAAGGTCCGTGGGATTACGAATAAAGTCTCCCATGGACTCAAAAAATCCGCGAGTATCTAAGCTTGCGGTTATTGCACTTTCCCCGGCGGTGGTGATTTGACCGGCAGAATCCACCAAAGGAGAAGCGGTTTCTCCAACAGTTGAAGATGTTCCCGGCGCGGTTACGTCCAAACCTCCCGTTTGTCCCGGAGCAGCCTGCTGTGCCGCATCTGATCCAAGTAAGTAATTACCACTAGAAGGGGCGGTTTGAGCAGCTTGTTCTACCGCCTGTGTGGCAGTTACCGGCGCTTTAGCGACAGCCCCCACGCCTGCTTGTGGTGGCATTATTTCCGGACCCAACGCTTCTGCGCCCGTGAGGTCTACAACGGGCGTCCCTTCACTAATTTTTGACGCCGCTTCAGAAGCTAATTCTTCAGCAGTTAAAGCTTTAGGCGCGGGAATAGTGGCATTAGGGCCACCACCAAAACCCGTGGGCAAACCACTTTTGACGCCCGCCATAAACTCACCGCCCTTCATGACACTACCAATACCCGACGTAAGGCCGCCCACAGCGCCGCCAATCGCCGCCGCCTTTAACGCGTCTTTAAGGCTACCGCCTTGAATTAAAGTGCCAATTCCGGAACCTAATGCGGCACTAGCTATGGTTCCCAGACCGGGGAACATCATGTTTAAGCCAACGCTCAATATTATCGGAGCAAGCTTCTTAAAGACTTTAACGACGCCTTTGACCGCCTTCTTGATGCCCTTAAATATTTTCTTCAGAAAAAACTCAGGCTGGCCCGTAACCGGGTTAATGCTGTTTAGCTGATTACCAACGATGTAACGCTCGGGCTCAATCCCCATGTCTCGCATACGAGCAAAGAGCGCCTCTTTCAAAGCCGGATCTTCTTCGAATACCGCCATTGGAATGACCGTCTCGCCCGTCGCAACGTGCGCTATGCGATCATCTTCTTCTCGACCAAACGCCGCCAACTGCTCCGCCGTAGGCTTAACAATGTCGTAGTAATTATCAGAATTAAGCGCTTCGTCGGACCAATCACCTACCGTAGCGGTCAAAAACGAAGCAAGTCCCCCCTCGGGAACTTCATACGGTTGTTGAGTTGCAACTGCGTTCATGTCTTTATCCCATAACAATACATTATTGTATCAAACACCCCGTTTTCAGGCCATCTATGGGGTTGAAACCGTCACCGAACCAACCGATCCAGTGCCAGAAACCCCCGCCGGGTGTGGCTTATACAACACTACAATCTTTAAATTCCCGTCCTGCTGAAAAACAGCGCCTGTTTCCAAGTTGTAATCGTTTTCCTGCAAATTCGTCAAAGTAAGGGCCGTGTGCCGTGCATCACCGGGGTTGTTAAATTGACGAAGAAAAATAGAAAACGAACGAACAATCTCCGACATGTAACGAGGGCTATACGCCTCTGGCGCTACCGGAAACTCGGGTAAAACTAAACGGCGGCTCATCGCCTACCGTCCTGACGGATGTCCACCCTCGGCGCACCCAAACGCCATTGCACACCTACCGCGTCACTTTCCAGCTTCAACGCCAAGCTACGACCCCTAAGCCGCACATGAACCTGCTCAGTAAACTGCTCTACAGGAACCGTGGCCGAGCGGGTTACACCACTCGTACTCGTAGTGCTATACGCGGCCCCCGGAGCGTTTCTGGTCTGCAAAATAAAGTTAACCGCAGGGTTCTCTGCGGTAGATCCCGTAAACGTCACATCCGGGATCATTCTGCGAATAAACGAAAATTGCTCTCCCTCGCCAATATCTACTTGACTAGACTCAATGTAAGCATTAATCGCGGTGTCATTTTGACCGTCATCTAATCCAAGTTCATGAAGATACAAGTAGCCGTCTGTAGCCGCCACCAACGGATACTCGTTGATGCCCCTATCAACCCACGCCGTTCTAGCCATAGATCCGTAAAACCATATCTGTTGCTGATGGTTATAAACCACGTAACGGTCTATTTCATCCGAATCTGCTGAAGGATAAAACCACCATATTTCATTAAAAGAAGAGTTTAACGCGGCAAACACCTTTTCCGCTTGCGTATCATTAAAATCCTCAAAAACATAGTCGCGAACAGAACACGGCAACTTTTGTACTTGACCGGTATACACATAAAAATCTTGCATACCCATCCAAAACACCATGTCGTCCACAGCTTTTGCACTGTTAGGCGACATGATCGTGATGTTTTCGGAAATTAAATTGATGCCAAACGTAAAGGGCGGCCCTAAGAACTGCATCGAATGAAGCGAAACATCTGTAAAAACAAGAATCTGTTGTCGCGTTTCTATCGCCGTAACAATTTCTGAGCCGGATCCTAAACGCAAATCTCCCGCCGTATTAGTAGGCAAAGATTGCCACGTGGTCGGGCTTTCTTGATCACTAAACCGAATTAACAATGGATCTTGCGTACCAATCGCGTTTTCCGGGTCACAACCAAATACAATGATGTGCCGATCTCTGTCCGAAACAAGAACTTGCTTGGCAATCGTAGGCGTCGTAGAATCGGCCCCCGCTAAGTCAGAAAGCGCCACCGCACGGCCCACCGGGCTGACATACTTAACGCTCTTGTCCCAATAATAAATGCCCGCGTCACGGGCGTTTATTATTAAGTCCTCACCAAAATTATCACTACTCCACAATCTAAGCGTAGCACCCACAGCCAACAAAGAAGAAGCCGATCCCCACGTCCCACGGCTCCACGTTCCTGCGCCCCAACCAGTGCCCGCAACGGTAGTGTCTAGCCCCGTGTTGATTTGATACGCCCCAACGACAGAAGCTCCGCCGTTTCCGGTGTCGCTTGCGTTGGCTGTTACCGTTGCCCCAGAAGTGTCTTTTGCAACAATTTTGTAACTATTATCAGTCACAATTTCTGTGATTTGGTACTCTTGATTCAGCACATCAGCAGTGATGTTGCCACCAAGTGTGACTGCACCACTAAACGTTACAAAATCGTTTGCGATAGCGCCGTGAGCATTATCACTAACGGTCAATTCAGATGATCCGTCTATGGCAGCAAAGGTAACGTCTCCCGCAGCCGTTGTAGCGCGTATGGGGGTTATATCGTTATACCCGCCGCCCGCCTCAAGGTAATACTTTAAATGCGTTCCAACACCGTTAAATTTGGTGCCATCAAGCGCAACAAAAGGTTTTAATTCTCTTGCGGTCCCTAAATAAGTTGCTCCGCTGTATTTTTCCCATCCCCCAATTTTTTCTGGGGTACCAAAACGAAAACGAATTTTGTCGCAGTCGAACCAACCCCCTTCATTAGCATAGGAGGTTGTTTCTCGTACAATTCCCGGCCTAAATTGAAGTTTGGTTAATGGCACTTAATTAACACCTTGTATAAGTGAGACAGTCCCGAAAACGATTGCCCCACAGACTAGCGCGGCTATAACTACAAGAGTGGTATCCATAATTAGTCTTTGCTTCCTGCGTTGCTTGTAGATTGCTTTCTCCCGCCTCGCCTTGATCTCCCTTCGGAGCATTATCATT
>Ga0208645_1003068_pt1 | contig 12655 bp, 15 predicted proteins | sample VirMetDEL_Sep_01_FD_184519 | JGI IMG/M metagenome (GOLD analysis project Ga0208645, IMG submission 184519) | Aqueous microbial communities from the Delaware River and Bay under freshwater to marine salinity gradient to study organic matter... | ecosystem: Environmental > Aquatic > Marine >...
CGGCAAATATCGCGCAATCGGGCATGTCTATTTCGCCGTGCTTGGCCATGAGCGCAAGCGTGCTGGACTGAACGCCAGCGCCTAAACTGAGGACTGTTATCATTTTTTTTCTAGGTGGTTAGGATTCTTCCGGTTTGCTTTTAATGCCCGCCGCGCTCCCGGCAGATTGGTTAGGATTCTTCCGGTTTGATTTCAACGGTGAGCCATCGCTCGCGAGCGTAAGCCAGGTCACTTTCGTGGAAACACGCATCGCAGCCCTCTGGGCGATTACCGTGGTGACATTTGGCGGCCTCACAGCAGTCGGGGCACCATGCGTAGTGCCAAGAATCGTCCTCGATCAATCGGTGGCAGTCCGGATGTTCGCAAAGCCTCATTTTTTTCTCGCCTCCTTCAGAGCTGCCTCCAGATCCTCGCAAAATCCAGTTGTGTAAACGTTTCCCCAGGCTCCCGTATCAGCCTCCCTGTATTTTGCAAACAGCCGCACAAATGGGGCTAGAGCAGCTTTCTTCCCCGCCTCAACGCCTGCCATGTAGGCGATGGTTAGGTCCTCACTCTGAGGCTGTCGTGTGGTTGGTTTCATTTTCATCTAACTATCGCCATTGCCACTACCGTAGCCGTAGCCGTAGCCGCTGCCGTAGCCGCTGCCCCTGCCGCTGCCGTAGCCGCTGCCGTAGCCGTAGCCGTTGCCGCTGCCCCTGCCGTTGCCGTTGCCGTTGCCGTAGCCGCTGCCGCGGCCGTAGCCGTTGCCGCGGCCGTAGCCGCTGCCGCTGCCCCTGCCGCTGCCGTAGCCGTTGCCGCTGCCCCTGCCGTTGCCGTTGCCGTTGCCGTAGTCGTAATTCATATTCAACAAGTTGCCGATCACGGCTTGTAAGCTTCCATTTCTGCCAGTTGGTTTGCCGCATTGTTGGAACAGGGGATAACCTCGATCACTCCGAGGACCAGCTTTTCGGGCTCAGCAATCGAAAGCTTGCCAGAGTTAATGCCGTGTTGAGCGACCGCACTCAGGGTGAACGCCCCCTCCCAAGACCAAAGACGTCGAGCATCCTTGATGATCATCTCAGCGCCATCTCGTTCGAGTGGGGTGCCGAAAAATACCCCCGCCGAATAAGTCCTAATGAGGCATTGCTGACCGACTCCGAAATCGCTGAGAGGCTTAGCTTGCTCATTATTAGCTTGCTCATTATTAGCTTGCTTACACTCAAGCACGTCGAGAATTGCGAGCGCTTTTTGGATTGAATTCACATTCATGTTTTTATAGGTAGTTTAATTTTGAATTTCCCCAGCAAAAGCCGAGCGATTTCCTTATCATCCCGTCCTTGGGCTCGACGGTGCGCCACCCAAGTTCTAAGTTGGGCTGGCGCCCAATGTTCGCCCGTCTTGATGTAAATGAACTTTAACCATTGATCAGCGTCCAGGCCGATCAGCCGCCAATGTCGTCGGCGATCGGTCGCCAATCCTTCGAGGGTTGGCTTCCGCCCCGCTTTTTTCGCAGATTCGTAGCGGTTGCGCACCGTGGCCAAGGATAACTTAGTCTCCTTGGCGATCTCTCGGAGGGTCTTCCCTTCGACGTAGACCAAACGCGGGTTCTCGCTCATGCTCGCGCCTCCTTATCCAAGGCCCATCCCAAAATCAACAAAGCGTCAGCCGTTGCCAGCGTCGGTCGTTGTTCAGGGAATCGATCTTGAGCGATCCCCTTGAAGTAGATTTTCCTCTCGTTGTATGTCATGCCCCTTGGGCAATCAAAGGCGGATTGCCAAACTTGGGGCCTGACCAGCTTCGGCTCGGCGTTGCCAAGAAGCTCGACGGCCGCGATCAATGCGCCGTAGTGGACGCCGAAAACGAAGTCCGAACGACGGCCGGTTCCTTGCTGCTTCTCGATAATGACTCGAGGCGTCGGATCCTCCATGAGGAGGTTCAAGAGAACCTCCCAACTCATTTTGCTGGAGTCGATGACGGCGTTGGCACTCTTGCGCCATGCGATGCCGCCGCTGACTCCAGGGTCTATTGCTATAATCATAGACTTCCAAGCCAGAGAAGCCAACCAAGGCTTCCGAGAACGATGGCGATCGTAAGACCGATCTGATAGAAGCCAATCTTTTCTTTCAGCCGGTAGTTTTCACGAGTGGCGTTCCACTCGTCTCGTGTCTTTTTAGGAAGGGTCATTTGCTGAATCGCTTCAGTTTTTCCGAGATCGCAGCCCTAATGAAAGCGCTGCGGTTGATCATTTTCCGTTTGGTGAGCTTGTCGATTTCTTCCTTCAGCTCTTGAGGGACGTTGACGGTTATGTTCACCGTGTTGGGGCCTTGTGGATTGGTTGGCATTGGTTGTTTGGGGTTAAACAGTTAAATCGAATAAGGCATTGAATGCCCAAAGGATTAACAAGGAAAAGAATATGGCTAGAATGATCATGCTCGGGCACCTTGCCCCATCTTAAGAAGTCCGGCAAGACTATTCTTAATAATTCTGACAAAAAAAAGGGACGGCCCCTTTCGGAGCCGCCCCTGGTGGGTAGGGAGGAGAGAATTTATATGGTCCCGTAATCGACTGCCGCAAAGTGCATGGCATCTCGGCCCATCGCTGCGGCGATGTTCCGTAGGCTGCATTCCTCTGCGATTTTAATCGCCTCGGCCGGCATCGATGCCCAGCCGGACTGGCCGACCTTGTCCGCGCGCCACGGCGTTCGTAACCCATTCCTGTCGGGATCGATATCGATGGCGATTCCATAAGCGTGATCAGACCACGACCGACCCCCACGGATCGATCGGTGAGCGTAACAACCCCCGTAAAGGTCCAGACCATGGTCGCGGATTCCGTCGGCCCCGAAATGATCAAGCCAGCCTTCGAACATCGCCTGGAATCGTTGGACGACTTTTTCGTGGCAATAAAACCGGGTCAGCGTCTCCTCGGTATCCCATGCAATCCGCAATTTATATGGCACTTTGCATTCCACCAGTGGGAACCCTTCCCTCGGCCGGCCAAAGCAATCTATCTTAAATTGCGTATTGTTAGGCGGGAGAACAAGATGCTTTTCGACTGGCAACTCGGAGTGTCCGATGCCTAGCCGAGATTCGATCGCTCCCAAAGTTTTCGGCCCGAGATAACCGTCAGGCGTTAGGCCTAACGCCTGCTGGATGCGTTTTAGTTTAGGCTCGTAGATCATTGCTCAATTCAATCACAACTTTTTCGAGGTTTAGCAGTCTCTTCTCAAGAGACTCCACCCGCTCGGTTGCGGCGTTGCGATCGGCTATGATAGCCTCCAACGCTCGTCGTAGTTCCTCTAGTTCCTCATCCAGCGTTTCTCCACTGCTCATCATTTGCTCGTTGCCAGGAAGGGGCCGTCGTAGTTGCTAAGGAACTCTCGCAGTACCAACCGATGCTCGTCTGTCAGTTGCCCGTCAATCGACGGATCAATAGGCCGAAATGGTCGGAAAGCCTCACAGGAAGCCGACAGCGCCAGCATGCCTAGCAATGACCATGTTGTCAGGATTTTCATTCTTCCTCTTGCGCTAAACGCGATTCAATGCCGGCCCGAGCTTTCGCGACCACGCGCACCTTGGCCGTATGCAGTTGCAAAACCTCGACCGGCGCTTTCGCGCGGCTCAGTTCCAGAACCTCTCGTTGCATCTGGTCCTCGCGTTTCATGCACTCCCACAACATATCAAGATCGACCCGACGTGCGCGAACCTGCAAATAGTATCGGAGCGCATGCGCTAAGGCCGAGAGTGTCGAGAACACTTCAGCTGAGCCAAAGCGTCACCTTGTCCTTGGTAATCAGTCGCAGCCCGAGAGATACCATAGCCAGGATCGACAGAGTGGCAGTAGGGTTAGAGGCTACCCATTCGCGGGAAGGCCCCCAAAAACCGGCAATTCCGGTAAGAAACGCCAAAGCGGCCGTTTTGGATTGGAAGATGGATTTTGTCATAATTTAAATGGGCACGCGCCCTCTGATTCATGCGCGTTCCAAAACGCGGTCGGCGGATCTCCCACCGCACCACACCGGGCGCGCGCGATTTATAATAAAGCGGTTTTCACCTGCTGCTCGTCAGAGTTTGGGCACTGATCGTGATCGTTTGGTCGGGGGCTAATCGGATTTCTGTGGGCGAGCTGGAACCACGAAACGCGTTTTTCAATTCAGCGGGATGCTCGCGAGTCATCCAGTCAAGATTCTTCCGGTCGCGCATGTGATACCACGCCCTTGATTCCCCTTGGTCATGCACCATCTGAAAAAATTCCTCATACATCGGCGCGATCCGTTCCAGGCTGAAATTCTCCCCCCATGCCCGACAATCGGCCGGCTTGAGTTCGCCGATGTGTTCAGCGGCCCAAACGAAATGTTCAAACGTCCTGCACCGATAACCCGTCACGCCATGCAAGTTGTTTTCCGTCATCGATCCCCAATCGGTCGAAATCACTGGTGTGCCCGAAAGGAAAGCCTCAACCATCGTCCCCCCAAACGGCTCGAGGTACTGGCTAGCCAGCCAAAACCCTTTAGCGTTCGCCATCAACTTCTTACGAGTAGGGACATCCGCATAACCAACGCACTCGACATTGCCAGGCAATGGTCGCCCGTATTGCTCCAAATATTCAGGTGTATTTTGGCCGGCAATGATCAGCCGCTGCCCCGTTTCCTCCGCAACCTGGATCGCGATATGCACTCCTTTCCCCTCATAAACTCGCCCCAGAAATAACAGGTAATCGTCTTTGACTGGCGAATGTTGAAATTCGTTCAAGTCGAAATAGTTAGGAATCACCACATCATACCATGAGATGCGATTGCATTGAGTGGATGCGTCCAACCCGTTGAATGCGTGGAACAGCGCATAGCTCTCAAATACCTTGTAGTTAGCGAAATGCCCGGTCGAGTAGCCAATGCCGGGTTCGACCACGAAAGTTCCCCACTCGTCTTTGTGCGCATCACAGATAGGCTTGTGTCCCCAACCCCAAAACGGCAGAAGGAAATCGCCTTTCTGTTTGCGTTTCCCTACCTCAACGATCGTTTTGGCGAAAAACTCTTTGTAGGCATCATCGTCTTGGGAGAATTTGAAGAACTTCGATCGATAGTCGTGATCACCGTAAACCCTGTCGTAAGTTTCGCGCGAGATAGTCTCGACGCATTCTGCGGCGCCTGGAACATCAGACTCGGGGTGCCCGTAGTGGATGACCTCATGCCCACGCGCGCCCATCATCCGAGCGAATTTCCTGACTTTTTGAGTATAGGCGCAGGCGCAAAACGCCTCGTTGGTAATCGTGTGCGGTAGTCCGAATATATGGAATCTCATTGCAATCAATCAATTCCATTCCGCCCATTGATCAAGACCTAATATGGCCCGAGCCAGGAAGTCGGCCCCCGCTCATAGATCCCCCCGGTCGTGCGGTTGACGTAACCGTCACCCGTCACGCCGGTTGTCCCCGGCGGCGCCCCCGTTCCGAAAATGATGGCGGGGGCTATTGGTCCGGTTGGTCCGGTTGGTCCGGTTGGTCCGGTTGGTCCCGTCACGCCGATCGGACCTGTCACGCCGCTCGCGCCCGTTCCGCCGATCGGACCCGTCGGACCCGTCGGACCCGTCACGCCTTGGCTTCCATCTTCTCCAGCAGTTGCCCAACGATCCCAATCGTTAGCCCACGAAGCGTCTACCCCCGGTTCAACATCAATGTTTGAATCCCTCGCGCGGAAAGTTTCCCCGTTATGCGTCACGATATCATTGACCGCGTAAATAATATCTTCAGCCCACGACCCTCGAGGTGTGAAGCCTGGACCTGTATCACCGATCGGACCTGTCACGCCACTCGCTCCTGTTCCGCCGATCGGCCCCGTCACACCGCTCGCTCCCGTTTCGCCGATCGGCCCTGTCACACCGCTCGCTCCCGTTTCGCCGATTGGACCTGTCACACCGCTCGCGCCTGTATCGCCGATTGGACCTGTCACGCCACTCGCTCCCGTTTCGCCGATTGGACCTGTCACGCCACTCGCTCCCGTTCCGCCGACAGGCCCCGTCACACCGCTCGCGCCTGTATCGCCGACCGGCCCCGTCGGTCCTGTCACGCCGGGATCACCACTTGTTACCCAATCATCCCATGATGCTGGCGTGGATGGTGGAATATCGTTTAGCGAATCGGCAAGCGCTAGATAAACATCACCTGAGTAGGTGACGATGTCGTCGGTGTAATATTGCGTCGTGCCAGCCCACTCACCTCGAGGAGTGAACCCTCGACCGTCTGCACCTGACGAACCAGTCGGGCCGCTCGGACCCGTTGGGCCAGTCGGACCCGTTGGACCAGTCGGACCAGTCGGACCAGTCGGACCAGTCGGACCCGTCGGACCCGTCGGACCCGTCACGCCGGAATCACCGCTTGTCACCCAATCATCCCATGATGCTGGCGTGGATGGTGGAATATCGTTTAGCGAATCGGCGAGCGCTAGGTAGACGTCACCTGAGTAGGTGACAACGTCGTCGGTATAATATTGCGTGGCGCCTGACCATTCACCTCGAGGCGTGAACCCTCGACCGTCTACACCTGACGAACCAGTCGGGCCGCTCGGACCCGTTGGGCCAGTCGGACCCGTTGGACCAGTCGGACCAGTCGGACCAGTCGGACCACTTGCGCCGCTCGGGCCAGTCGGGCCGCTCGGGCCAGTCGGGCCTGTTTCGCCCGTGATTGATTCCCCACTTTCCACCCATTTTTCCCAATACGCCGGAACATGCAATTCCGGCGGCTTGTTGGTACTAGCAACGGCTGATCGATACACATCGCCATTTCTCGTAACGATGTCGTCGACCTCGTAATCAGTTAACCCCGACCATTCGCCTCGAGGTGTAAACCCTCGACCGTCTGCACCTGACGAACCAGTCGGGCCTGTCGGGCCGCTCGCGCCGCTCGGGCCTGTCGGTCCGCTCGGGCCTGTGTCGCCGATCCCGCTTGCGCCCGTGTTCCCTGGCGATCCTTTCTCGGCTAGAATCTCCCAGTAATTTTCCCAATCGGGAGCAACTCGCGGTTCCTTGTTGGTTGATGTGTCAATCGCTCTAAACGTCTCGCCATTGTGCTCGATGCCATTGTGGGTCACGTACTCGTTGAATGGATTCCATCCACCGTTGATCCACTCCAAACAACAAGGTCCCGTTGCACCCGTTGCACCCGTTGGGCCTGTCGCGCCGGAAGGGCCACTCGGTCCATCGATGCCTGTGTCGCCCTTGGGTCCAACAAGAGAAATATCTATGACCTCTTCCGATTCATCGATCGGCTCAATCGGTTGCTCGAGCGCAATAGTCACTAGGCGGGTGACTGAAACTCCCGTTGCCCCTGTCGCGCCGGTCATGCCCGTCAAGCCTGTCGGGCCGGTCGGGCCTGTTGGGCCGCTAGGTCCCGTTAGGCCCGTATCACCTTGCCCACCTGTCAAGCCTGTCGGGCCTGTTGGTCCGGTCGGCCCCGTTAGACCTGTATCACCTTGCCCGCCCGTCAAGCCTGTTGGGCCTGTCGGACCCGTTGGTCCGGTCGGTCCCGTTAGGCCCGTATCACCTTGCCCACCTGTCAAGCCTGTCGGGCCTGTTGGGCCGGTCGGTCCCGTTAGACCTGTATCACCTTGCCCCCCTGTCGGGCCTGTCGGGCCTGTTTGGCCTGTTGGGCCATGAACCCCCGTATCGCCCTGGGACCCAACCCCAGGTATCCCGCTAGGTCCGGTCGGGCCTGTCGGACCCGTTAGACCTGTATCACCTTGCCCGCCAGATAGCCCGCTAGGTCCGGTCGGGCCGGTCGGCCCCGTGGCCCCCGTCACTCCCGTGGCCCCCGTCGGGCCGGTCGGACCTGTTGGGCCGGTCGGGCCGGTCGGACCTGTTGGGCCGGTCGGGCCGGTTGCTCCGCCGGGAGAACCGGGAACGCCGGTAGCGCCCGTGGCGCCTACTGCTGTCGGTAGTAAAGTGGGATCGACCCATTCGGTCGTGCGAATGCCTGTTGGACCACCCCCATCATCGGTTTTCAGGATTTGAATGCCTGCGCCGGGAGCTGGCAGCGTACCAACGCGGTCGCTGTAATATTCTATCCCATGTCGCTTGTAGGTAACGGCGATGCCATCCCCGTCTGGCTCAGCCGTTAGAATCTCCCAGGCGTATTTCCCATTCTCGCCGGGCGAGTCGGGGCCGTCGGCTCCCTCGGGTTTATGTTTCTGCAAGCCTCCCGGTGGGCTTGTGTTCCATTCGGGAGTGACTGCCGTGATGACTCCGTCGAAATCAGTGTCGGCGATTACCCAGAGTTGTTCCGTGCTGACGATCGAGCGGGCGGCGCCGGGATCGACCTCATGCCATGAGTTGCCATCCTCGTTAAGCTCACCGATGCCAACCTTAAGTTTCCCGCCCTTTTCAATGGTATAATCAAACCCACGCGAACGGCCGGCGAAAGGCTTTACCGTCGTGTTTGATTTTGATCCTTGGTAGCCTCCAATGGTTTCAGATACTGAATCCGGTTCAGCCTCGGACTTCTCCGCAGACGAAAAAGTCGTGCGCGGAAGCATGCGCGAAAGTCGCAAAGCCTCGACGAAATCTTGAGGCGACAAGTGTTCAGCCGGCCCAAAAGTCGCCGTTGTCCGGCCTTCAGCGATGTCTTGGTCTAATGTCTGAACTGGCGAAGCAGAAACCAAAGTTTCGGCGCCGTCCGTTAGGTCAATCCTTCCGCCAAGCGAATCAATCAACCCGCCCGTTTCGGTTTCAATGAAATTCAACTGACCCTCATAGCGAAGAACGCTCAACCCGTCATAGTATGCTTGAGCTAAACCCGACGGAGTCGACTCAGGCGGGCTCGACTCTATAACCTTTGAGTAAAGCTTGCTGATCGCATCAGTCCCGACGATCTCGACGCTGACCCGTAATGCCGGATATTTCTCGCCGTTAATCGTCACCGAATCGGTGAAGACAGCCCGACTTGCTGCGGTTTGGTCGGCCTTGTCGTAAGCGATGACGGCTGAAACAATCAACCGCGTGCTCTCAACGTTCATCCATTCCTCCAGGGAGCCGTCGATCAATTCTCTCGGATAATCGTCGGCCGATGCCGGTGGAGAAATCGGTGTGCCACTGATCGACTCAGGAGGATCGACTCGCTCGGCGAGAGCGATTGAATGATCACCGATGATCCAGTCCGCTTGGGGGAAATCCGATAACCAAGGAAGATGATCAATCCACCACGTTTCTAACTCTTGATTGGCACCTCCAGCGCTGGTTTGGGCCGTCGGTATCGTTTCAGTCGCAACCCGCTGTTTATGCGTTGACCGACTGGAACCGCGCAGAGGGATCGTGGCGACGATGGCGCCGGGTTCCCTGCCCGTTTTGTCGGTAGGATAAACCTCTCGTTCGGTCGTGGTATAGGTGGAACCGTCTAGGTTGTGGTCTTTTTCATATATGAACGAAACCGACGGTGGGACTAGATCATTGCGAGGGTTGAACGATGCGCCAACCAAATCACTGCTAACCAAATCAACCGACGTGGTCGCGCTTGGGACATCAATGGTCAACTGCGGCGGGCTTTGACTATAGTCCCAAGAAGAAACCGCGTTAGGATGCCAACGCAAAATGGATCGAACGACCTCGGCGCATGTTTGGTCACGGATGTCTACAGCCCAAACTTTCTGACCTGTGAGAACCGTACCGACCGAAAAGCGATCCACTCCGGTTTCCCCGCCGGCCTTGCTATACTGCAAACAGTAATTGAGGATGGCTTCAATCTGCGCGCCCGTCTTGATGAGCACTCCGCCCTCATCCATCCCCAATAAAACCCGAGAACGAAACTTCTGAGCCAGAACAGCTTCGGTCGTGCTCGCAGCAACGTCTAGTTCTTGCCAACCCTGCTGGTAAACTGTGTTTTCAAGAAACCACCACGGTCCCGAAATTTCAAACGTGCGTGACTCCTCTTGAGCCGTCCCTTGGCGTGGCCGCTTAGTCACTACGCCTTCGAACCATCGAACATTATTTCGATAAACGATGAGAGTGTCGCCATATTCCCATTGTTCAGTATCGCCCAGAATAGGGTCGGCCGTCGCTATCGTTTCCACGACATCTTCGCTGGCAATGGTTACCAAACCCGTTCCGGTTTCGACCTCGTCAACCGGGTCAGAAGGAACCGCGATGCTGACCACATCGGCGGCTAGACTAGCCAACCGTCTCGATGCGATAGTGGCCCCCCAATCCTCTACGCTGCGCCGATTGCCGTCTGTCGCGAGTCCCGGCCGATGCTCGATCTCCCAGAAAGCCATGCCCTATTTACGGTTATTTTTCACCTGTTCGCCAACTCTATCTAGTCCCGCTTTCAGCGCTGAAAGTTGATTGGCGACATTACCCAGAATGATCGGCAACCCATCAAGGCCATCCACCGTTTGCGCTAGCGCCGCAGCCGCCGAGCGAGTTTGCTCTAGCCCTTCCCTGGTCCGCTTCAGTTCAGCGGCGGCTGTAGATCCTCCCAAGGCGGCGGCTGAAATCGGTTCAGCCGCAGCGGCTCGAGTCGTGAAATCTGCATTTGAAAGAGATTCTCTCGCTCTCGCTTCGCCTTGCTGCGTTTTGATGGATTCAGCCTGACGCTGTATATTCGCCATCTCTCGGACGAAAAACAATTCATCGCGCAAGCCTTGCAACTCTCGCTGGTATTGCACCTGGCTGTTTGCAAGCGCTGATTGCAATTCATTCGCTCGGGCCATTTCAGTCGCTTTAGCCTCTTGCAACGCGGCCAGTTCCGCCTCTGCGCTTGCGCGCTTTTCGGGATCGCGAATGCTGGGGGCCACGCTGCGCTTAATGTCTTCCCGCTCGCCGATCAATTCTTCCCGCCTTTTGCGAGCGGCTCGGGATACAGTCCCCGCCGTGAGAGGATCATCCTTTAATCCAAAAGGAATGCTAGCCAACAATTGATCAATCTTTTCAATGTCCTTATTGATGCGGGCAACATTCGCTTGTCGAGCTGGTCCCAGAACCTCAAGCGCTTTTCGCAGCTTCTCAATTTCATTGGTTAGCCGATTCGCTTCCTGCTCACTCGCGCCGATCGCTGAAACCTGCGCCGCCCGCTCTCGCTCAACGCGCGAAATCCGCCCTTCTACTGCCTTTTCTTCGATTTTTCGCGAACGCTCGCCAGCCGCTTTCCGAGCGGCGCCTGACTTCTGCGCTTTGGCTACCTCGCTGAGCGAATCGTCCGTTTCGATTTCCAAGAGGCGCAGGTTCAACCGCGCCTTGTTCAAGGCCTGCTGGCGCTTGATGCTCTGCGCCACTCGCGCATCCACCCGGTCATAGGATGCTGCCAAGTTGTCGACAGTCTCGGCCGCTCGCTCGGCGCCATCTGCGATCGCTGCGTTCAGATCAGCTGTGGCGGCGGTGGCGGTGTCCGCAGCTTTTGCCATGCTATCGCCGGCCTTTTGCGCTAGCCTGGGGATTAACCCGAAAGCACTGGTGACTCCCTCGATGGCGACTCGAAGACCATTCAAAGTCACAGTGGCGGCAGACAGTGACGCCTTTACGAAAGGAGCGAGCGGCTTTGAAACCGCAGCCGTTAGCATCCGCCAGGAATCCGCCAGCGTGCTTGTTTTGCCAGAGATCGTCTTGGACCGGCGTTCCATCTCGCCGTCAAACCTCTGCAACGATGCCTCAAGGATTCCCCATGCCTCGGCCCCGCGCCCCCCTTCCTCATGAAGCTTGCGCAGCTCAAACGCAAGCTCCGGTGCCATTAAGCCAAGCTCTTGCATCCGCATGACGGATTCCCCGATCGTCCCTTGACCGCTGGTCAATGCAGCGTTGAGCCGGCCGACATGCAGCGCCACATTCTGGATCGTCATGTCGAGCGATTCGCCGGGGCGCTGCGCGATGGCGGCAGCGTTGCCGATCAAGCGCAGGGAGTCGGCGGCTCCCATCGCTCCGCCCGTCAGCGTTTCGAGTTGCCTCGAGGCAGTTGCTAGCCCGCCGATCGAAAGCGGCGTTTCAGCCGCGAAGTCTTGAATTTCTTTGAGACGCTTTTGCGCCGCCTCTGCTGATCCGAGCAGAGTGGTCAAGCTCGCCTCGATGTCTTCAGCTAGAGAAACATTGCCGATGCCAGTTTTGACGAGTTTGAAAAGTCCCGTCAACGCAGCCGTGACCGCGCCTATCTTCAAAACGGCGCCCGATGCGCCCTTTGTTATCCCCTGGAAAAAACCGCCTATGCGGGTTTCGCCAGGAACCTTATCGCCTAAACCCTTTAATTTGTTGGCCAGGCGATCGGCCCAACCTTCTGCCTCCTTCGCTTCCTTCTCGACGTTGTCGATCGCTTTGGCCGTTTTATCCAGACCAGACGTGTCCGCCTTCGTCTTAATATTGACGTTAACGTCTTTATTCGCCATCGGATCGAAAATTAGCTGACAGTGGCGAATGCGCCGCCGGTCACTTGTAAATTATGAAAGGTATAAGCGTGCTGCACACGCGCACGCCACGGGCGCAGAGTGGCGTTCGCTAGCGTGTGCTCATAAGCGTCTGCCTTCATCTGGATCGTGCAAGTGCCCTCGAGCTCTTGCAGTGACGCGGCGAACACTAAGAGCGAACGCTGCGCCTCTACAAAGTCCGCGTGCTGAGCCACGCGTGAAAAGGTCAAGGTGTGCGTAATCACACCTCTATCAAGTGTCTTTCCGTGTGTCGCCCGAATAGGGCGGATCACTTGAGCTAATGGA
>Ga0208645_1003074_pt1 | contig 12637 bp, 5 predicted proteins | sample VirMetDEL_Sep_01_FD_184519 | JGI IMG/M metagenome (GOLD analysis project Ga0208645, IMG submission 184519) | Aqueous microbial communities from the Delaware River and Bay under freshwater to marine salinity gradient to study organic matter... | ecosystem: Environmental > Aquatic > Marine >...
TGTAGGATGCGGTGGTGTTGGAGCGAAGTGCTAGTCTGCCTATCGCCGTATTATATGAACCAGTGCTTGCATACAGGGCAGTATGGCCCAACGCCGTATTGTCTGAACCAGTAGTGTTATTAAGCAAAGCTTGGAACCCAAATGCAGAGTTCTGTGCGCCAGTTGTGGTGTTGTAAGCCGCTTGATAACCGACACCAGTATTGTTTCCACCAGTGGTGTTTGCAGCAAGAGATTGATAGCCAAAAGCAGTGTTGCTAGAGGCTGTGTTATAATACAGCGACTGATAACCCACAGCAGTGTTGTTGCTTGCGGTGGTGTTGGAGTAGAGTGCGCTGTCACCGACAGCCACGTTAGTTGTGCCAGTGGTGTTGGAGTAAAGTGCATCATAGCCTGTAGCAGTGTTGATGGCACCAGTTGTGTTTGAATATAGTGACCTTGAACCTACAGCAGAGTTTCTATATCCAGTAGTTGTAGAGTACAAGCTAGTATGGCCAACGCCTACATTGTATGTTAGTGCGCTGTCAGTTCTGTTGTGGCTGTATAAAGATTGATAACCGACAGCAGTGTTGTTGGATGCGGTGGTGTTGGAGAGCAATGCGTTCATACCCAGAGCAGTATTGTATTCGCCTGTGGTATTAGAGAACAAAGCAGTTCTGCCAATGCCTGTGTTCCTGTTTGCCGTGGTGTTTGCAGTCAAAGCCTGATAACCAAGAGCCGTGTTGTATGTGCCACTAGTGTTTGAGTACAGGGAATGATAACCAACTGCAGTGTTTTGGGATGCGGTGGTGTTGCTGCGGAGTGCTTCACGACCAATAGCTGTGTTAAAGCTACCTGTTGTTACACCAGTTGCACCATAGAGTGCCTGATAACCTACCGAAACATTGCTTGCGCCAGTAGTGTTAAAATACGATGACTGAAATCCGACAGCCGTGTTGTTATTAGCCGTAGTGTTTCTTTCAAGGGCATTTTTACCCAAAGCAGTGTTGTATCGACCTGTTGTGTTGTAATACAAAGCTGCGTGACCGAAGGCAGCATTGTCTGTGCCAGTGGTGTTTGTATATAAAGATGAATGACCAACAGAGGTGTTCAGAGTTCCTGTTGTGTTGGAGTATTGCGCCTGATAGCCAACCGCAGTGTTGTTTGAGGCGGTGGTGTTGTTAAAAAGTGCTGCATTACCTATAGCAGTATTATATGAAGCAGTTTCATTACTTAACAAAGCATCAACGCCTACCGCAGTATTGTTACTGCCAGTAGTAGTATCTCTAAGCGCAGTTTTACCTACAGAAGTGTTGTTGCTGCCAGTTGTATTTTGCTGACTTGCATACAGTCCAAGAGCAGTATTGTTGTTACCAGTAGTGCTTTCACGCAACGATTGGAACCCGATAGCGGTGTTTTGATATCCTGTTGTATTACTGCCAAGAATACCGCTACCAACGGCAGTATTAAAACTACCCGTCATTGAAGCATTAAGAGAGCCATCACCCAACGCCACATTGCCTGTGCCAACAGGATAGTTACCATCCAGCTTAATCGTGCCGCCGTCTACGCTGACATTGCCAGCTACTGTGAGGCCGTCTGTGACCGCTGTGCCTGTTACGTCAATGCCGGATGATGTGGTGGCGAGTTTGACCCCTGCGTCATAATACAGGTCAACCGAACCATTTGCTGTTGCAGTTAAATACTTTTCTGTGTTTGCAACGGATGCTCTTTTTAGCGTTAGGTTGTTTGCCTGAATCACCAAGTCACCAGAAACATTACCTTCATTTATAATGCTATTGCCAGTTGCGGAATCGTGATAAATCTCAAGGTCACTACCAGCACCAAACACGGCCTTGTCATTGTCGCCGAAATTGATGTCGTTGCCGTTCAGGTCGAGGTCGCCGCCTAGCTGTGGCGTGGTGTCGCCTACCAAATCAGGCGAAACAGTGTTCCAAGCCGAACCATCATAGATGCGAGTGGTGTTGTCGCCAGTGTTGAAATACCAGTCACCAGCTGTTACCGGGTCGCCATTGCCATCAACCGTTGGGTTCGATGCCTGTGCGCCAAGATAAAACTGCTGGATAGAGTCACGCGCAGCTTCAGCCGCAGTCTGTGCAGCCGATGCAGATGTAGCGCTAGACGCCGCAGCAGTGGCTGATGACGCCGCATTCGAGGCGCTTGTCGAGGCATTCGACTCAGATGTCGCCGCAGATGATGCGCTTGATGCAGCGCTAGTGGCAGATGTAGAGGCTTCTGCCGCTTTTGTTGTCGCTACTGTGGCGCTTGATGCCGCCGATGAAGCCGATGTAGACGCCGCTGAAGCGCTTGTCGCCGCATTTGCCTCCGCTGTTTCGGCATTAGTTTCCGCTGTCTCAGCATTTGTCTCAGCTGTCTCAGCTGCTGCCTGTGCCGCCTGTGCCGCTAGTTTTGCCGCTTCCGCTGCTGCCGCGTCTGCTGCGACTCCGGCCTCGCTGCCTGCTGCTGCTGTTGCACTAGCTGCTGCGTTGGCTTCGCTTGTAGCAGCCGCCGCCGCGCTTGCTGCTGCCGCTGTTGCTGATGTTGTTGCTGTGGCCGCATCTACAATCAGTTCCCATTTAGATGAATCTGTGTTGGTGCTGATAGGCAGTGAACCAGACGATGTGTGGGCTGTCTGACAAATATAGATATTGTCGTTAGTCGTGTCCTTAATCAAGTCACGAACAGCAAATGCAGTGTCTGCCGCCCAATCACCACGGAATACACCCAGTTCCTGTGTGACTGACAGTTCGCCTGTGCCGTCAAAAGCTAGGATTTTGTTCGCACGGTCAGATGAACCAACAGTGAACTCTGTCGATGTCATTGTGTTTGTGCGTGACAGCTTGATAGCGCGGTCTAGTTCTTCTTGCTGCTGTTGGGCAATGAATGTCAGCTTATCAAGCGCATTCTCGTGTTCTTCAGCCGGGAAAGGGTCGTTAGGAGTGTAGTCTGTTGTCTGTGTAATCGCCGCTGCACGCCGTATCACAACGGTAACGCCTGAAGCTGGCGGTGTGACAAAGGTTACGTTGCCGCCGCCTGCGTCACCAACACCGGAAACAGTGTAGTTCGTTGTAATGGTTTGCACAGTCTCTGTGCCAGTCGCGTCAGTACGCAAGATAACTGTAAGGTCATCTTCGTCAAACACCTTAAAGGTGTAAGCGAATACAGCGTTGCTGCCATCGCCTGAGTAGCTGTTCTTTGTGGTGGTGCTGCTTACAGTCATGTCAAACTCCTTAACCCTTTATACAGCAAAACAGACGCTATTAAAACTGTACTGCGCTCTGTGATGGTGGCAGAAAAAATTCTGCGCCTTGGTCGTTTTCAATCCTACGTTCCAGACGCTTTAAGTATCCGGGGCTCATGGCCTCTGACAACCCATACAAAAACAAATAGTCGATAGCAGCTTTTGCATAGAATAAATTTGCGCCCGGAACTGTTCTGAATGCAGTTTGTATGGCTTTTTCACCAGCCTTGTCCAAATCACCGCTCATCATAGAACCATAAATGCGGGCAACATCATCAAGCATGCCGAATGTCGGGCCAGCTACTGTTTGTGTCAGCGACTGCCCATATCGGTTGTATTCGCCGAAGATAAAATCACCGTAAATGCCAGCGCCGCCGCCAGCCACAAATGCTTCAATAAACGTCTTTTCACGAAGCCCATTCTTTTGGCTGTATACCTCGCGTGGCTCACGGCCTTTGAGAATGTCCTTTGTTGCGTTTGCAATGAAGCCCATGACAGTGGTGCCTATCATCATTTGTACCATAGCCATAGCGCCAGATTTGCCAGCTGCCTTGCGACCATAGTATTGGCGCTGCAAACCTTTCGTGACAAAAGTAATAGGGAATGACTTAAACTGCATTACCATGCGGATAGCCTCACCAAGCGGCGTTCCCCTCTTTGTGCCTTGGTTCATTATAGCACGCTCACGCGCACCCGGAGTCGGTACAGCTGAATCAGCACTATCTGCATAATATGCAGCAAGCCTTGTTCTAAAGTCGTCTTTGAACTGTTGCCGCATAGCATCCGTAATGTCTGTGCGCCCGGTGCGCTTAGAAATAATCTTATCCATTTGCGCTGGTTGCAAATCATTGACCATTGCCGGGAAGATGTATTCTCTGTCATCCGGGCCTTTCCTGTCCACGCCGCGCAAAAGCTTTAAGTCATCTGCGTCAATATTGTACATGGCCAGCGTATTCCGCAGTTCAATCGGCAATTCATCGAAATTCTTATTAACATGACTCGCCAAATCAGAAGCTAGTATTTTAGCCACACCATCTTTTTGTGCGCTGTTCCAGAATTGCATGCCATTCAGCTTAAAATAAGTTTGCTGGGCTTTCGTAAGAAAACCGGGCAGCTGGTCATCGGCTCCAAACCTAGAATGCAAACTGCCAAGAAAAGCATCAACACCAGTGCCGAGATGGTACGAAAATTCTTTTTTCTGTTCATCCGTGAATGCACGCATAACATCTAATATCGACTCACTGTACGAGTCAAATAGACCTCTGCCAGTTTCGCGTTGCAATAATGACGCTTTAGACGCCACATCAGAAAACGAAGATATTGTGGCAAACCCAAGTTTTGACATGTTTTGTATAGCGCGAACACCCGCCGCTGTAGCTGTCAAATCAAGGCCCATAAGCTTTTTTTGCTGTCCGAACACTGCCCTTGTTGTGCCATCAAGTTCAGCAAGCGCGTTCTCAAGCCTGCGTTTGCCGCGAGGCGTAATTTCTGGAATGGACTCAATGACCCTGTTGAGCATGGCTTCAGGGTTTGTACCAAGAACCTCCATTAACGCAATGGACTCGGCATCATTGCCAATACCATCTAACACTGAGGTTATAAGGTCTTTGCCAGAATATAGTTTTGCGTAATTGTGTGACGATTCCCCATCTTTAAAATGCAGAACACGAGAACCACTAAGTTTTTTTGCTAGGTTTGCTGGCCCCTTGAAAGCTGTTATAGGGTCAACCTTGCCGTCCTCGCCAAAAACAGAAGATACTTTTTGGAATCTTCCGCTTTCAAGATGGTCATAAGCCTCTTTCAAAAAAGCTTTTTCGCCGCCAGCGCGAACACCGTCAAAAGTTTTTTCTTGGTCCAAAAGCGGCAGAATGTCATCGTACCATTTGTCAAAGCCAGCATCCCGCAATCTATCAGGGTTATGACGCTGCCTAACCACATAATTAGCCAATTCGCCTATGTTTGCACCGTTACGGTTTTTTCTATTCAGTAGGTTTTTTTGCACCTTTTGAATAGCCTCTGCTATCTGCTTGGCCTCAATGCTTTCCGAAGAACCTATGCCATCGAACAATTCACGGTAAATTAACTCATCAAGCTGTCCTGATTGAAACATCTTTACCAAATCGTTCTTTTCTAACTCAGCAAGCAATAAGCCAGCTGCGTCATTAAGTATACCTTGTCTCCGTGCATCAACAGACATGCGCCCGCCAGTGTAATTTTTTACTGAGCCAACAAGCATATCAAGCAAAGCGTCTTCTGCCCTGCCATCATAGTTTTTTATTTGCGCTGCAATTTCAGCGCCGCGTTTTCTGTTTATAAGCAAATTCCGCTTTTGAATTGCTGCGTTGATTTTAGCTTGGCGCTGTATATTTACGCCTTCATTGATTAGGTCATCAAGCTGAGACTCGGAATATACTCTTGTCCCACGCCTTTCAATGCGAGAAACAAGCTGGTCAAGGATTTCTGTCGCCTCTGCATCATCAATCTGATGTCCAACAGCTTCAGCCGCCGCTTTTATGTCAGCAATACAAGCTTTCATTAGACGTTCCTCACCATACAGTTAGCAGCAGCGCGAGTAGCCGCACCATAACCTTCTTCAGCTTTAGCTATCAACCCATCGTATACGGCGATTTCATTAACAAAGTCATCCGGCACAGCGCCCTGTTCAATCAAAAAGTTGATGTCTGCAATCAGCTGTTCGTTTTCTCTGTTGATGACACCAAGTTCATCAGCGTCAAACTCCTCGGCGGCTGCATCGGCTTCAGCCATGCGTGCTTCAAAGTCTTTCACATCCTGTGACTCATCTATCGCCGCATATTGCTGTTCACGCAATCGGAAAAATTCTTCTTCCGTTAAACCATCAGGCGCATCAGCCGGAATTTCATCAGCGCGTTCATATATCTCACGGCGATTATCAAGCATCCGAATAAAATCTTCATCGCTTATGCCTTTAGCATCTATGCCATAACGCTCGGCTTCTTCTTTTAAAGCCAACGCCGCTTCCCGCTGTTGAAGGGCATCAATGTCCTCATCGCGGTATCTTGGCGCGCCTTTGTAGTCTTCATTAAAGGCATCAAGCAATTCTTCTACAGTTGGCCGCTCGCGGAAATAACCTGCCTCAAACGCGGCTTCGCCAATTCTATCAAGATACTTAGGCTCTGGCCCTAGCTTTGGCCCTTCACCTTTTTTGCCACGCTTACGTCTGGCTTTTGAAGAAATTATTGTAGGGTCTTTGTCTATGATTTGTTTAACATCGCCCACATTCGGGTCATCTACACGAACCCCGCCTAGCCCTCTTATAAACTCAGTCAATGTTTTAGGCTTCGGCGCACTAGCCATAGCTGGCCTTAGAATGTCCGGTACTTTATTACCCTTGCGGCGAGGCTCAAACAATGGTGTCTGGCGCACTCTTTCAGGAACTTGGTTAGCGCCTCTAAATATAGGGTCGTTCCTAAGAATAGGGTCGGCCTTAACGAGTAGATTTGTTTCAACAGGTCTGCCTTCAATAGTTTGCGCAACAGCTGTTCTCAGAATTTGTTCGCGTGTTTCTGGCGTTGTTTTTTTAAGCGCATCCCCAATAGCGCCAAACCCAACGTGGAACCCACCGCCAAGCGTGGTTCCAAACGCAATGTTCATAAGGCTGTTAGCAATCCCATAATCATTGTTTTGTTCATATAAGGCAGTCGGGTAAACGATAAACTCTAATCCAGCAGCGCCAACAGCACCTTCTGCTGCGCCCTTGCGTAGCCTTGCAAATGCTTTGCCGTGTTTGGCAACCATAGCAGCATACCGCGCCTGCCCCATTACAGGTATAAAAGAAGCAGCAATGTTTAGCGGGTCAAGCATGCTACCAACCAAACCAACGCCAAGCTGCGCAGCAACAAGCCCGGCGCTGCCGCGTGAACGATTCAGTATCAGCTTTCTTGCTTCGCGCTCATCGTATCTATCCGCAAGCATAGACGCAGCTGATTCATAAATGCCATTTCTGCCAACGCTAATTCCTTCTCGAAAAAAATCACTCGCTTGGTATTCTTCTGGCGTTAGCTTCCGGCCAGTGTTGCCAAAGAAAAACTGTTGCCCAGCCCTGTACGCTGACGACATAGGGTTTTCATATAGTGTTTGCTGGAAAGTCGCGCCCAAGACATCAAGTGTGCCAGCTTGTGAATAAGCGAAATAGTCTTGCCGCAAAATATCACTTTGCTGTTGTGCCGGGATATACAGGTTTACCATTCTTAGTACCTTTGTGCGGCTATGGCTTCGTCTGTTGGCAAGCCTTGCCCCATGGCCGCCTGTTCTTCAGCGTATGATAAGATGCCCATAGCAGCCAGTTCTTCAAACGAATACTGAACCATAAATGCGCCAGATTCGCCCACATCATTTGTTTTACGCAAAACAGGATTGCCAAACGCATCTACTAAATAAACGCCACTATCATCATCGCTAGTAACCCAACGCCCAGCTCTGGCCAAGTCAGAGGCGTATATTTGCCGGGTCGCTTCTGGGCGCGCATCTGCTGAAACGCCAGACTCAGGAACAATCAAGTCAGCGATAAGATTTTCATCGCGCACAAGTGTTCTTGTTGCCCGCGCAAAAGCATCACTCATGCCAAAATATTTGCCCTTTGGGATGCGGAAAAAATTATTTGCGCCAGTATTAGCAAACTCGTACTTATCTGTAATCACACTTGCCGCGACTTTAGCTGCACGATTAACATCCATGCCCCTAACAACGTAATACTGCGCCAACCTGTTTACAGCTTGCTCCATCTCAAAAACACTTGTTACGCGGCCAGAGGTCGCTGTTTGGTCTAATCTGCCCTGCTCTATATCACCCACTATACTTTTTCTGTATTCGGACATTTCCTCTGACACAGCTTTTGTGATGTCAGCGACATTTGCGCCTTCAAGTTCAAGCCCAGCCTTAATTATTGATTTATCTATCTTTTCTGCGTTTAGGAGGTCTAACGCACGAGGATTTTCAGCTGCAAACAGCGCTATGTTTTGTGACGCGCTCATACCCATGCGTCTTGCTTTTGACATTGCAATCCCGCTGAGTTCATCGCCAAAGCCACCAAAGAACTCTTGCATGATTTGTATGGTTTCTTGTGCGTTTGCTTGTTCGAGGTTGCCTTGAAGCTGCTTAAACTGCTCGTTAGTAAAAGGTGAAAGTTGTGATTCTGACAGCCCCATTCCACGCTGTATTTCTATAATCTGTGTTGGGCTTGGCTGCTTCCCTGTCTTGTTTTGGTAGCGCTGAATAACATAATTAGCTGGGTCTAAAGCAATTGCTTCTTTTCTGGCGGCCATAGCGCTATCAAGTGCTTTCAAAGCATACTCTGCCTTGCTTTCATTACCCGCCGCGTTCTCTATCAAAATAGTTCTGTTGCGCTCATAAGCTTGATTTACATCAGCCACACTCGAAAATTCAATGTCACCAACAAGGCCAGCAACCAAATATGTCGCCTCTACCTGTTCTTCGATTTTATCAGCTTGCGCAATTTGCCCTATATCCCGCAATCTAGCGGCCACTTCTAGTCCTCGGCTCCTTGCGTTTGTTAGGTCAAAGTTATCTGCGCTAGGCAAACGCATTGCAGACAAAGCGTCACCAGCAGCAGAAATCAACTCTTGGCGCTCGACTGTCTCCATCTCATTCATACGCCCATATAGCGATGAAACAAGTTTTGTGCGCTCATCCAAGTTATATACCGAATATTCGTCCTCACCATTCAGTATCTGTTCTTCAAGCTGCTCAAGCTGCGACAGTGTAGCCGCATCATCGCGCCCGATTGAAGCTACTCGCTCTCTGTCAAGCTGGAACATAAAGGCTTCTGAAGACAATACCCTATCTGAAACGCCATTGCGTTCTGCGCGGGAAACCTGTTCGTCATATCCGGCTAACGCTAGTTCCCTAGACATTTGCCCGCTAACAAACTGCGAGATAATGTTTTGGCCAGCCTTGTCTATTGAATTTGCTGTGTTGGTTAATTCAACATCAAAAGCCTTTTTAATGCCGCTCAATCTGAATTGCTGCGCACTAGCGTCTAGCTTGCTTAATGCCCGGCGGTTGCGCGTCTTTGAAATGTTCGGCGTGTCTAGGTTGCTCTTATATTCTTCGACAAAAGCATCAAAATTGACGTTGTACTCGTTAATGTTTTGAGACTGGTCGCGCAGATTAAATTCAAGCGCTTTTTCTTGAAAATCGTTAATTGTGTCTGCGGTAAATGTTTCTTCAAGTTCAACTTGGCGGCGCTTTTCAAATGCAGTAGCTATGTCAGCTACAGCCCCCAATGCCTGCTGAGTTGTTCTAACGCCTGCCAACATGCCCTGCTCAAGCCCGGCACCTGACAGCCTTGGCCCAAGCTGGCCTGTAGCCAGCGGAACTTGTTGGCCTTGATTGTATGTTGGAATCTTAGGCATTAGTCATTAGCCTCCGTATATCCTGAGTAGGCTTGTGTTGCGCCACTAAGCAGTGAACCGATTGCAGCCTGTTGATAACCTGTTTTACGCGCCTCACCCGAAAGCAAAATTGACTCGACTTCAGCTTCTTTCCTTGCTTGTTCAATGCTGCTTGCATACTGAATGCGTGACGCCGTGTCTTCAATACCAAAATAAATCTCTGCCAATGCACTTAATGGTGAACCACTAAGTTGCACACCAGATGTGGCAACAGCTACCCTTGCTGTTCCAATAGTCTGTTCGCCGCGCTTTCTTGCCCTTGCTTCTTCATCGCGCTTGGCGCGTGCAAGCAAGACAGATTCGTTTCTCGCCACCTCTGCATCGCGTTCTGCAACCTGTTGTGCATATCTAGCGGCTTGACGGTTGCCTTTGTAACCGACAACACCTTGCAGCATAGATGCGCCTGCTGCTATTTCTCCGGCCATTAGCTTACCCTCGCCATTCTGTAATAATCACTTCCGTCCGGGCCGTACTTTTTCATCAAACCCTCATTCTCAAATCCAAGCCATCTTGCAAATCTGACTGCTTGGCCATCCTCCGCATGAACACTTGCTTGCACCCGCTGTACCTGCGCCTCATGCATAATAACATCAAAGAACTCATCAGCATATCTAGCAACGGTAATCGGCGTTTTATAGGCATGCTTAGACACCATTATCCAGCCCTCGCCTACACCCTGCCACAACACATGTACACCGCCCATAACGATGATGTCGCCATTCCTGCGCCCTGTCAGGCCCACCACGTTGCTGTGGCTCTTAAATGACTCGCGGTAAGCAGACTCAAAGCTGTACCCCAAGTCAATCTCGTCAACATCGCTTCTTTGGAACATAGTGACATCAAGCATCGAATGTGTTGGACCTCCGCATAATTGCAAGAACTGTCATCGGCAGTGGCTGTGTCTGCCGCACCAAAACCCTTGCATCGTTATCATATCCCGATGGAAAGAATATCTCTTTGTCGCCGTCAAACATTGGCACGGCTTCATCCATCGCCATGCTACTGTCGCGGAACGGTATCCTGTCCAGATTGTTTGCGTCCGGGCCAACCTCTGCGCCTACGCTATCTAGGAAACGCACAGTTACGCCATGGATACGCTTAATCTTGCCTTGTGATATGCCGTCATCTGCGCCAGCCTCCATACGCAGCGTCTGAATAACAGAGTCATATGAGTAGCCCACATGCACTTTAGATGAACTACGGTCCAGCGTAATACTGCCGCCGCTTACCACTTTGTCTGCGTGTGCTGCGCCGTCTGCCAGTATCTGCACAGTTTCGCCTTCGAGATGGTCAAGGCCACTAATCGTTGTTGTAGCCGCGCCGTCATATGTAAGGCCGCTATCTACATAGAACGCATCAGTAACGTCAGCGCCAAAGTAAATCGGCTTCATATATACAATGTGCCGCGTCTCAACGCTGTTAATCGTGCGTTTAACTGACAGATACACTTGGTCTTCAGAACCTGAAGGTATTGATGCAATACTTTCCACAACAGCTGTGCCGCCTAGCGTATGTTCATGCCACGCGATTGTGTTGTTTTGCGGGTCATAACTGAGGCCAAGTAGTTCGCCATCAGAGCGCACAAACCACAAAATAAGTTCCGGCTCTTGCTGCCATGTCATGTCATCCAAGCCAACGCGGGCCAGATGCTCTGCCAATACAGTCAAATCGCGTCCTGTAAGGCCATCAACATCCAAGTTAAATGTGATTTCCTTAACTTTGGTCTGCCCTTTCTGCACCATAATAGTGCTAGAGCCTGCACGCACCGGGCGCACATCTGATGCGCCGAATGTGGTTTCACGCAACACGTTCACATTCGTAGGTGTAACAGGCTGTGTGCCAGAGCCGCCAGACATCGTAAACTCTGCGCTACTTGTCAGAATTTGCAAGAAACGGCCCTGAATCATGTGCTTTATGACGTTCACTTGGTCAGACGCAATCGTGACGTTAATCGCCTTGTCGTCTTCTGTTCCCGGCTTATGGTTCTCAAAATCGGCAGTAACTGAACCAAAGATTGTTTGTGGCTGGTTTACTGTGCCAGCGAAAAACAATCGCTCCTCGTAAAACGCCACCGCCCTTGGGTAGCCGTTCTTTTCGCTAAACGCACCCTCAGACCATGTTTTAACACCCGCAGACAAGCCAGCGCTGCCGCCACTCGTGTATGCTGTGTAGCCTGTAGAGTCGATGCCAGAAAGCTGAAAGGTGTTGGTAGTTGCGCCAGCAACGGTAAATACAAGGTTATTGACCTCTGTCATGCCAACAACATTTCTAATGATAATCTTTTCGCCGTTAGTAAAGCCATGAGAAGATGCTGTTACAACTGCCGGATTTGCTTGAGTTATGTTCGTTATCGTTGCCGTCAAATCTGCAACGTGGTTGTCCGATACTCTTTCGACTACTTCTACAGTAGCGATATATCCAGATGTAACGCCAGTGACTTTAACGTAACCACTTCCATTATGCAGAAACTCCCACTGTGTAAAACCAGTGGAGCTATCGTGATACGACTCAGTGCCTTCAAGATGCACAGGTGGCGTATTGCCTGTTGTTGTTGTTGAGCCTGTTACGTTTTTATAAACATTGTCATTGTAATAAACCAAATCATTATTGGCATAAGTTTCTCCAGCAGCCCAAGCCTCGTGATTAATCTCAACTGGCTTTCTAAACCTAAACAATGCGCCAACGTGGTCAGCTACAAAATAGTCGCTTGTTGATGTCATTATGACACCAGTGCCAGGTGCTGATGACGAAAGCTCTAGTTTTGTCTCTGTTATGTTTTCATCAAGATATGGCCCATCGACAAAATCAATGTCGTTGAACGTAAAGCTGCTTGCTGTCGTCCGGGTTAGCTTGGCAGGCGGGTGGTTCTTATGTGCAAAGTAAATAACGTCAGCAGACTGCGTGTAATTCAGTTCGAATATTTCTGTTGCTGAATACGGTGTCACAA
>Ga0208645_1003075_pt1 | contig 12636 bp, 14 predicted proteins | sample VirMetDEL_Sep_01_FD_184519 | JGI IMG/M metagenome (GOLD analysis project Ga0208645, IMG submission 184519) | Aqueous microbial communities from the Delaware River and Bay under freshwater to marine salinity gradient to study organic matter... | ecosystem: Environmental > Aquatic > Marine >...
TTCTAAGCTCTTGGAAGTATGGTTCCTCCTCTCAACAGCTTAGAATGAATGTATTCGTATGTATCTAGAAACTTTAGCCACTCACCTATTACAGAGCACTCACGCTGCATGCATAGACGAGTTGTTTTGCTTCTGAATGATAGATATTCTATGAATGTTGTTCTTGTTATTTCAGAGGTGTAGTTTACGTTTTTGTACTCAAGATATTTGGCTAGATGATTGTGAATGATTCCGCTCTTATTCAAAAATGTTGTTTCAGCAATTAATTCAGCTCTTCTGCGTTTCTCGTGATGACTGATAAATTCTTTGATTGCTGTTTCGATGCTTACGCTTTTTACTTGTTCATCTTGGTGTTGTCTTGAGCCTTGCTGTAAGCCTTCCAGTAATGCCCTGCCTTGGCTTGCTTGAGTTACTAATGGAGTGCCTGTAGCAATGGCTATAGCGGCATCAGAGGCTGTCTCAGCTGCCTCTGAGAGTGAACTTACATTCTGAAGTAATTGGTATTTGTATTTACGCTTTCCTCCCTCTGTAACTCGTTCTCGGTAGAAGTATTTTCCAGCACTCGTGCCTTCGTCAAACCTTCCAACGATTCCACGTCCATTCAGTACTTTCTGCTGTTCACCGATGTAAGCCAAGGTGACAATGGGATTACAATGCGTCTATTGTAATTCCCCAAATCCTTTGCGTCAACTGGCTTGCTCGCTTTTCATGAGCCAGTACGAAATGTCAGTCATAGCAATGGGTTTGGAGGAATTAAAGGCTTACAATGCAGTTACAATGAAGCACCTAAAGGACAGTTTTTTGATTGCCCTACTGGATGAGTAATACTAACTAGCAATGCAGTCATTGTCACGGCTGACAATAGTTATTGTAATTTGAACTCATAAAGCCAGTCATAGCCTGCTTACTCGCTCTTCAGAAGGGAATACGAGTGCCAAAAGAGTGAAAAAGGAGGAAATTTGCGCTGCCTATCAATCCGCATCACTCTTTTGATGAGTAAACTTTGAAGGTAAAACGAAAAATAGTCAACAGATTACGAGCGATAGATGCACTATCTGTTGTGCTATCAATATATTAAATGCGCTATGATCCGAGTCGTCAAATAGTTCGTAGTCCGAGAATCTGTATGATTTAAGACAGGGTCTTGGTGTGAAATAACTCTTTAAACACAGATAGCAAATCCATCAGTGCCAGTCGGCAGCCTTCAAGAAGTCGAATCGCCTCTTTAAATTTCGAAATCGATGCATCAGAAGACTAAATCAGCAAGTCAGCAGGGGGCTAGGGGGGCAATAAGTGAGAGCGGTATGTATGTAAATCACCTCACAAATTTTTATTATTTTCTTGCACCACTAGCCAATCTCAAACGACTAGAGACTCACACCCAGCTGCCAAGCCATCAGTCTGTCTCTCTCCTCTTCCACCAATAAAGGCACCATCCAGTCAGATTCCACTTCGGCGGCTACTTCACGTCCAAGCTCTTCGATGCCGAGTGCTAGCCAAGACTTATAGCCATCAGCGTCATTAGCTCTGAGTGCCATCAGTAGCTCTTGCAGCAGGGCCAGCGTCATCTGAGTGTCGAGGGTCGTTGGTTTGGGGCAACTGCTTAAAGCATTCCCCGTTGCAATAACAAACCCCGCTCGTGGCGGGGCTAGTGAATATTCAGTCGGGAGATTGATAGCCACAATCAGCGAACCTGCTCGTTTATGGAATGGGACGTACTCAACGCAAGCTTCTATCAGGTCATTCCTTTCATATCACGCTTAGATGCAATAGCCGTCAGTTTTTGATTGCCAAAGGCTTGAGAAGGGATGTGCTGCTAGCTGTTCTGGATAAAGCCAAGCAGAAGGTGCCACACAAGTTGTATTCGGTGTGTCTGATGGCTAATCACCTACATCTGCTTCTGCGTCCTGATGATGCATCACAGCTGCCAAAGCTGATGCATTGGGTTGGCTGGTACTCAGCGATGGCACTGAATCGTCTTTCTGGACGTTGCGGGCATTTTTGGGAGGCAAGGTATTACGCCATTGCGATTGCGCCTAGAGACCACAGGCGAGTGCTGAATACATTGCGGTATATCCACGCCAACCCAAAGGCAGCCCTCTCGCTCACCACGTAAAGGATTAGGTATTGCCTTGTGAGAAACATTAAAGCACCGCTTGATGCCAGACTTCACCTCAGCCGTTGATACTTCACCTTGTGTTGTCGCAAAAAGCTCCTCTTTGTCCTGATTTGAATTGAATAGCTCTGGCCGCTGAGAGAGAAGCATCTATTCTCCAATCATCACAGGCTCCCTTGAGATTTTTTTGCGAATACTTGACCATTCCACGATTTATGTATACATTCGAATTGGGATTTTTAGGGTCTAACAATATAGCTTTGCTGAAATCATCGTAAGCGCCCTGTAAATTATTTTGAATACCCTTTATTGCTCCTCGATTTTGAAAATATGTCGGATTAGTTGAGTCCAATTCAATTGCCTTGTTGAGATCAGAAATTGCTCCAATAAAGTTTTTTAATCCACTTCTTGCATTTGCGCGATTGGAGTAGCTTTCTGCATTGCGGGGATTTAATATGATTGCCTTATTGAAATCAGAAATAGAGCTTTGCAAGTCTCCTAGCTGATAAAGGGCAAACCCCCTGCCGAGATAGCTATCAGGTCTTTCAGGATACGAACTAATGACTATATTGAAATCACTAATAGCGCTTCGATAATCACCTAATTCAGTTTTTGCGGCCGCACGACTTTCATACGATAAAGCATATTTGGGATTAAGTTGAATTGCTTTATTGAAGTCATTAATAGCACTGTGATAATCATTCAACCAGTTTAACTTTATTTCACCACGGATATAGAAAGCAGTGGGAGAAGCCTGTAATTGAATTGACCTTTCTAAATCGGTCAAGGCTCCATTCACTCCATTCTTGTCGCTTGCAAAAAGCCTTACAATTGCACGATTTCGGTAGTATATGTGGTTATCAGGATTTAGCTGGATTACTCTGTTGACATCATTTAGTGCTCTCTGGAAATCTTTATTACGGATAAGACTTTGCGCGCGATTATTGAGAGCTGCGGTATAGTTTGGCTTGAGTTGAAGCGCCTTGCTGTAATACTTAGTGGATTCCTGGAAATATCCTAAATTGCTTTTAGCAGATGCTATGTAAAAATATCCTGTGGCACTTTTTCCCAGCTTAAGTGATTGTTCGGCTAGTCGAATAACTGTTTGTTCTCTTCCTTTTATGTTTTCTGATGAAGCTGCCTGTGCTAAATAGTCAGATGCTGTCAAAGCAGAGGTGGTTGAAATGACAACAGGATCACCACTATTAAACAGCTTGTAGTAAGTTATTGGTACACCTTGATTGATTCCTGTTTTAGTTATATTGTCTGTTCCTATAGATGCTTGTTCGCTCTTTTCACCTCTACCGTGAATACCAACTAATTTTCCCGCTGAGTTTAGCAATACTCCACCACTCATTCCTGGAAATGTTTGATTGTCATATAGTAATTGGTAGCCCTGATCAATTCCTACTTCTGCGTTTGCAACTAACTCTCCTATCCCATAACGTAGCATCCGTGAGTTATTAGAAGCAAATCCTGCGACATAAATTGGATCATCGACCTGAATTTTTTTTATATCCCCGATTGATGCCACTTCATAAGCTCCTGAACTATTGAACGTAAGAACAGCCATATCCACCTGTCCCAACCGTTGGATGCTGCCTTGCTCTAATTGATGCTTCCTCCCGTCTGGTGTCGATATCGCTAGTTCCTCGCCAGGCCTATTGCCACTCACTACATGCCAAGCAGTCAATACTGTATAGCGGTTGTCTTCCTTCTTGACGATGACACCTGAACCTTGCGTAGCACCTTCTATGCGAACTGTTATTGCTTTGGCAATACGCGCAACGGCAGAAGAGTCTTGAGCCCCTGCAGCACCTTGATGCAGAACCACTGCTGTTGTTGCAGTGGTGATGCCAAGTGTTCCTAATAGCAGAGGTTGCCCTAATGGCAGCAGTGCTAGGGCAGCAACAAGAGCATTAGTTCTCCGATGCATTGGGGTGACGTATGTGGGCTAATGGTAAAGCGTTGTCTTGGTTCTTACTCAAACCTTGGAATTATATTCACTAATCGCATCTTTAAATATTAATAATTATTCTCCTTGATTTTTATCAATCAACTGATTGAAAACGAAGATGCTCCTGCAACACCATATCTGCTTACTTTAACTTCATTCACATTTCCCTTAGATGGATCAGTACTGAGAATATTGAAACTAGCCGAGTGTTTGACTTTCATCCATCCCTCAACAGCATGTAATGCAAAGCATTATCTATAGTTGTTTTTCCTATTAATGGTTTTTGATTTATTTTTTTCATTTTGAGATTTGATGTTAATGATTTGCTGTTCCGTTGGTTGAGCATTTACTGACAATTCAAGACTAATATGGTCACATGCATCTAAGTAAGGTTCAATTTTTGACTTGAATGCTGTCTTGTCCATAGTGTTAATTTGACGAAGGTGTATATTGAATTGAGAATATATTTTTCGAAAGAACGGTCTACTTCTAACTCCTTCTATTGGGATTTTAGATATATTTACAAAATAATTAACGTACCCTGTTATGTAGTTGGATTGATGCGTGTCAGGCGTAAATGCGTGGTATGGTTTTGGCTTAGAAGCATATTTACTTGTATTATTGACAATGTTCTCGCTTAATTTATCGCAAAAAACCGCCATGTCTGTAAACCCATAATCATTCATGTTTCTAGCTTTCAATGCCCGTTTCACATCGTTATCGTCAAACGCAAATGCATTGGAGGGCAGCAATCCTGCGACGGTTGTTACTAAAAAAAGTTTAAGGAGGGTTCTCATGAACCATCGCGATTGACTACGAATGTAGCATACTTAGTTGTGTTTGCCATGGCCAGACGTTGATTTTTTAAGCAAGGTAAGCAACAAACCCCTATTCATCAGGAAATCAGAAAAGCCTATAGTTTTCATACGACTGAGCCTGGTTAAACCTATTCATCAAAGCAACCAATGCTCTCTTGATTGCTGGCACATTCTCTGATTTAAGAGTAGCTGCTAGTTGCTGAAGTTCCTGCTGTGAGAGATTATTTTTCGCCCAAGCAAGAAGTGCCTTGAACGATTCTTCACCTCCAACGATTGACAGTATGCTTTCCGCTGAATCGCTTCCAGAAGCTGCTGAAGATGGTTGCTGATTATCGCCACTACAGAATTTGGCAAACAACGTAATTACTTCAGAAGCTGGTTTTAGTTCCATATCAAATGCCTCTAATTCCATCATCTTGTCTCTTCCGCGATATTGATTGAGAATCTCTGCATAATGTGGTGCTTGCTCTTTTAATCTACGAAGCATTCTTGGGTGATATGTTTCTTTCCAAAGTAGACCCCCATTACAAGCCTGCATGACATGAGCACTTTCATGAGCAAGCACTTCCCAAACAGCACTTGTGTCGTTGAAATCAATATTGTTTGAGCAGAATACAAGACGATCACCTGTTCCATCTTGCGTTGGAGCCTGGTAAAAGCCCATCATTGATGATTCACACTTATCAGTTTTTTGAACCTTGGTTCCTGTCTGTTTGACATACCCGATAAGCAGCTCAATATCCTTTTGTGAGTCAGCACGAGATGCTGGTACAAACAAAAACAGGCCTGTGATCTGACTTAAGACCATGAGAAAGGTCAGATGCTTTGCAGGTTTCATATCAATCAGAACAGTGAGTATCCAGGTGTCGTTGTTGGTGCTGTATTCATAGGTGCAGGAGTTATTGCACTCCCCATTCTTCTCTGAATTACAGAATCCACACTCACATACATGCGAGCAGTGGTCTCTTCTAGCGGTGACCCATCAGGTTTTTTCTGGACATCAAAAAGCTTTTGCAATGTAGCTGTAGCATTTTGGCCTGGCTTGAGTGTGTAGAGCAAACCCGCACAAGCTCCACCATCTGAATTGGCAACACAAATGACGGGAAGACCATTCATCCGACCAGTGGTGATGAATTCGAGGTTATTCGTAGAGTGAAATTGCTGAAATCGCATAGAAACCTCGCGGCATCGCCTCTCAGGTGTCCAGCCTGAACTGGAGAACGTCGAGCTCTTCCAATAGATGATCGGGACTTGTTTGCCTGACTTTGTTTTGACAACGGTTGCAGGGACACCGTTTGCATCCATACAGGAAATGCTTGAGGCGAGAGCAGCAGATTTAGATGCTTGCGGACATATTGAGATAAAAATTGCTGAAATCAAGAAAAGCTTGACCATCAAAACCACCTCTGCGTGGTATTCAGTTTAACATTCACCAGCTATGAAGGCAATTCTGTTAGAGATGCTCCCCACACATTTATGCAGTTGACAGATACAATGTATCAAAGGATTTTAAAGCTTACTTTCGAAATACCACTTGCCAAGTCACTCTAATAAAGACACATTAAAGCACTAGACTGTTAACAAAAAGTCAATTATAGACAGCGATTATAGAAATTACAAATCCATATGTTGAACAGTCAGGATTCCGATATAGAAAATGGCTGTAGAGAGGCTAAGTGCTTTTGTAGCTCATTCCATCCAAAAGCTTCAAGAAAAAAGTGAAGCACTCACGCAAAAATATCTATGGAATTCAATGATCCAGCGTGGAATATTAATACAGAGGAGAGACTCATCGAATCGACAGACACGTAACAGAGGAAGGTGTTGCTTGCTTACCGATGTATCCCCATAGGAAATTTTATTATCTCTAACTCGCCTTGGCTATGGAGTTAGACAAATCAAAATATCACTAACCATAAGGAGTTGACAACAAAACCTCTGCCTTGCCTATACGCTTTCCAGATGTAAGCGAGTACTTGACAGCAAAAAGGTTTGAAGTTCCAGAATCATTTGCCATTGATATGACCGCTGCATAAGTAGAGGTATATGGCGCAATAAATTTCTACAGATACACTACTGACGATGCTCAGCTAACAAGCTATCTCTATCTAGGGGAATCTAGGCGACTCATCCACGAATACTCACGCGGCGTAACAGGAAGCATAAAGAATGGAGGCAACTTATAATAATTAGAGTGATACTGATTGTTATGAACACACTCCTCACAATCACCCTCTCAGTCGCAGGCATTGCAGCACTTCCAGCAGTTGCTGAGGTAGATCCAATCGAAATAGAGTCGTTTGCAGTGCAGCAAGCTCCGATAAAGCAAGTCTATCTTTTACTTATTACACAATCAAATGTCCGAGGTGTGAAATCCTCAGCCCACTCAACCTTCCCAATGCCAGACATCAATCAATGCGAGCAGGAAGGTAAGCGATGGAAGACAACAGCAATAGATGGAATCAATGGCAAGGATAAAAGCTATTATTGTGTCAAAGGTTCTAAGTAATGAAAATCCTATTAGCACCACTGCTCCTTGCAGTATCTCTCCCAGCCTTTGCTGAGGTTGATCCCAAGATTCACAAGCTCTGTATTGAAGCCAAAGACTATGCAGGTTGTGTGAGAGCGATGATGGGAGATACATCATCTACGACAAGGCAAATACGTTCGCAGGGTGCTGATATTGCAGAAGGTAATCAATGTCCTTCTGGTTTTGCATATGTCGGTGGAGGTAACTGCATGGAAGTCAAATGCGTGTACAACACTGCTACAGGACTTGGATTTGATACTGGTCATGACCAACGAGTAGCAGGAAAGGCAAATTGGCGTTGTAAGGGTTCGTTTTGGTACGGAGCTGGTGTTATGCAACTTGTAGGAAATGCACGAGCAAGTATTAACCCTGAATGTCCATTGGGAGAGCCGCAAATTGGTTACAACAGCACCTGCCAAAAAGCACCTGCTGGATGGGAAAGTCCATCTGATAAAGCAGCTAGAGAAAAAAGAGAAGGTCCAAAATGTGACTTCAAACTAAAAGCATATGGCTGCAGCTATGACGCATACCTCGTTGCAAATCCTGCAATGAAGCAGTGGGCTGAATTGAACCCAGCAATGGCTGAGAAGGAACGCATCCGTCTTCAATCAACTGATTGAATAATTATCAATATAGATGAGGAAAATTCTTCCTATGCTGCGCTAACCCATAGGCAACCACAGCATCCATTTCTTCTTTAGTTGGGTTGTCTCCAAGAGCAGCACGACGAATCTTGTATTCACGATTTCTAGTATCAGAGTTTGATGCTTGTGAATGTGCTTTAGATGCTCCGCCGAGATGGCTCTGTGACGAGCCTAAATTGACTTCACTATTGCTTCTATGCGGATATGGGCTTGGAGCTGCTCTAGAGGCATATGAAGCAGGCTCAGGGAGCGCAGGAGGTAGCGGTGCTTCACCTTCAATAATTGGTAATTGAGCTTCATTTAATTTCTGTTGATAAAGACGCTCATTCTCTGCATCTCTTAATTCAATCTCTTTCTTCATCGTTTGGATGCGACGCAGCTCTTCAGCAGATGGGATGTCTTTACCTAAGACAGTACCAATCACTGGATTTATTAAATAGTTACTAATAACATCTGCAGCTGGTTCAACGAGAAGTTCAGCAGCAACACCAGCAAGTCCTGTGAATAAGTTTCCTCGCATCGTTGGTTGAAAACGAACTCCACCACCTTTGAAGACAAGATTTGATGTTGGTACAGAAGGAGCTGCATACCTTCCACCTGGCTTTACCTGAGGAACATTACGCTTGCTAAATGCTTGCTGTTGAGCATCTCTTATCATTGATTGTTGTCGTTCAGAAGCTTGACGTAAAAGGTTCCTATCTGTAGTTGGTGTTGGCTTATCAATGAACCTTGTATTGGGATTTGCATTCTCCCTTACTTGTCTTGCTGTCTCTCTACCTAAATCAGTAGATAGTTGAGCACCAGAAGGTTGTTGAATTGGTCCTTGGATTAGTTCTTGTTGTGTCGCTGAGGCAGCAGAAGTTGAAGGACGCATTCCCCTGCGCTTCTGATATTTATTTTTATGCATATACTTTTATTGATACTTAATAATCCACTCTTCAGCCATTGCAACTGCATAGCTTGGCTGTGTCTTTCTGATCTTGTTAATTCGGTCTTTTGCTTCTAGAGCAATTTGTCCACTAGCCCAAAATCTGATATGCAGACATGCGTCTTGAAAGGGTGTTAAATCATTCATATGAGTTTATTAATAGAGTTTTAAAATAGTTAAAGGCAATCAAATACTTCTACTTCAACCAGTAGCTGTTTAAGAAGATCTTGCTCTGCTTTAAGTCTTTTAAAAAGAAAAGGATTACTTTTCAAAGCAACCCAGTCAATTGATTTGGCTAGATCAATTATTTGGTCAAGCAAGTCATGACTACTTGCGTCCTTGCTATCGATACTGGGAATAAGTTTGTCCATCTCAATCAGTTTGTCTTCAGGATTAATGGCAATAGAGTTTGAATGGAAACGTCTAAGTTCCTCTAGACGACGAACGCTTATTTCTCGCTGCCCAGCAGCAAAGGTAAATCCTGGATAACTCACTTCTTGCTTAACAGCTTGGAATCCTTCTGCACTTAAACGAGTGAGTTCATAAATGTGAGAAGGAGTAAGTGAGCACAACCATTGCCTCTCCTCATTATTGAATAGTTTCTTTGTTAACCATTCAGCAGTCTTTACGAGCTTATTTGCATTATTTCTTTTGAATCCAATAGTTTCTAAAATCAGTTGAGCTTGTTTGCGCAACAGTTTAGATCTCCAACCATATTGATTATCTGGTTGATATCTACAATTAGCATCTAGATAATTAGCTTCGTTCAAAATTGCTATAGCGAGATCAAGACCTGCCTTAGAGGACTGTCTTTGCAAATTCGAAGTTTCGATGGAAAACTGTTTAAGACTCGAATACGTCTCATCTCCTATTTCATCAAGGATTCGGCTAAAACTTTCTTCGAATCTGTGATCAGGTGATCCTTCTTTGTTTCGGGGCAATAGCCATTGCTTACTATCATTGTTCATGTTTAATAATCCACACGTGTGGTTTTATGATTTATACCAACCACCTACTGGTAACTCTTTGTCCTGATAAATGGTTATGAATGTGTGAAGTACATGTTTATGTATTCACTTAGATTCTGGTTAGGGAAGTGTTGCCGTAGGCTCCGCCTGTAGCACTTACTCCGAAACCAGAACTCTTATCATCGATCAGTCGATGACACTTCACTTGAGTTCTATGGTGCCGCCGCTGTGTTAAGGCGTCGGGCTAACGGGATCAGATAACGGGTATTACTGCAAGCTGCCTGAAGGCTTGCTCTCCCTAGCGTCTGATAGCGCGGATAACGACTTACTCCCAAAGGTCATTCAGAGTTATCCATTTCTTTTACGTGATTTCCAATCCACGTGTTTTATTGTCTTTTCTTTGACAATGATTTGAGATAAGAGAAATCATCCCTGTATACATAAGGGGTTAGATCTCTTCCTGTATACATGTGGGATCTCTCCCTCTGTATACGGGTGGGGTTAATCATCTCTCTGTATACGGGTCGGATCTGTCTTCCTGTATAGATGTCGGATCGCTTTTCCTCTATACATAACGAATCGTTCTTTCTGTATAGATGTGGGATCGCTCTTCCTGTATAGATGTCGGGTTAGATCTCTTCCTGTATACATCCGCCCATACCGTTACACTTTCGATTCATGCTTTCTTTCCCTCTCTAAGGGTCGGATCGCTTTTCCTCTATACATGTCGGATCGTTCTTTCTGTATAGATGTCGGATCTCCTCCTATATACGGGTCGGGTTAGATATCTCTCTGTATACGGGTCCGATCTCTTCTCATGGGAAGAGACCTCTCAACAGCATCTATATGCTTCCATGCGGCTTATGAGTGTGATGCTGGTGGAATTTATCTCTTAGCTGTTTGGCATTGCTGTAGGCGATTCTGGAGGGACTAGAATTGGCTCCTACAAGTCGCTACCTCGTTCCTGTTCTTCTAAACTCGGAAGATCATTAAAGACTGTTCGTACAAACAGAGCAAAGCCAAAGAATGAAATCACATTGGCAATGATTACAGCAATAGAAACAATAGAATCATTCTTTCTTAGAGGAAAAAATGGATCCAATAAAACACCAACGCCGCTCAAAGATATCCACCAAATCGTTGTTCCTATACTTAAATAGACAAACATACGAGCTAATCCTATGATACCAAATGCTTCTAAAAGCCCATGAGTATATAAGGCTCCATTTTTCAATATAGATGACCAGAGAAAACCATAGCAAGCTAGAATATACAATTTTATTATCAGAAGTATCAAAGGAGAGGTGAAACTCTCCAATCCCAATGGATTAGAAATGCCAATTGTCATAAAGATAATAAAAATAGCCTTGACAGAAAGAAGAAAGATTCTAAGTTGTCTTGCTTTTTTTAATTCCGATTTGCTAGAAGTGTTCATTGCGATAGATATGCTGGAATTAGTATTTATGAGTGAGCAGATTTAGTCTTCTTACTCAAGAGGAATAACATAATCATACCACATCTATTAATACTTTTTCAATCGCAAGACATATTAGATTGTTCGTTTATCGCATAAAAAAGAGCAGCTGATGGGTAAAGCCGCTCTTGGGGATTCTGTGAGGAGTGCTTGTATCAATTGTTGCAGTTTTATCTAAATAAATTAATTGATTGGGCTTTTGGTTGTCTTCTTCCATATTCTATATCAGTAATTTCCTTTGCCCTGGTACGTATATCAAGTCTTTCGTAGCTCTTCATTAATTCTTTTACGTCATGTCCTGATATTCGAGCAAGTAGAAAAATATCAGTGCCTTTTAATAGATGATTTTCTATGAATGTGGAACGTAAAGAGTATAGCGTGTATGGTTTGTCGCTAAAGCGATGTCCTTTTAATTTTCCTTGTTCAGTAAGTGTATTAATAATTGCTCTCCAATCTTGCTGCAAACTTCTTTGGTGTGGTGGTTTCATTTCATTCCACGGGTTTGAAAATACATTTGAGTTTGCATCAAGTTTCCAAGTGATATTATTTTCCTCCATATGCTCTCTTAAGAACTTCATCCATCTTGTTAGTTCCTTTCCTTGGTTGCAAGGTATTTCACGAGGTTCTTTTGTCTTTGAACGAATCGTATAGATGTAAGAGATAAGACGTTCTTCTCTCCCAATCTCATCTTCTATAGCCCAAGTATTTGGGTTTAATGTTTTGTTTTCATTTATCTCGTTCATGTCTGTGTCAAGAATATCAATACCCGCTGCTCGCATTTCCTCTATTTCTTGTCTTCTTTTTGTTTGGCTGATTCTGCCTACATCTTTAATGTCAACATTTTTCCATTTTAGTTTTAGGACTTCTTCTGGCGACATTCCAGTGTTTTTGGAAAGAAGTAGGTAGTGCCAGAAAAGTGTGCGATAGCAATAGCTTTTGTTATGCACCTTGTGATACCCAGTTTCTTGATTAAGTGGTTCTTTACGCCATTTATTTCTTACATAGTTGATGATGACATCCCAGTCATCAGGATTAATTGCTGGATTAGCCATTCTATCTGTCATTCTTACTTCTACTCTTGGAAGTATGGTTCCTCCTCTCAACAGCTTAGAATGAATGTATTCGTATGTATCTAGAAACTTTAGCCACTCACCTATTACAGAGCACTCACGCTGCATGCATAGACGAGTTGTTTTGCTTC